>Ga0256407_10001817_pt1 | contig 43044 bp, 35 predicted proteins | sample RumenRJG_04DNA_FD_193489 | JGI IMG/M metagenome (GOLD analysis project Ga0256407, IMG submission 193489) | Bovine rumen microbial communities from Lethbridge, Alberta, Canada - RJG_04 | ecosystem: Host-associated > Mammals > Digestive system > Stomach > Rumen | place: Canada: Alberta... | reverse complement strand
GTCCTTTTGCTGACCGTCCGATTCAGGAAGCGCTTCGCTTGCCCTCTTCCGTCACGGCACCACATAGCTTTCAACTAACTGTAAGTCTGATTTATTACGAAACGCGGCAATGATGATAACCATACCTATCAGGTGCCGCGCCACCTTCCCCTCGGGGGAAGGCTTTCGCACGCTGAAACATTTCTGCGCAAAACAAGCTTGACCTATTCACCATACATATAAAAAACAGCGCTACGCTTCCTCGACGATGTAGGGGCGCACCCATGTGTGCGCCCGAGATAGGGAACCGCCGTTTTCCTTGGATAAAACGGTTTGACAGGACAGCGCGGCTCGGGCGAACACGTGGGTTCGCCCCTACGTCGTCAAGGAGAAATTGCATTGACCGCAGAACCTCCCCATCAATTACGCATTAAGAATTACGAATTACAAATCCCCTCTTGCCTTGACGCTGTTTGCCGCGTATAATAAAAGCATACCAAAACAACAGGAGGTTTCCGAACATTGAGTACGTTGGAACAATTGCAGGCGGTCATCGACAAAAGTCAGCGGATCGTGTTTTTCGGCGGCGCGGGCGTGAGCACCGAGAGCGGCATTCCCGACTTTCGCAGTGTGGACGGACTGTATAACCAAAAATACGACTATCCGCCGGAGCAAATTCTCAGCCATACTTTTTTCGAAAAGCACACGGACGAATTCTATCGCTTCTACCGCGACAAAATGCTCTGTCTGGACAAGCAGCCCAATCAGGCACACCTCAAGCTCGCCGAGCTGGAACAGGCAGGCAAGCTGCTGGCGGTCGTGACGCAGAACATCGACGGTCTGCACCAAGCCGCAGGCAGCCGCCGCGTGTATGAGCTGCACGGCAGCGTGCTGCGCAACCACTGCCGCCGGTGCCGCAAATTCTATTCGGCGGAATTCATCAAGAACAGCAAGGGCGTGCCCACCTGCGACTGCGGCGGTGTGATCAAGCCCGACGTGGTGCTCTATGAGGAGGGCTTGGACGACTCCACCGTCAACGGCGCGCTGAGCGCGATCATGCAGGCGGACACCCTGATCATCGCCGGCACCAGCCTGACGGTGTATCCGGCGGCAGGCTTTATCCGCTATTTTGAGGGCGACACGGTCGTGCTGATCAACCGCGACAAAACGCCCTTTGACCGGCAGGCGGACTTGGTGTTCCACGACAAGGTGGGCGAGCTGCTGGGTCAGATCGTCGTGCGGTAAGCTCAGCCGGCGACAGCCTTTTCAAAAAACTGCATAACCGTTTGCATAAACCCCTCGTCAAGCTTGTTTGCCCTTGTCTTGTCGGTGGGGTTTTCGGCTGTGACCACATATTCCGCCGCGTCGCGGCTCAGCCATGCCGTGCTGTGCTCGCCGCGGTAGTCCTCCTCGATTTTGAGTGTGACGGCGTTGGGGTTGGTGATTTTGTCCGCCTTGTGCAGAATGCTGATAGCGTCGGGAACGGTTTCGTCGCTGTCGCCGCCGACGATCATCACCGGCGTGTCGGTGGCGTTGATCGCGCTGACTGCCGAGGTGTCGGACTTGTCGCCGAACAAAAAGTAGTTTTGCAGGCACATGAACGGATATTGGATATCTGCCAGCACGCCGACGCGCGATTTGGCGTTGTAATACATATTTTCGTTGGGCGAGTCAAAGCCCGACACACACACCGCCGCGCGGATGTCGGGGCTGTCAAAGAGCGCCGTCGCCGCCGCGTAGCCGCCGAGAGAGTGGCCGTAGAGCACCAGCGGCAGCTTGCCGAGCGCCGCGTCCTCTTTGATATATGCGATAGCCGCCGCTGTGTCCAGACGCGCCTGCGTGAGTCCAACGGAGCTGCCGCCCTCGCTCTGACCGACGCCTGTGTTCTCAAAGGTCACCGCCGTAAAGCCGTGGTCGGTAAAATAGAGGATCTCGGGCAAATGACGATCGATGCAGGCGTGCATGCCGTTGAGCACCAGCACCAGTCCGGCGCTTTTTCCCTTGGGCGAATAGACGACGCCGCGCAGGCGGTTGCCGCCGGAATCGAAGAAGAATTCCTCGCGCGGCAAGCAGCTGCTGCCGAGGTCGTCGTAGGTCAGCTCAAAGGCGTTGACGGTGTCGCTGCGCGCAAAAATGATCTGAAACACAATAACGGAGCCTGCCATGGAAAAAATGACATAAGAAAGGACGGTTATCAAAATAATAACGCTCAACCTCCTGAGCCGTTTTGTTTTGGAACGCTTCATATGGTTCTCCTTTCTATCATTTCCAAAAATCTGCCTTATATGTAAACCGCTGCCGCGGTAGGCAATCCGCGCCTCTGACGTTTGATGGTTAGATTACCGTCATAGCCGCGTTATGAATTGCAGCAGCGACATAAGTACAAACGCCGTTTATGACGCGGCGTTGATTGTGAGAATAAAAATATTCTCGCGTTATAAATGCCGCTGTCAATCAACGCCATTGTCAATCAACGCCCTCGTCAACACAACTGCCCACCGCAAGAACGGTGGGCAGTTTGCATGTTTGCTATTTGTCAGTAAATGATTATCTCGTGTTATGCGCACATTTTACAACACAACCGCCAAAGCCTTTTCTGACGCGGCGTTGATGAAATCTTATCTCAAAATCCATCTGTCCAAAGCCGCGCTGACAGCGGCGGCACGCCGCCTTAGTAGTTGTAGGAATAGCGTATGACGCTGCCGGAAGAGCTGCCGGCGTAGCCTATCACACCGATGATCACAATGATATAGATCAGCCAGAAAATGGTAAAGATAATGCTGACGATCAAGCCTGCAATGGCAAGTCTTCTGCCGATGCGCACCTGATTGGAAATGTCGCCGTAGGTGGCGATGTAGTTATTCGCCTTTTTGAGTGCGATGATGGAAAAGATCAAGCCGACAATACCCATTGTGCTGAGTGCCAGACCGATAATACCAAACACAAGCACGTTGGTCGGATTACCCTGAGGCGCCACCGGCTGGTTATAACCGGTGTTGTAGTTGTAGCTCGGCTGTGCAGGAGCCTGCACCTGTGCGCCGCACTGGGGGCAAAAAGCCTTGCCGTCGACGTTAGCGCCGCAATTTTGACAATTCATAAATTTCTCCTCTCTGCGGTTGACCGCAAAACATTTTTACTCACCGACAATGCCGTCGGTGATACTTTTATTTTCGCACAATTCGCGCAAAAAATCAACTATTATTTTATCATATTTTTCCGAAGCGTTGATTTTTATGTGTGAATGCGCACCCTTCTCAAAATAAACCAGCCGCTTCGGCGCACGGCACTTGTCATAGAGCACCTTGGCGCGTTCCGGCAGCGAATATTTATCCTGCTTGCTCTGGAGCATGAGGAGCGGCTTTTTGAGCTTGTGTATGCGAAACAGCGGTCCGTCATGCTTGATGTCGTAGCCCGTGAACAGCCTGAGATAACCGCGGATTTCCTCCAGCGCCGGCTGAATAGGCTGCTTCATTTCTTTTATATGATAATATAGGCTCTCGTAGAAGGTCGTGAACATGCCCTCGCTCACCATGCCCTGCAAATAATCGGGCGCATCCGCCGCCGTCAGCGCAAAGAGCGCGTTGGAGGCGCCGATGCAAACGCCGTGGAAGAACACCTGCCGGTTGCCCAGCTCGTCGTGCAGCAGCTGCGCCCAGCGCAGGATGTCGCGGTGCTCATGGTAGCCGAGCGAATTGAGTCTGCCGTCCGACTTGCCGTGCGAGCGGTTGTCGATCACCAGCACGTTATAGCCTGCCTGCCGGTACGGCTCGGCAAAATAATAGGAATAGAGCAGCGACTCGGTGCGGCCGGCAATGATCACCGCCGCCTTGTCAAAGCCAAAATCAAAATATTCGCCGAACAAATGATATTTGCCGCTGTAGACGTCCACCTCGCGCTTTTGTTCGGCATAGCGCGCCGCCCAGTCCATGCCGATGTCAAACATCTCGCGGATCTCTTCGTCGCGCGGCAGGCTGCACTTGCGCCGCCACTTGCTCTTGCGCGTGCGCACCAGCAAAATCAGATAGATGGCGGCAGGTATGATGACCAGCGGCGCCAGAACAAAGAAAAACACCGCTGCCCCGATCAAAATCCAAATCCAAGTACTCATAGCTTCTCCTGTCAGGCAAGCCCCAGCATCCAGTGATAAACGCACATGCCGCCGTCAACGAACTCCACCTCAAGCAGCGGCCAGCGCTCTTCTATCGCGTCGCGCAGGGCTTCCTCCTGCGCTGCGTCCGTGTCCGCGCCGCGAAAAACCATGCAGGTCTCGCGGTCGTCCATATCCTCCACCTGCTCCAAGCCGTCGAGGATCACGCCCACCGGGTCGCTGCCGACGCAGACGAGCTTGTTGTTGAGCAGCAAAAGCTCGTCGCCCTGCTTGCAGGAGACGGCGCTATCGGCGTAATCGCGCGAGGCGGTCGCCTCGCTGAGCGTCACGGTGTTGCGCAGGCCGTCGCGCATTTCGTGCAGACGGAACGCGACGTCCTCGCTGCTGCGCACATCCATGGCGATGGCAAAATAGCCCTCCGCCATGCTTTTGGACGGCAGGACGGTGATATTGTCCGCACCGCTCAGCGCCACTGCCTGTTCGGCGGCGAGGATCACATTGGCATTGTTGGGCAGCACGACCACCGCGTCGGCGTCGAGCTGCGCAAAGGCGTCAATAAATTCCTGCGAGGAGGTGTTCATGGTGGCGCCGCCGTCGATCACCACGTCGCAGCCCAATTCGGTGAAGAGCCGCTTCATGCCCTCGCCGTTGACGACCGCCGCCACAGCCAAAAGCTTGTGCTGTCCGGCGGTTTGGAGCTGCTTGTCGTGCTCGTTGTGCTGCACCTGCATATTTTCGAGCTTAAAAGTCAAAAACTCGCCGTAGCGCTGACTGATGACGATGATCTCGGCGGGCGTGAGGGTGTGGATATGCACCTTGACGCGCATGCCGTCGCGCACCGCGACGATGGATTCGCCGTACTGCTCCAATGCGCGGATAAAGTCTGCAAGGCTGAACTCATGGCTGTACTGCGGCGCGTTCATCAGCTGCAAAATAAATTCCATGCAGTAGCCGTCCTCAAAGGCGCTGTTCTCGTCAAACAGGTCAAAATTCATCTGCACGGCAGGCACAGCCGACGGCGCTTCGGCGGTCACAGTCTCGCCGCGCAGCCATTTGAGCATGCCGTCGGCAACGGCGATAAAGCCCAGCGCACCGCTGTCCACCACGCCTGCCTCCTTGAGTACCGGCAGCAGCTCGGGCGTGCGCAAAAGCGAGCGGTTCATCTCTTCGATATAGAGCGCCAGAAGCCGCTCCACATCGGTGTCGGGTGTGAGCAGCGGACGGATGTGCTCGATGCCCTCGCGCGTGACCGTGAGAATGGTTCCCTCGGCAGGCTTGACGACCGCGTGATAGGCAGCTTGGCAGCCGCTTGTCAGCGCGTCGCACAGCGCGGCGGCGTCAAGCTGCGCACACGGCGCCAGCGAAGTGTAGAAGCCCTTGAAAAACTGCGAGAGGATCACGCCCGAATTGCCGCGCGCACCGAGCAGCATGCCCTCGCTGAGCCGTTTGAGATAGGCGCCGGCGTGCGCTTCGGGTCGGGCGTAGCCGATGCCGTGCGCAAGCGTCAGCCGCATATTGGTGCCGGTGTCGCCGTCGGAAACGGGAAACACATTGAGGCGGTTGATCTCCGTTTCACGTGTTTGCAGCTGCGCCAGACCATTTTTTATCATTTGTTCCAGCTCGGAGCCGGAAATCGTTCTTGTGTTCATACCATCATTCCGCGTTGAGCAGGCGGTTCATCAGTTCTTTTTCTTCCTTCAGATCCTTTGAGATCGGCTTGCCGGTGTAATAAGCCGCCATCAGTCCGGGTCCCACATTGATACCGGAGGCAGGGAATACGTCGATAATGCGCACTTCCTTGGGACGGATGGTCTCCTCGATGAGCTGCTTGTATTTTTCCGCCTGTGCCAAACGGTTGGTCTGGGCGATAAAGATCATCTGCTCCTGCGGCTCTTCGATGGTCGCCTTGATGTATTCGAGCAAAACGGCATAGGCTTTTTTGGCGCCCTTTGCCTTGCCGATGACCGTCGTCATGCCGTTGTAGTCAAACTCGCCGATCGGCTTGATGCCGACGATCGTGCCCATCAGCGCGGCGGCGTGGTTGACCCTGCCCTTTTTGGCGACAAAGGAGAGGTCGTCGAGCCAGCCTGCCTGATGGAAGCGGCACTTGTTCTCCTCCAGCCATGTGGTCACCTCGTCGAGCGACTTGCCCATATCGCGCAGCTGTGCCGCACGCACCGCCATCAGACCGCAGCCGGGGCCGAAGCGGAGGGTGTCGATCGCATGGATCTTAGTGTCGGGAAACTCCTGCAGCGCCTGCTCGCGACCCTTGAGGGCAAATTCGTAGGTGCCGCTCATCGCGGACGACATGGTGAGCACCAGCATATCATAACCCAGACGCGCGTATTTTTTGAACGCCTCGGCAAACATTTCGGGATTTGCCGGCGCGGTCGCATAGGCGTTGGGATTCTTTTTCAGCTTGTTATAAAACTCCTCGCGGTCGTTGTCCTTCCAGCTGAGGAACTGCGGGATGTCGGTGTTGTCGGGCAGGTGGATAAACCCCGGTACCGCCTCGATGCCGAACTCCTTTTGCATGTCCTCGCTGATGTCGCAGGTGGCGTCCACGATGATCATAAACTTTTTCATAACATCTACCTTCCTTGTGCCAGTTGAAATTTAGTTGAAATATTGTTCAAAAAAGCCTTTCAGCTCTCTTTTGACGATTTCGGGCTGCTCCAGCATACACAGCGTATGCGGCGCGTTTTCGGCGAGCAGCAGCAGCTTGGGCGAAGCGCAGGCTTTGCAGTTCGTCTGCGCCCAGCGGTACTCGACGGTCTCGTCCGCCGTGCCGTGGAGAAAGAACGCCGGCGTGCCTGTCTGCGCGAGCGCGTCAGCCGTCGCCTCTTTGATGTTGACGCGCAGCAGCAGCTTTGCCAGCACCCACTGTGCCGGCAGCATGATCTTGGGGATATTGTTTTTGTAGGCGTCGCGGCGCATCTGCTCATAGATGGAATAAAAGCCGCTTTCGATCACCATAGCGCGGACGCGTGTGCCGCCCAGCAGCGGAGACGCGTAGGCAACGCCTGCCGCGCCCATCGAAACACCGTAGAGCAAAAGATCCTTTGCGCCGTTTTGCTCCGCATAGCGCACCCAGTCGAGGACGTCGTAGCGCTCGCGCAGTCCGATGGTGGTAAACCGTCCCTCGCTTTTGCCGTGCGCGCGCTGACAGGTCATGAGCACGTTGAAGCCGCTCTCATACAGGAACAGCCCCTGTGCGGACAGATTGGTGTACATCTCGGCGTTGATGCCGTGAAAGAGGATCGCGGTGCGCGTGCTGCCTTGGTCGTAGAACTCGCCGTACATCCGCAGGCCGTCGGCGGTGGTCATGGTGACGCCGGTGTGCGCGTAGGCTTGCAGCTTTTGACGTGCCTCGGCAATTCTGCCGAGATAGGGAATATAGTAATGGGAGCTGAATTCTTTCAGGTCGTACTGTTCAAAGGGAACCGCCTTCTTTTTGCCGAACACCGCAAAAAAGACCAGCAGCGCCGGAATGAGCAGGAAGAAAACAAACAGTCCTGCCGCCGTTAACGCGAGGATCGCCCACAGTGCCATGACGCACGCCTCCTATTCAAAAAATTTGTTGCCCATCAGCGTCAGGGCGCCGTTCTCCACCCAAAAGTATTTGACAGCGGCGCTGTTTTTGCCCTTGACCTCCACCGGCATACGCGGCGCGCGCAGCATGCGGCGGCTGCCCCTTTGGGGCGCTTCGTTCAGCCGGAGCGACACGGCGGCGTTGGATACCACCGCGACCGCCAAGCCGTTTTCGGCGCGCAGGGCAAAATAGAATTTGTCGCTGACCCATTTGCCGCCGAGACGGCGCTTGAGTCCGGCTTTCTGCAAGGAAACGTGAAAGGAATGCTGCGCGGCAACGCCGAGCAGCTGCCAAAGGAACCGCGCGTTCCTGCGCAAATCCTCCGACACGATCGACTCGATCTCGGCGCGGCGTTTTTCGGGATAAACGCCCTCCGCGCCGACGGTTTCGGGGATCCGCGCCACATAGACGTCGCAAATCGGGCGGTTGAGCCAACGGCTGCGGACGTCCTCCTCCTGCGTGCAGCGGCTCTCGCCGAACACGCACTCATTGACAAAGTGCTCGCAGTTGTTGTGTATCAGGTTGTAGCCGCTTTCGCCCAGCCTTGCGCGCGCACGCGCCACGGTCTCCGCAGGCGGTATGCGCCGCCTTTGCTCCGACCTGTCCAGGCAGGCGGTCTCCACAATGCAACCGCAGGCGAACACGTCGATATCCGTCGCCAGCACCCTGACCTCGCCCTCTGCAGCGCGGTTCTCGGCTGTCGGCGGCAAGCCGAACTGAATCACCTCGTCCTCGCTGACAAAGATACCGTAGTGATACACGCTGCCCAAACGGATGCGCACCATGTCGCCTGCCTGACAGGCGGTCGGCTCCCATCTCATGCCAGCTTACCCTCGATATAGTCCATCACGTCGCCCACGGTTTGGAACTCATTGACACCCACGTCGTCAAACCGGATGTCAAAGACCTCCTCGGTGGCGATAATCATATAGAGCATGTTGACCGACGAAAGTCCCAGATCCTCTGTCAAGCGGCTCTGCTCGCTGACCTTGTCCACCAGCTCACTGCCGCGCTCGTCGGCGTCCATCAATATTTCCTTTAGGTTTTCCAGAATTTCCTGTCTTGTCATCAGCATTTTTTATATCTCACGATCTTCATACTCGGCGTCCTCTCAAAATCGGAGGAGCGGATCACTATCTTATTGACGCGGCTGAAAGCAGGCAGCGCGGCGTTGATTTTTTGCAGCTCGCCGCGGATATAGGCTTCGCGGTCGATATCGCCCAGCTTGGCAAGCTCTGTGGCGCGCGGCACTACCTCCAGTGAGAGGAAGTGTCTGCCGGCGGCGTCCACGTCCTCGAACACCTGCGAATCCTGGATCACGGCGAGGCTGTTGAACTGCGCCTCCAGCTCAGCCGGAGAGATGTTCTCGCCGCTGGGCAGCACAATGATCTCCTTGATCCTGCCGGTGATGTACAAAAAGCCGTCGTCGTCCATACGCACCAGATCGCCGGTCCTGAACCAGCCGTCGGTGTAGGCGTCGGGCTCCTCTCTGCCGACGTAGCCGTCCATCATGTTCTTGCCCTTGAGCCACAGCTCACCGTCTGCGATCTTGTATTCTATTCCCGGGTAGATCAGACCGACGGAGCCGGGCTTTGAGAGGTTTTCGGGATTGCCCGAAACGAGATTTGCCGACTCGGTGAGGCCGTAGCCCGGATAGAGCGCCACGCCCATCCGGTGGTACTCCTCCACCAGATACTGCGGCACATTCGCCGCGCCGCAGATGAGGGTGTGCAGGCTGTTGCCGAACATGTTTCTGCCGAATTTTTTGGAGAGCGTGAGCGCCATCTCCGCCAGCGCCGGCACCAGCACCATGATGGTGGGCTGAAACGCCGCCGCGTCGCGGAACATATTCTTGTTGTCGCGGCAGATCAGCAGCGTGCTGCCCGTATAGAGCGAGGCGAGCAGGTTGCGGATCAAGCCGAACACGTGCGTCAGCGGCAGCACCAGCATATAGCGCTGCTCAAACACATTCGTATATCCCAGACAGCTGTTGACGACGCCCTGCAAAACGGCGGTATGGCTCAGCAGCGCACCCTTGGGCATGCCGGTGGTGCCGCCGGTCATGATGATCGTGCAGCCGTCGCTGCCCTTGCAGGCGGCCGCTCCGGTCGGCGTGTCGGCGGTCTCGGCGGCAGAGATAACGCTGACGTCTTGGCAGCGTGCCGCCTTTTCGGGATTGTCGGTCACAATCGCGGCAAAGCCGAAGAGCTTCTGCGTACCGGCGACGGTCTTGGCGTCGAGGTGTGCCGGCAGCGCCACGGCAGTGCAGCCGAGCGTAACAATCGCCAAAAACGCCTTTACCCAGTCATAGGAATTGGCAGCCAGCAGCGCCACACGCGCCGGAGCGCTGACGTGACGGCTCAAAACAGTGCGAAAACGCGCGACGTCCTCCGCCAGCTGACGGTAGGTGTAGGTGCTGCCGTTGTCGGCAACGGCGGTCAGGTCGGCGTATTCGGCGGAACGCGCCTCCCACATCTCCGCCATATTGTCATAATGTTTGATTCGGTCAAAAGCTGCGCCGGTGTAGCGGCGATAAATTTCCAGAGTATCGGCAATCATGTTGGTTTCTCCTTGTTGTATGATAATGTTAAAAGTATTGTATATTATATGGTTTCGGCAAACGCTTCCAGCTCTTCCTCGCGTTTGCGCAGCAGGGCGGTGACCTCCTGAATTTTTGAAAAAGCGGGGCGACCCTCGCTCAGCGCCGTAATATCGACCGGCTCGCCCACCACCGCCTTGAGACGGCTGTACCAGTGCCTGCGCGGTTTGAGGTAGACCGGCACGATCGGGCGCTTGCTCTGCATGGAGATCAGCACCATGCCCGACTTAAACTCAAGCATTTCGTCGCCCTTGTTGACGTGTCCCTCCGGAAAGAGCGTGACCGCCTTGCCGTCCCGCAGGCTTTCGGTGATGCTGCGGAAGGAACCAACGCTGAAATTGTCGGCGTTGATCGGGATCAGACAGCCTGCCGCACGAAAGAACGGTCCTGCCTTGGTCTCAACAAACGCCTGATGACAGACAAAATACAGCCTGCGGTACCACAGCACGTACATCATGCAGGCAGGGTCGATAAAGCTGGTGTGGTTGGCGATCACCAGCACGCCGCCGCGCAGGCGCTTTTTTGCCTGCTTGGCGGTATAACGGATCTTCGGGCGCAGCCAGACAAGTCCCGGCAGCGCACCCGTTATGCGTATCAGATCCATCAACAAACAGCGAAGCGAAAACAGCTTAGCTTTCTTTTGAACGCTCATGACACAGCTTCTCCAAACCAATTATTTTTTCTCTCAGCAGCTGCGAGATCCGCTCCAGATTCTCCTTTTCGGACAGGCTCTCGTCCGCCAGCTCACGCGCATAAACGGGCGTTCCGATGACAACACGCGCTCTCTCGCGGCTGAAATATTTGCCGTTGGTGTAGACGGGAATCATCGGCGCGCCGCTGAGCAAGCCGAGATATGCCGCGCTCGGCTTAAACGGCAGCGGACGCTCCTCGCCCTTGAGCGGCAGGCGGCTTTCGGGAAAAATCTCGACCACGCCGCCCTTTTCGAGTATCCGCTGCGACTTGGACACAAACCCGAAGTCAAACGAATTTCGGTCAACGCGCACGCCGCCCATCAGCTTTAGGAACAGACCGAGCGGCTGCTTTTGAAACAGCACCTCCGCCATCTGTGCGCGCAGCATCCGCGAGAAAAAGACAAACATCCAGACCGCGTAATCCCACACCGAGGTGTGGTTGGATATGATAATCGCCGCGCCCTTGACGCGCCTGCTTTGACTGTTTTTGTTTTCATAAACTATCTTTGTGCGAAAAACCGGCAGCTGCACCGGATAGGCAGTGACCCGCACAAAAGCGTTAAACAGATTCATCGGACTGCACTTTCTTGATATAATGATAAAAATCCTGCGCCGTGCTCAGGGTCTTTCCCTCGTCCTGTGGGAACGGCATGGAAAAATCCTCCTGCAGCTTTGCGACCGCCGCAAAGTAGTCGAGGCTGGCGCCGCCCAGATCGGCAAAGAAATCCGACTGCGGCGCGACGGCGCTGAGGTCGAGTCCCAGCGTGACCGCGAACACCTGCCGCAGATGGCGCATCAGCTCGTCCTGCGTGTCGGGCTGCGTCTGCGCATAGGGGTCGAGCAAGGGCAGCCTGCCGGAGAGGTAGTCGTCGGACAGGCGGCGGCGGTTGAGCTTGAATTCATCGTCCGCCATCAGCGGCGCCGATGTGTAGACGATCCTGCCGATCTGACCCGTAAGGTGCAGCGCGGCGATTCTCTCCTTGAACTGTCCGTCCAGCCTTTGCAGCTGTTCGGGCGCGGTGTAGCGGTTGACGGACGCGAGCAGCACCGGCGTTTTTCCGTCCCTGATCAGACAGACGCCGTTGGTGCCGGCAACTCTCAGCTGCGGCTCCGTCAGGTTCGGGTTGAGGTTTTCGCCGTTGGCAGCCACGATCAAATCGTCGGCTCTGCCGAGGATGCGGTATCTGCCGTCCACACATTCGGCGAGGTCATGTGTGTTGAACCACGCGGACTTGTCTGTGACGGTCTTTTTGCCGTCCTCGATCACATATTTGGCGATGACCTTGCCGCGCACCAGCAGCTCGCCCTTTTCGTTGATCTGATATGCGGCGTAGGTCATGGGCTTGCCGACAAAGCAGGCGTTGCGCACCCTGGGGCTGTCGGACAGCTCCACCGAGGTGATGCCGATCTCGGTCATGCCGTAGCCGTCGGCAAGGTGATAGCCGATCGCGTTGAAGAACTCGATCACCTCGGGACGGATCGCGCTGCCGCCGGTGATCAAAAAGATGATGCTCTCGCCAAAGAGGTTGTCGCGCACCTCCCTGAACGCCTTTTTGGAAAAGGCGCGGCTGAGTGCCGGCGAGCCGCTGAGACGGCGCGCGATCGCCATGCCCTTTTGAAATTTTTTGAAGGTCTTTTCGCCGCGGTTCCTGATGGTCTTGATCGCTTGGTCATAGACGGTCTCCCAAAACAATGGGACCGCGAAAATATGCGTCACCTTGTGGCGCTTGATGGTGTTGAGGATGGTCTGCGGCGCGAGGTCGTTGAGCTGCACAAAGGCGCGCGAGAAGAACGCGAACCAAATATACATCGCGATCAGGCCGAACACATGATAGAACGGCAAAAAGCAGAGCTGCTTGATGTAGCCCTCATAGTGCTTTTTGACCTGCGTGCACTCCCGGATGATCTGATAGCTGTCGTGGATCTGACAGCGGAACTCCTCCGCCGAATAGGCGCAGATCTTGACGTGGTCGGAGGTGCCGGAGGACATCACCAGCAGCTCCGCGCCGAACCGCTTCGGCACAAACGCCTCCTCGTCGGGCGTCAGCTCCTCTGCCATGACAGTGCGCACGCTGTAGCGGCGTTTGTCGGAGAGCACCGCCTGTGCGCCGCTGTCGGCAAGCGCCTGTTCGAGCGCGGTGTCGCTGAGCCGCAAATTGAGCAGCAGCGGACGGCAGCCCGTGAGCAGGATCGCCCAAAACAGCTCCAGCCAGAGGAGCGAATTGTCCATGCTCAGTCCCACGACCGCGCCCTCGGGCAAAGCGAGCGTGCGCCGCAGCGTTGACGCCAGCCGAAAAATATCGCGGTACGCCTCGCCGTAGGTGGTCTGCCGGATGCGGTATCCCTCGCTCTTTTCGTACATAAGGTTTTCCTTTTCGCTGAACATCAGCTCAAACAGCGCCGAAAAGTCCGCTTCGGCGGCGTCGAGCCGCTTTAGCTTTTCCGCGACAAAGGAATCAATATCCTTGTGATTTCCCAATCCGTATGCTTCCATATATCCATTCCGTTTCTATAATGATTTAAACACATTCAAATTAGATTATACTACAAACCATAGTGCAATTTCAAGCTTTTTCGACAACTTCCAAAAACTTTCGCCTGTCGGCAAAAATACCGGCGCGGACAACTTTTTCTTGTAAGGCGGCGGCAGATATGATATAATATGTGCATAAGCTAAAAAATCAATAAACCGGAGAGGTGAAAAAATGTCAAAAACAAACATTGCTGCCGGAACCGGCGGCGAACGCTACGTTCCCTACAGCGAGAGGACCGGCGCGGAATCGACGGTGTATTTTACGCGTGACCTCTCACCCGAGGGACTCAAAAAAATCTACGAAAAGGTCAAGGGCGCACTGACCGGCAAGGTCGCGGTGAAGCTCCACACGGGTGAGCCGCACGGACCCAACATCATTCCGCACGAATGGGTGGAGGAGCTGATGAAAGCCGAGCCCGCGCTGCAAAACGCCGCGATCGTGGAAACCAACACCTTCTACGAGGGCGACCGCTACACCACCGAGCAGCATTTGGAGACCCTCAAGATCAACGGCTGGACGTTCTGTCCGGTGGACATCATGGACGCCGAGGGAACGGTACTGCTGCCGATCAAGGGCGGCAAGTGGATGCAGCAGATGAGCCACGGCTCGCACATGACCGACTACGACTCCATGCTGGTGCTCACGCACTTTAAGGGTCACACCATGGGCGGCTTCGGCGGCTCCAACAAGAACATCGGCATCGGCTGCGCCGACGGCAGGATCGGCAAAAAATGGATCCACGCGCGTGAGGGCGAGGGCATGTGGTCGATCGACACCGAGGAGCTGATGGAAAGGATCACCGAATCCACCAAGGCGACGGCGGACTTCTTCGGCGATCACATCACCTACATCAACGTCATGCGCAACATGTCGGTCTCCTGTGACTGCGAGGGCGTGGACGCCGAGCCGGTCGTGACGCCCAACGTGGGCATTCTCGCGTCGGACGATATTCTGGCGGTCGACCAAGCCTGTGTGGATCTGATCTATGCCATGCGCGAGGACGAGAACCACGCGCTGGTGGAGCGCATCGAAACGCGCCACGGTCACCGTCAGCTCAGCTATATGAAGGAGATGGGCATGGGCAACGACCGTTACCGCCTGATCGACCTCGACAACAACGAAACCGAAATCACACAAAAGCAAGCGGTGGAAAACCTGAAGCCGTTCGGCACATAAGAAAGGAGCGCTCTATGCTGGAAACTGCCCTGACAAGGCGCAGCGCGTCTGTTCAAACCAAAATCACCCTCAAAACCCTCATCTCCGCAGGGCTGATCGCCTTGGCAGTCGTGCTGCCGCAGGTGGTGCATATCGCCCTCGGACAGCCCGGCGGCGTGCAGCTGCTGCCCATGTATTTGCCGGTGCTGATCGGCGGCTGCCTGCTCGGCTCGCGCTGGGCGCCGGCGGTCGGCGTGCTCTCGCCTGTCGTGAGCTACTTGATCACCTCCCTCGCAGGAAGCCCCATGCCTGCGCTGCCGCGTCTGCCGTTTATGATGGCGGAGCTGGCGGTGTTCGCGCTGGTGTCGGGACTCTTCTCCAAAAAAATCGCACAAAACGGCCTGTGGGCGTTCCCGGCTGTCATCGCGGCACAGCTCGCCGGCAGAGCGGTGTTCCTCGGCTTGGTCGCGGTTTGCCAAAGCTTTGCGCCGTTCACGGTCCCGATGATCCGGTCGCAGATCTTGGCAGGCTGGCCGGGACTGGCGATCCAGGCGGTTGCGGTGCCGCTGCTCGTTATCGCGCTGCGCGCCCTGCTGATAAAGGAAAAATAAGATGACCGATCTCGATACAGCCAAGGCGCATTTGAGCGGTCACAGCCTGTGCCTGTGCAAGGACGGCGCATGGTTCACCGACGACGGCAGGGGCATTTCGCCCATGCTGCGCCTGATCGGCGAGAACCGCGGGCTGCGCGGCTATGCGGCGGCGGATATCATCGTCGGCAAGGCGGCTGCCATGCTCTTTGTCAAGGCAGGCATTGCCGCGGTGTACGGCAAAGTGATGTCAAAGGCAGGCAAGGCTTATCTCGAAGCGCACGGCATTCCCTTCGCCTTTGGCACGCTGACGGAAAACATCATCAACCGTAAGGGCGACGGCGTCTGCCCGATGGAGCAAGCCGTGGCGGCGCTCGACGACGCGGAAGCAGGCTGCGCGGTCTTGCGTGATAAGCTGAACAGCCTGAGAAATAAAGCATAACAAAAAGCAGGGCTTAACCGTTGCGGCTGTGCCCTGCTGTATTTTTGAAAAAGACAATTGTTTTGAGAAATTGTCAGAGGTTCCCTTGCGTGCAAGGTTGGATAAAAATATAAGCCTTCTCCCGAGGAGAAGGTGGCACGCTGCCTGTGACTGCGGTTATCTTCATAAAATCGGTCAGTAAAACATGTAGCTTTGTTGAAAGCAAGCTTCGGCGGCAGTGTGACGGAAGAGGGCAAGCGAACCTGTCCTCTTGCTGACCGTCCGATTTTGGAAGCGCATCGCTTGCCCTCTTCCGTCACGGCACCGCACGCTTTGCTGTTTATTTGATGCTTGTTCTATTACAAAACTTTACGATTCAAACAACGACCTGCTCAGGTGCCGCGCCACCTTCCCCTCGGGGGAAGGCTTTTGCTTGCTTAGAGGGTTCTGCCATACGATTACCGTTCGTCCGCTCATACAAAAAGCAGGGCTTAACCGTTGCGGCTGTGCCCTGCTTTTTGATTATATCACGGCGTTCATGAAGGGTTTTTCTGACTGCCGACCCTTCAACCGCCGGAAGCGCCCGCCGGCGCGAACAATTTATAGTTTTTTAATGCGCCGTCCGCTGTGATACCCAGACCGAGAAAATCACCGGACGGATTTTTTACGCGCAGAATGGTCTGATTTTCGGGCTGACGGCTGCGCAGCGACGTCCGCGACAGGTCGAGCGAAGCGCCGTTTTGAAAGCGCTTTGCCTGTGCCTCGCTGACGGTCAGCGCGTCATATACATCAAATAGGCTCTCGGTGGGTCGCAGGTGCTCTGCGATTTTGCCGTCTTGGGCAAGAACCTTCAGCTCGTCGAGGGTCACGCAGTCGCTTAATGTATAGCCGCAGGCAAAGGTGCGCCGCAGGGCGGTCATTACAGCGCCGACGCCGAGCGCCGCGCCGATGTCGTCGATCAGCGTGCGCACATAGGTGCCCTTGGAGCAGCGCACAAGAAGCTCTCCGCTCTGCGCCGTTTCGTCAAACGCAGTCAGCTCCAGGCGATAGACGGTGACCTGCCGTGCCTGCCGCTCGACCTCAATACCCTTTCGCGCGAGGTCATAGAGCCGCTGTCCGTTTTGTTGAACGGCGGAATACATGGGCGGTATTTGCCGAATCTCCCCCGTAAACCGCGGCAGCAGCGCTTCGATTTGCGCGCGTGTGACGCGACTTTCACAGCGCGCGGTCTCCCTGCCCCAGATGTCGAGGGTGTCGGTGGTGAGTCCCAGCCGAAAGTCCGCGCGGTATTCCTTGTCATGGTTGACGATCAGATCCTGCGCCTTGGTCGCCGCGCCGAGCAGCACCGGCAAAACGCCGGTCGCGTTGGGGTCGAGGGTGCCGGTGTGACCGGTCTTGCGCTGACCCGTGAGACGGCGCACCACCGCTATCACGTCAAAGGAGGTAAAGCCCTGCGGCTTGTCGATCACGATCACACCGTTCATAGATACCGCGCCGCCGTCGCCTTGAGTGTTTCCTTTGCCTGCTCCAGCGTGCCGCGGACGGTGCAGCCTGCCGCTGCGGAATGTCCGCCGCCGCCCAGCTCCGCGCAGATTTGCGAGGCGCTGACGCTGCCGTTGGTGCGCACCGAAACCTTGAACTCACCCTCGGTTTTTTCGCGCATGGTGATGCCGACGTCCACGCCCTCAATCTGGCGCGGAATGGAGGCAAGTCCCTCCAGCTCGCCGTCGCTCACACCGACACGGCGCTGGATCTTTAGCGTGACGGCGATGATCGCGCAGCGTCCGTCCAGACAATACTCCATGGTATCGTAGATCTCGCGCTCGAGCGCGATCCGCTTTTTGGACTTGGTTTCGAACATCACCTTGTTGATAAAGGCGGTGTCGCAGCCGATGTCCATGATGTCCGCCGCGATGCGCAGCGTCTCGGAGGTGGTGTTGGTGTAGCGGAAGCAGCCGGTGTCGGTGGAAATGCCGGTGTAGAGGCAGTTGGCGATCGCACGCGTCCAGCTGACCTCCATGTGCTGAAAGAGCTTGTAGAGTATCTCGCAGTTCGCCGCGGCGCCGCCGTCCACCAAACGGAGCGGCACCATGACCTTGTTGGTCATGTGGTGGTCGATGCACAAATCTATTTTGCCCTCGTAGACGGCGCGGTTGCTGCCGAGCAGCTTGGTGTCCGCCACGTCCACGCTGACAACGGTCTGCGCGACAAAATCCTGCTTTTCGACGTCCTTTTGCAGGAACAAAAAGTCATCGGGCAGATATGTGGTGATAACTCTTGCATGCTTACCCATTTGTTGCAGGACAAGACAGAGCGCAAAGGCGCTGCCGAGCGTGTCGCCGTCGGGGTAATCATGGGTGAGGATGTCGTAGTTGTCATGCCGGCGCAAAAACGCGGCGACCGCCGAAAGCTGTTCAGTCATCTGCTTCCTCCCCATCCTCCGCTATATCGAGCGAATGGAGAATGCGGCTGATATTGGCGCTGTATTCGATGCTGTCGGTCGCCTCAAAAATCAGCTCCGGCACATGGCGCAGCTTGAGCCGGTGCCCGAGCTCGCGGCGGATATAGCCCGACGCGGACCGGAGTCCCTTGGCAGCCTCCTTGGCGCGGTCAAGACCCTCCATGGCGCTGACCCTGACGGTACAATAGGAGAGGTCGTTGGTGACCTCTACCCTGACGACCGACAGAAAGACCGCCGTGACGCGCGGATCCTTCAGCTCGCGAAAGATCGCCGTCAGCTCACGTTTTATGTCCTCTGTTGTCCGTTCAATTCTGTGACTTGCCATTTTATCTCCTTATAGAGTTAATCTCTATACTCTTCTATCGTATAAACCTCAAACATATCGCCTTCCTTGAGGTCGTTGAACTTTTCGAGTCCGATACCGCACTCGTAGCCCTCCTTGACCTCCTTGACAGCGTCCTTGAAGCGCTGCAGGGAGCCGATTTTGTCCTCGGCGATCACGATGCCGTCGCGGATAACGCGCACGCCGCCGCCGCGCTGCACAACGCCGCTCTTGACGTAGGAACCGGCGATGGTGCCGACGGACTTGATTTTGATGACGTTGCGGCACTCCGCCATACCGAGCACGACCTCACGCGTCTTGGGCGCGAGCATACCCTTCATTGCGGCTTCGATCTCGTTGATGCAGTCGTAGATGACGCTGTAAAGACGCATATCCACACCGGCGCTCTCTGCGTGAGAAGCCGCCACTGCGTCGGGACGGACGTTGAAGCCGACGATGATCGCGGAGGAAGCCTCGGCGAGCATGACGTCGCTCTCGTTGATGGCGCCGACAGCGCCGTGAATAACGTTGACGCGCACCTCTTCGTTGCTGAGCTTTTCGAGCGACTGGCGCACTGCCTCCACGGAGCCCTGCACATCCGCCTTGACGATGATCTGCAGCTCCTTGACCTCGCCGAGCCTGAGCTGGTCAAAGAGGTTGTCGAGCGTGACCTTGGTCTGGGCGTTGAAGATCTCTTCCTTCTTCTGAGACTTTCTCTGCTCAACGAGCGTTCTTGCCAAGCGCTCGTCGCTGACGGCGTCAAAGGTATCGCCGCCGACCGGCACCTCGTCCAGACCGGTGATCTCGACCGGCACGGAGGGACCTGCCTCATGCACGCGCTCGCCCTTGTCGTTGGTCATGACGCGGACTCTGCCGACGGTGGTACCGGCGATGATGATGTCGCCCTTGTGCAGCGTGCCGTTTTGCACCAGCACCGTGGCGATGGGGCCTCTGCCCTTGTCCAGACGCGCCTCGATGACCGTACCCTTGGCGGCGCGATCGGGATTGGCTTTGAGCTCCTTCATCTCGGCGACGAGCGCGACCATTTCGAGCAGGTCGTCCAGACCCTCTTTTGTCTTGGCGGAAACGGGGATACAGGGTGTGTCGCCGCCCCACTCCTCGGGGATCAGCTCGTATTCGGTGAGCTGCTGCTTGACCTGTTCGGGGTTCGCGCCCACCTTATCCATTTTGTTGATGGCAACAATGACCGAAACGCCTGCCGCCTTGGCGTGGTTGATCGCCTCAACGGTCTGCGGCATGATACCGTCGTCCGCCGCTACAACAAGGATCGCAATATCCGTGACCTGCGCACCGCGCGCACGCATGGTGGTGAACGCCTCGTGACCCGGGGTGTCGAGGAAGGTGATCGGCTTGCCGTTGACCTGCACACGGTAGGCGCCGATGTGCTGGGTGATGCCGCCTGCCTCGCCTGCGGTGACGTTGGCGTGACGGATGGCGTCCAGAATGGAGGTCTTGCCGTGGTCAACGTGACCCATAACGACCACGACCGGCGCTCTGCCGATGAGGTTCGCCTCGTCGTCCTCGCTGTCGTCGATGAGCTTTTCTTCGATGGTGACGACGACCTCCTTTTCGACCTTGGCGTGGAACTCCATTGCGATCAGCGAGGCGGTGTCAAAGTCGATGGTGTCGGTGGCGGTGACCATGGTGCCCATAAGGAACGCCTTTTTGACGACCTCGGCGACCGTGGCTTTCAGGCGCAGCGCCAGCTCGTTGACGGTGATCTCGTCGGGTATCTGCACCGTGATGGGCTTTTGCTTGCGCTCCATGGCGATTCTTTTCAGACGCTCCGCCTCGGTCTCGCGCTTGCCCTGCTTTCTGCCCCGCTGCTTTTGGGTGCGGTTGGAGAATTTTTGCTTTTTGGTGGTGTGGTCGCGGTCGGTGCTGCGCGACTTGGAGGTGTCGCTCGCCAGATCGTCATACTTGGAATTGTAGCGCTCCACGTCCACATTGGTGGCGCGGGTGTCGATGACCTTGCGCTTGCGCTGGTGGTTCGGGGATTCGCCCTTTTGCTCCTTGGGCTGGGCAGGCTTGGCAGCCGGTGCGGGCTTGTTTTCTTTGCCGTCCTTGCCGTCCTTTTTGGCAGCGGTCTTGTCTGCCGCGGGCTTTTTGTCCTCCTTCGGCTCCTCCTTGACAGGCTCCTGCGCCTGTTCGAGCTTGGCGTTTCTCACCGCAAAATAGGCGTTGAAGTCCTTGACGGCATGCTCCTTAGTGAGCACGTCAAACAAAACGTCCAGCTCGCTCTCGGTGAGCGTGGTCATGGTCTTTTTGTCTACGTTGCAGTGTTTTTTGAGTATCTCGGTAATCTTCTTGTTCGGCAGGGCGAAGTCGTTCGCCGCGTCCTTTACTTTATATTTTATCATCGAATTCTCCTCTCGTACTAATCAATCATTTCGCGCAGCCTTTCGGCAAAGCCCTCGTCCTCAACGGAGAGCACCGCGCAAAGTCTGCCGAGTGCATGGCTCAGCTCCTCCTTGCTGCGCTCTGCGCACAGCACCGGAACGTTTTGCTCCTGCGCTGCCCTGCGCACGCGTTTGAGGCTGTTGGGCGAGGCGTCGGCGGCATGGAGGACCAGCCGCGATTTGCCGCAGCGGACGGATTCCTCCGTGACCTCGGCGCCGATAACCAGCTTTTTTGCCCGTCTGCATATCCCTAAAAATGATAATACCCTGTCGTTCATATGCCCTCCGCAGCGCCGAGCTCCGCGCTCATCTGCTCATAGACCTCCTCGGGGATACGGCAGCTCAGCGAGCGCTCAAAGCGCCTTGCCTTGCGCGCCTGTTCAAAGCAGGTCATGCTCTTGCAGACATAGGCGCCTCTGCCGGACTTTTTGCCCGTGAGGTCGAGCGATACGCCGCCGGACGCGACAACATCGCCGTTTTCGTCCTTTTTGTCGGGCGCCCTGACAACGCGGATCAGTTCGCGCTTGGGCTTCATTTCGCCGCAGCCGGTGCATTTTCTCAATGGTATCTTTTTCATTCTTCTGTCTGTCCGTCTGTCTGCTCGTCTGTCTGTTCGGAGTCGTCCTGCGCCTCAACAGCCGGAGCGGTTTCTTCTTCTTCGTCGTCCTCGCCGAAGAAGCCGCTCTCGGGTCGGATGTCGATGCGCCATCCGGTGAGTCTGGCGGCAAGACGCGCGTTCTGACCCTTGTTGCCGATAGCCAGCGAAAGCTGGTCGTCGGGAACCGTCGCCTTGCAGCTCTTGGTTTCTTCGTCAACGATATCTACCTTGACGACCGTGGCAGGCGCAAGCGCTGCGGCTACGTACTTCTGCGGATCGTCGCTGTATTCTACGATGTCGATTTTCTCGCCGCCCAGCTCAGCAACGATCGTGTTGACGCGCGCGCCCTTGGGGCCGATGCAGGAGCCGATGGCGTCAACGTCGGGGTTCTGGCTGCATACCGCCATCTTGGTGCGGGAGCCTGCCTCGCGTGAAACCGACTTTATCTCAACGATGCCGTCAAAGATTTCGGGTACCTCCTTTTCAAACAAACGGCGCACAAAGCCCGGGTGCGAGCGCGAAATGATCGCGTGCGGTCCTCTCTCGTTGTCCTTGACGTCGGCGATATAGACCTTTACCATGTCGCCCTCGTGCAGGGATTCCAAGCCCACCTGCTCCGCCTTGGGCAGCATGGCGGTGCTTTTTCCGATGCGGATGGTGGCAATGCCCGACTTTTGGTCGATACGCTCCACGGTGGCGGTGACGATCTCGCCCAGCTTGCTCTGGAATTCGATCAGGCTGACGCCCTTTTCACCGGCGCGTATTCCCTGACGGATAACGTTGCGCGCAGAGGCGACCGCGATCCTGCCCAGTCGCTTGGGGTCGAGCGGCACCTCGATCTCGTCGCCGATCTCGTATTTCTTTCTCTTGTTGATCTGTGCCGCTTCCTCGGGCGACACCTCAAAATTGGGGTCGAGCACGTCGTCGGTAACGGTCTTGACGAGCTTTACATCCAATGTGTTCTTGTCGGGGTCAGCCTTGAAAACAACGTTTTCGTTGCCGCCGTAGTAGCTTTTGCAGGCGATCTCGATCGCCTTTTGTATCTGCTGCAGCATGTAGTCCATCGGAATGTCCTTTTCCTTTTCGAACATACGCAGCGCTTCAAACAGTTCCTTGTTATTCATTTTTCCAACCATTCCTTTCGAATTAATACGGAATCGTATTTCTTGGTTTTTGTATATCAATCAAAATCGTCGAGCTTGATCCAAGCGGCTTCCTTTTTGTTGAAGGTCAGCTCATTCTCGCCTGCGTGGTCTTGGATCGTGACCTCGCCGTCGGCGTAGGCTTTGAGAACGCCGTCAAACTCCCTGCCGATCCCCTCAACGGGACGCAGCATTTTTACCATGACGTCGGCGCCGATAAACCGCGCAAAGTGCTCGTCACGCACCAGCTCGCGCTCAATGCCCGGCGAACAAACCTCCAGACAGTAGGCGTTCTCGATCGGGTCAAGCGCGTCGAGAGGGTCGTTGATTGCGCGCGAGACCGCCTCGCAGTCGCTGATGCCGACGCCGTCGGGCTTGTCGATGAAAATGCGCAGATACCAGTCGGCGCCCTCCTTGACATAGCGAACGTCCCACAGGGTCAGCCCCATCTCGGTGACGATCGGCTCACAGAGCGCCCAAACCTTGGCGACCGTGACGCCGCCCTTGCTTTTTGCCATCATATCCCTCCAAACAGATTTTGTGATGATTTGCGAGAATAAAGATAAATAACAAGGAGCGGACTTTGTTGTCCACTCCTTTAGTTTCAAGTATTCATCGTATCTTTATCGTATCTATTATAGCACACTTTTCCAAAAAGTCAACCCCCCGTTGCGACGGAGCGCAATCCGCGACCGCTGCCGCGGTGGGCAGTCCGCGCAACTGACGTTTGATAATAAGATTACCGTCATAGCCGCGTTATAAAAGGCAATAGCGACATATGTTTTTCGCAGTGCATTGTGATTTTATGTGTAGGGGCGAACCCGTGTGTTCGCCCGACCGCGTTGTCCTGTCATGCCGTTTTTACCAAGGAAACGAACGTTGTCCTATCCGGGCGCACACATCGGTGCGCCCCTACGTCGTCGAGGAAGCGTAGCACTGCTTTTCATATGTATTGTAAATAGGTCAAGCTTGTTTTGCGCAGAAATGTTTCCGCGTGCGAAAGCCTTCCCACGAGGGGAAGGTGGCGCGGCACCTAAGCTGTATGGTACAGATGTGATCGCATACAGAAAGAAAACAAACACCGAATTTACAACAAGCTTTGTGGTGCCGTGACGGAAGAGGGCAAGCGAAGCGCTTCCAAAATCGGACGGTCAGCAAGAGGACAGGTTCGCTTGCCCTCTTCCGTCACACTGCCACCGACGCTTGATAAATCCAAAACATTATCTATTCCTAACCTATTATAGTAAGATTACCACCGGCACAGGCAGTGTGCCACCTTCTCCTCGGGAGAAGGCTTTTGCACGGAGTCCGCAAGCGTGACGCTTAACCCAGTCCGCGACCGCTGCCGCGGTGGGCAGTCCGCGCTTCGGACGTTTGATAGTGAGGGCACCGTCATAGCCGCGTTATAAAAGGCATTAGCAGCACAAGTTCACCAGCCTTTTCTAACGCGGCGTTAATCTGAGTTTGTCTAACCCTGAACGCTGTCCAAAGCCGCGCCGAATGCAACGTCACGTTGCCGCGGCAAGCGTGACGCTTGACCCAATCCGCGACCGCTGCCGCGGTGGGCAGTCCGCGCAACTGACGTTTGATAATAAGATTACCGTCATAGCCGCGTTATAAAAAACAATAGCAACATAACTTCACCAGCCTTTTCTGACGCGGCGTTAGTTTGAGTTCATCTAACCATGGTGCTATCCAAAGCCGCGCCGGATGCAACGTCACGTTGCTAAAACTCGGCAAGGATGCGTTGGATTTGGGTCACATCTATGATGTTGACCGTTCCGTCGCCGTTGACGTCGAGGAACGCGACGACGCCGGGGTCGGTCAGGTCGTCAAAGCAGCCGCTGTCGTCGAACTCTGCGAAAATGCGCTGGATAAGCGTGGCGTCGGTCACGTCGAGGTCGTTGTTTTGGGACACATCGCCGACGATCTGCGCGTGCGCGTTGACGGCGCCGACGTTCTTGAACGCTACGCCGCTGTCCTTGGCAAAGCGCTCGGTGTAGGAGCCCTTTACGCCCTTGATCTCAAGCTTGGGACAGCTCTCGAACGCGTTTTCACCGATAGCGGCTACGCTTTCGGGCACCACCAGCTTTTCAAGACTGCGGCAGTTCTCGAACACACCCAAGCCGAGCGCCGCGTCCTCGGTGCCGATCGCGGTGACGCCCTGCGGCAGCGCAAGGCTGCGCAGACTGCGGCAGTTATAGAACGCCTCGTCGCCGACGGTCTCAAGCGCGTCGGGAATGCGGACATACTCCAAACGGCGGCAATCATAGAACGCTTCGTCGCCGATGGCGGTCACGTCGCCGTCTATCCAAACACTTTCAAGATACAGACATTTTTCAAAGGTGTTCGGCTTGATCTCGGTCACGCCGGCGGGAATGTCGGCGTGGGTCAGGTTGACGCAGTTGTAGAACGCGCCCTTGCCGATAGAGTTAACGGAGGACGGGATGCTGACATAGCTGATGTATTTGTTGTTGGCAAAAGCCCAGTCGCCGATGGCGGTAACGGGCGTGCCGTAAATCTCCTCGGGAATGATCACCTCGTCGGAGGTGGCGGTGTAGTCGGTGACGCAGAGCGTGCCGTCGGGAAGATAGGTGGTTTCAAACCAGTAGGGATAATAGGGATCGTCGCCGCCCGGCCAGTCAAAGCTCCTGCCGGACTCGCGAATAGCCATTTCGATGTCGTAGTCGTCCAAACCGAGCGCATGACCGACATAGCTGATGGTCTCGGCATAGGTCATGCCGTTGAATTTCACCGCGTTGTCGATGCTGTCGTAGCCCTCTGACGTGAGGAACCGCACCATCAGTGAAAAAGCATCCTCGCCCTTCCAGAAGGTGTCGCCGATAACGTTGCCGATGGAGGTGATCACGATCGGACTGCCGTTGATGCGGGAAGCCCATTTGGCAGTGCAGCTCCGCTTGTTGCTGTCCACGCTGTTCTCGACGTCATTGCCGGTCATGTAGGCAATGTCGCCGAAATTGTCCTCCGTGATGATCAGATCACAGGTCTGCGCCCCCCAGTCGGCGGTAAAGATTACGCCGTAATTGCTGTCGCCGTCAAGCGTATAGCCCCTGCCCGACAGATCGAACGACCAAATATCGTTGCCTTCGTCTGTCATGGCGCCTCTTTTGGAGCCCCATGTGATCATCTCACCGTCCTCACGGTTGTAGAGATACAGGTAGATTTTCTGGTAATCATGCCAGATTTCGGGATTGGCATAAAAATAGATTTTGTCGTCGGGATAATCCCAATCGGGCGCGCCGTAGATGCCGTATGGATCATCCGGCTCGTCATATGTGAAGTTACCGGAAACAACCTTGTCCGCGCCGAGCTTCGTCTTCATTTCTTCGTTCAGCTCTTTTGTCGGCCATGAACCGTACTCGCCGTTGCCGTAGTAGAAGTAGAAGTCACCGTCAAAACCGATTTTTCCGCTGACGGGGCTGACTTGCATATTCTCGGTGTCAAAGCTGACAACAAATACCATGTTGTCAAAGGTGAACGCCAAGCCATAGCCGAGCGGATCGTCAACCAAATCTTCGTTGAAGAAGTTGTCCGCATAGCCGCCGAACACGTCGGATAGGTCAAAGTCAAGCTCGTCGAGAACAATATCGACCTGCCATGTCTTTTCATCATCGCTGAGCTTGTCATACTCCACGCCGAGGTAAGCCGCGCACAGCTTGTTCGCGTTTACCCAAAAGGTGTTGGAAGCGATGTCGAGCGCATCCATGCCGGGAACGCCCGCGTCACTCAAAACCCTCTGATAAGCATACTTGAACAGATACGTATAGTAGGGGTGGTCATACTGCACATCATTTGAATGTTCCAATCTGTCATAGAACTGACAGGGAAAATCTCCGGTCTGCTGCGAAGCTGCATAGAAAGGGTTCTTGGCAGGGTCGGTCTCGAATCCGCCGTCCAGATAGTTGTTCCAGATGATCTGGGTAGCGTCGCCCTTTTCACCGTTGCCGTAGGTCGGAACGTCGATTGCCCACAGGTTGGGAACACCGGCTTCCTGAACCTGCGTAGTCTTGTAGCCCGGCCAGCCGTAACCGCCTGCTTTGTTATCAGGCGTGTCGTAACCCGACCACCAGTAAATACCGGCAGCGCCGCCGCACTTTTCATTCTTGGTTGTGTCGTTCTGCCAAGCACCGGGCATGGCGAACATCAGTCTGTTGGTCTTGACGCCTGCCGAGGGCGTGTATGTGCCCAAGGTGCCGAAGCCACCCACTGATCCTGCCGCCGAAGCGCCGACCGTGCCGACCGCCGCGACCGGCAGCACCATCGCCGCAGCCAAGCCGAGACTCATTAATTTTTTCATAAAATACCTCCTTTTCAACATTGCCCTTTCGGGCGTAACAACTTACACCTTTATTATAATTCACGCAAAAAGCATTTGCAAGTCAAAATCATTTTCAGATTTTTGTGCATTCTGACGGAATCAAGCGACTGCTGTATTTGCAATTGTTGCTCAAAAGCGGTGATATTGTGATACTATTAAGCTGTTTTAAAAAAATTAAAAATTTATTAAAAAAATTTCAAAAAACATTTGAAATTTCCGAAAAGATGTGTTATAATACTGCTTGTGCGATAAACAAATGCACCGCAATCGCTGATATAGCTCAGTAGGTAGAGCGCATCCTTGGTAAGGATGAGGTCACCGGTTCAAATCCGGTTATCAGCTCCAAGAACAATCGCTTAGGCAAGCCGTTTTAAGGTTTCCTAAGCGGTTTTCTTTTTGTTTTCGGGTTTATTCAGTTTGGCGTTTGCAAACTTATAACTAAAAAATATTTCTTATGATTTCCAGATTTTTTAAATAATCAATTGACAAATAGGAACCATAATATGTATAATATGAAAGGGCAACGTTTTAGTCTACCGTATATTATCCTTGGAGTTTGTCTCTGGAAAGGAGGTAGATTCATGAGCTTTGTAGTCACAATTGACTGGAAGTTTGTCGTTGCCCTCGGCACGGCCGCAGTGGGTGTAATCTTCGCAGTGAAGATGGATGCTTCTAAAGCCGAGCAAATATCAATCCGTGCGATTGATATTTGCAAAGAGGTCACAACAGCTTCAAAAGGCAGTTGTTAACCTTATGTCGGGGCACATAATCTGAGGATTATGTGCCCTTTAAAATTTTTGCTAACCGGTGGTTAATATGGTAGTAAATAGAATAATCATTTGTCCGATTTGTGGGAAAAAGACCTTTTTGAGAATACAGTGCGGAGGATATATAAACAGTTATCCAATCCGTATGAACTGCATCAATTGCAGAGCACTGCTAAAGGGACAGTTTGTCATGAACGGCTCGACATCACGTAACGGATTAACAATGATCAATGCCAAAATTAGTGACTGTGAAATTGATAATAACAATATAGATGAAGCCGACCTTAAATCTATCGTAGTAACAAACGCTGATTATGTTGCCGAAGTTTCCGGTGAACTGCCCAGCAAACATGTAAGCGTGTACAAAAGCGGGATTCCTCTTTCTCCTTTTATGCGAATTGTAGACAGAATCGGTTCGGTAAAGGAACGCATTGCCAGATTAGAAAATTTTGAGCATGATCTTTTAGAATGGAAAAGAACAAAAAGCACCGCTTTCCAGTTGTTGTCCGAGGGTAGTTTAGAATATATCCCGATTGCGATTGATAACAAAATTGGAAATTATTCATATCAATGCGATCACTACTTAAAAACTCTTCACTGCCTTCAAGAAATCGTTTTAGAGGAAACCAAATATTTGTTTCCCATGCATGGACAAGATGACCATATTTTGAAGCTGATAGACTTTTTGTCGGTCGTTGATAAGAACCTTCTGCACGAGTTCTGCGCGGATACAGGCGGTACAACAGAATTACTATTCTTATACCGAAAAGCAATCAGCGTTTTTTCGAGCTTTATGGATATTTACGAAAATGTCCTTCCTGCAGAAACGTATCTTTATCTTAAAAACAAAGAAAATATTGGCACAGCAATATCCACTTGTTCTTTTTCAGATTTAAAATCTTTTTATCAAGACGCATACGAAGCATTAGGTAATTTACTATTCATACCGGTTTGCCTCGATAATATCGTCTTGCGCAAGAATCATAATTCCTTTGAAAAAGCGTATAAAAGTGTGAAATGCTATTCCTGCGCGCGTGATTTATCTTGGTTCCGCACGCTCAACAACGGAACCCGTATTAATCTATATAACAAAAATGAAGTGTTCCAACAACTCATTGACTTACCTGCAAACCGTCTTTTGCGCAACGGTATTGGTCATAATAATATTAAGTACGATGGAGTCACGCAGATGATAACTGCGTACGATCAAAAAGTGCCGGAAAAAGTTACTGTTGAAATGTCCTTGATGGATATGGCAATCGATTGTATCGGCATGGTTAAAGCTGCGGTTATTCTTTCGGAAATGATTTTGTTCTTATTGCGGGAAGAATTTCGCAGGGAAGATATCACAACTATTATCCATCCGCGCTTTTACAAAGATATTAAGCCAAACGATAAGTGCCCGTGCGGAAGTTTTAAGAAATACAAAAAATGCTGTAAATTTGAAGTAGAATCAATAACATAATAGATAGGCTGTACTTTCGGATAAGGGTACAGCTTTTTTGTTACATAACAAAAAACTTATCCCCCCAAAAACTCAACCGCTCAGGCAAATCGCGCTTGTCTGAGCGGTTTTTTACTCAAATTTTACTTTGTCACATTCAGGCTGCTGTCCACGTTGAGGGTAACAGCCATCGGCGCCTGCACGTTGTCGGCGGTGTTGTAGAAGATGGTGGTGTTGGAAACGCCCTTTTCGGTGCCGTAGATGATGAAATCATACTGCTGGCGATCAAAGTTGTAGTTGCAGGTGATGACGTAGTTTTTGTTGTCGGTCGTAATGCGCCAGTCAAAGCCGTAGGAGGTCTTGCCGTTCGCGTAGATGTGGAGCGGTGTGCCGGTATGCTCGGGCGCGATGCGCTTGGTGTCCATGTAGACGCGCTCGCCGTCTACCAAAATGATGTTGGCGGCGTCGGTGTAGGCGAGGTTATGACCGGCATAGGCTCTTTTGGCGACCGCCATGGCAGGCGAATCACCGCTCTTCTGCTCGGCAGGCTGGGTGGCAGTTTGCTTGACCTCGGCGTTCTTGTCGGCAGGCTGCGCGATCTGCTTAACCTCGGCGTTCTTGTCGGCGGAAGGCTGTGCTGTCTGTCCGGTCTCGGCGGTTTTTTCGGCGGCAGGTGTTGCCGACTTGGGCAGCACGTTGTTCTGAGAGAGAGTCGCTGTCACGGCGGCAGGCTGTGCCTTGTCGCGGTGGTTGATCTGCACGCAAATCAGCCACACGGTCGAAGCGAGGAGCAGGCTTACCAAAACCAGCGAGATGATCGCCAGCGCCAGCGGCGCCCGGGACTGCTTTTTCTTTACAGCAGCGCGTCTGTAGGCGTTGTTGTCGCTATAGTTTTCATAACGGTTATTTTCATAATAGTTGTTTTCAAATCTGTTGTTTTTCATTGTCGTATCCTCCGATATTTTTTTATTTACAGGGGTCTTTCCCTCTGTTGTGACACCATTATATCACCCCCACTGTGACAAAATCATGACAACCGTTGCCACGGTGGGCAGCGCGGCTTTGGATAGCACGATGTAGTGATAAACTTAGTTTAACGCCGCGTCAGAAAAGGCTTTTGCGGTTGGGGCGCTATTACTTTCTATAGCGCGGCTATGGTGGTAACCTCATTATCAAATGCAAGTTGCGCGAACCGGGGCAAGCGTCACGCTTGCCGTTGCCACGGTTTGCAGCGCGGCTTTGGATAGCTTGATTTTTCGGTAAACTTAGTTTAACGCCGCATCAAAAACGGCTTTTGAGGTTGGGGCGCAAATTTTTTCGGAGATTGATTGTTTTGAATTTTATAACACAAAGCGCAAAAACGCCTGTCACGCACAAACATGCTGTGATAGGCGCAATACGATACTATTTATATACTTACGTTCTTCCGCAAAAAATCCGGTTTCAGACGTGCCCTTAATATGCTTTGATAATTTTTTTGAGTGCCTTGATGGCGCGGTCGGCGGCGAGCTCCTTGAATTCCTCGTAGTTTTCGACCTTGTTAAACTTAAAATCGTCGCTGATAGAGCGGAGGATCGTGAACGGAACGCCGTTCATATAGCACACATGACCCACGGCGCCGCCCTCCATTTCGCAGCAGAGCGCGCCAAACTCAAAGGCGATGTATTCGCGCTTCATGCGGTAGGTGATGAAGATGTCGCCGGTGGCAACTCTGCCCGTCATCACGTGGGAGCCGAGTCCCTGACAACATTCCGCAAGCTGCTTGGTAAGGGCTTCGTCGGCAGGAATACCGATGCGCTTCTCGTTTGGAAACCAAATCTGTCCGCGCGGCTCGCCCAGCTCTGTGCAGTTGATGTCGTGCTCCACACAGTCGGTCGAGATAACAATATCGCCTACGGTGAGATGCTTGCTGAGACTTCCGGCGATGCCCGAATTGATCAGCGCGTCGGGCTTAAACAGGTCAATCATCACCTGCGTGCCCACAGCCGCGTTGACCTTGCCCACGCCGCATTCGAGCAGCACAACATCCTTGTCATAAATCTTGCCGCTGACAAATTCCAGCCCTGCCTTGCAGGTGACAACCGCCTCCTCCATCAAAGCCTTTAAGCCTTCCACTTCGATTTTTAAAGCGCAGATAATACCGATCATATCAAAACTCCTCTCAGAAATAATATTTATTTGCTGTTATCAGTATAGCATGCGACGCCGGATTCTTCAAGTCCTTTTTTGTAAAATTTATCGCTAAACTATTACGCTTCCGCGAAAAAATTGTATAATTTTTTGTCGGATAATTGCTTTCAATCATGCAGCAAGCAAAGGCTCCATTACAATTCATATTATTTTCTGATATAACGCTGTTATGAAGTGATATTTGTCAACAAGTAAAAGTCCCTTCATAACAGCGTTTTATTAGATGATAGTATTATACCCCCTCGCAGATTACACGCCCTACGATATCAAGGAGAAATGACGAAAATCGCCGCGCAGTCCTTGATAAAAAATGCCAACAAAACTTTGCAAAAACTCTTGACAAGTAAACTTGGCAGTGCTATAATCTAAGCATACCAAGTAAACTTGGCAAAACAGAAGGGAGTTTTTGCAATGATGAATAAAGATCAAATCTTATCAATGGCGCAAAACGAGGGCAGAGAAAAGGATCTGCCCGATTTGGAGGCGCAGAAAAGCGGCGCATGGATAGCCTATATTATCGGTGTGGTTTTGCTCATAGTTGTTGACACGGTGAACGGCTTTGTGCTGCATTACGTCAACAGAGGCGCGGACTTTGTGCTGTTCTCAATGGCTTGCGCCGTGTTTGTGACCAAATATATTCGCCTGAGAAAGCGTCACGAGCTGGTCGTCGCCATTATCTGGGGCGTGCTCGCGGCGTCCATGCTGGTCGTATGGATCATGCAGCTGACGGGTGTGATGTGATATGGACAATGAACTCATCCTTCGGAACAACCTTGCTTCGGCAAGAAAAGAAAAGCATCTCTCACAGGCAGAGCTTGCCAAGCTGGTCGGCGTGTCGAGAAACACCATCAGCTCGATCGAAACCGGTCAGTTCAATCCCACCGCAAAGCTGGCGCTGATCTTGTGCGTCGCGCTTGACAAAAAATTTGAAGAGCTGTTTTATTTTGACTGAGCGTACAGGCATAGCATAAGAAAAAATCACTACGGAACCATGATGATCCCGTAGTGATTTTATTATTTATTCGATCTTATCTGAAACAAAAATTATTCAGCGGGTTCCAGCGTGGAGAGCTGCTTGAGGTGAGCGTACTTCTGCTCTGCGAACTTCTCCGCCTCGGTGAAGAGCTTCTCGGCTCTCTCGGGGAAGGAACGGGTCAAAGCGTTGTAACGAACCTCGCCCATGATGAAGTCACGATAAGAAGCAGTGGGAGCCTTGCTGTCGAGCTGGAAGGGATTCTTGCCCTCGTCAGCCAGACGCGGATCGTAACGGAAGCAGTTCCAATAGCCTGCTTCAACAGCCTTCTTCTCCTCGAGCTGCGCAATGCCCATGCCGCCCTTGATACCGTGGTTGATACAGGGAGCGTAGCAGATGATGAGGGACGGACCGTTGTAGCTTTCAGCCTCAACAAGCGCCTTGAGAACCTGGTTGTTGTCTGCGCCCATAGCGACCTGAGCGGTGTAGACATAGCCGTAGCTCATAGCGATTGCAGCGAGGTCCTTCTTCTTGACAGCCTTACCGGCAGCTGCGAACTGTGCAACGGAGCCGATAGGCGTAGCCTTGGAGGACTGACCGCCGGTGTTGGAATAAACCTCGGTGTCGAATACGAGGATGTTGACGTTCTCGCCGGAAGCGATAACATGATCCAGACCGCCGAAGCCGATATCATAAGCCCAGCCGTCGCCGCCGAAGATCCACATGGACTTCTTGGCAAGCTCGTCCTTGTCAACGAGGGTCTTTTTGGCGAGCTCGCCGACCTTTTCGTCGTCCACAACCTTTTCGAGCTCTGCGATCAAAGCGTCGGTCGCCGGACGGGAGGAGGTGGAATCGGTGATGGTGTCGAGGTAGTTCTGGCAGGCAGCCTTCAGCGCGTCGCTGTCGGTCGCGTCCTTGATCTCGGCAACATAGCCTGCGAGTCTGTCGCGGATTGCGTTCTGACCGAGCGCCATACCGAGACCGAACTCAGCGTTGTCCTCGAACAGGGAGTTCTGCCAAGCGGGACCGTAGCCCTTCTTGTTGGTGGTGTAAGGTGTTGCAGGAGCGGATGCACCCCAGATGGATGAGCAACCGGTTGCGTTGGCGATGAACATTCTGTCACCGAAGAGCTGGGTAACGAGCTTCGCATAGGGAGTCTCGCCGCAGCCTGCGCATGCGCCGGAGAACTCGAGCAGGGGCTGCTTGAACTGGCTGCCCTTGACGGTGGAGAACTTGAACTTCTCGGCAACCTCGGGCTTCTCGTCGATGGTCGTACCGTAATCGAATACGACCTGCGTCGCTCTCTGGGTGTCGATGGGCTTCATAACGAGCGCCTTTTCGCCCTTCTTGCCCGGGCAAACCTGTGCGCAGGCGCCGCAGCCGGTGCAGTCGAGGGTCGAAACGGTCATGGCGAACTGGAGCTCCTTGAGACCGATCATCGGAATGGTCTTGGTGCCCTCGGGAGCAGCCGCAGCTTCGTCAGCGGTCAGCGCAACGGGACGGATAACAGCGTGCGGACAAACGATCGCGCAGCGGTTACACTGGATACAATTCTGGGACTGCCACTCGGGAACGTCAACCGCGATGCCTCTCTTTTCAAAGGCAGCGGAGCCGTTGGGGCAGGTGCCGTCAACATGATCGGAGAATGCGGAAACGGGAAGCTTGTTGCCCTTGTAGGCGTTAACGGGCTTCAAAATGCCGTTTACATACTCAACGAGAGCGCCTTCGCCGGCGACCTTGTCGGCAGCAGCGTCGTCAACAGCGTTGATCCACTCGGCAGGGATCTCAACCTTCTGCACGTCTTCCATACCGCGGTCGATCGCAGCATAGTTCATGTCTACGATAGCCTGACCCTTCTTCATGTAGGACTTCTTGGCAGCGTCCTTCATGTATTCCTTTGCCTGCTCGGCAGGAATGATGTCGGCGATCTTGAAGAATGCGGACTGCAATACGGTATTGACACGGCCGCCCAGACCGATCTCTTTACCGATCTTGATAGCGTCGATGGTGTAGAAGTTGATCTTTCTCTCAGCGAGGATCTTCTTCATCTTGCCGGGCAGACGCTTGCCGAGCTCCTCAACGTCCCAACCGCAGTTGAGCAGGAAGGAGCCGCCCTCTTTGAGGTCCTCAACGATCTCATACTTGTCCACATAGGAGGGGTTATGGCAGGCAACAAAGTCAGCCTTGGAGATGTAGTAGGTGGATTTGATCGGGGTCTTGCCGAAACGCAGGTGGGATACGGTCAAGCCGCCGGACTTCTTGGAGTCATAGGCGAAGTAGCCCTGTGCGTACATATCGGTGTGGTCGCCGATGATCTTGATGGAGTTTTTGTTGGCACCGACGGTACCGTCTGCGCCCAGACCCCAGAACTTACAGCTGTGGGTGCCGGCAGGCGTGGTGTCGGGATTCTCCACAACAGGCAGAGAGAGGTTGGTGACGTCGTCTACGATGCCGATGGTGAACTTTCTCTTGGGGGCGTCGCTCTGCGCGTTTCTGTAAACAGCGATCACGTCGCCGGGGGTGGTGTCCTTGGAGCCGAGACCGTATCTGCCGGCATAAACCTTTACGCCTGCAAACTTGGAGTCATTGATGGCAGCCAGAACATCGAGATAGAGCGGCTCGCCGATGGAGCCGGGCTCCTTGGTTCTGTCGAGAACAGAGAGGCTCTTGACAGTGTCGGGCAGCTCGTTGACGAGGTATTCGCCGACGAACGGACGGTACAGTCTGACCTTGAGCAGACCAACCTTTTCGCCTGCGGCGTTGAGGTAGTCAACAACTTCCTCTGCGCAGTCGCAGACAGAACCCATGGCAACGATCACGTGCTCAGCGTCGGCTGCGCCGTAGTAGTTGAAGGGCTTGTAGTTGGTGCCGATCTTCTCGTTGACCTTGTTCATGTATTCCACTACGACCTCGGGAACCGCGTCATAGTAGGGGTTGCAGGCCTCTCTTGCCTGGAAGAAGATATCGTCGTTCTGAGCGGTACCTCTGGTGACAGGGTGCTCAGGGTTCAGGGAGCGGCGGCGGAAAGCCTCAACTGCATCCCAGTCGAGCATATCTGCCAGATCCTCATAGTCCCAAGCCTCGATCTTCTGGACCTCGTGAGAGGTGCGGAAGCCGTCGAAGAAGTGCAGGAAGGGAACTCTGCCCTTGATGGCGGTGAGGTGAGCAACTGCGGTGAGATCCATACATTCCTGCGGATTGTTGGAGCACAGCATGGCGTAACCGGTCTGACGGCACGCATAGACGTCGGAATGGTCGCCGAAAATGGAGAGTGCATGGCTGGTCAGCGCACGAGCCGAAACGTGGATAACGCTCGGCAGCAGCTCGCCTGCCATCTTGTACATGTTGGGGATCATCAGGAGCAAGCCCTGAGAAGCGGTGTAGGTAGTGGTCAGAGCGCCTGCGGCGAGTGAACCGTGAACAGCACCCGAAGCGCCGCCCTCAGACTGCATCTCGGTTACCTGAACTTCTCTTCCGAACAGGTTCTTCTGTCCTGCTGCCGAAAACTTGTCGGTCAGGTCAGCCATAACGGAAGAAGGGGTGATGGGATAGATAGCAGCAACGTCGGTAAACGCATAGGATACATGCGCGACAGCACTGTTACCGTCCATGGTTTTCATTTTTCTTGCCATTGGAAATCGTCCTCCTTTAATACTAAACGGCAAAAAGGGCTTTTGCCGTCTGTGTAATCTGATACACAATATATCACATTAGATTATACTACTTTTCTCCCGATTTGTAAAGTGGTTTTGTATAATTTATCGCAACGTGACGTTACATCCGGTACGCGCAGCTTACGTTTTTGAGTAAGGATACCGTCATAGCCGCGTTATAAAAAGCAATAGCGACATAGGTTCAATCGCATTCTCAGATGTTTGTTTTTGATATTACCGTTATTGCCGCGTTATAAAGGACGATAGCGACACAAGTTCAATCGCATTCTCAGGCGTTTGTTTTTGATATTACCGTTATTGCCGCGTTATAAAAGACGATAGCGACACAAATTCAAGAGTCTTTTACGAACGCTTGATAGAGATATTTCCATTATAACCGCGTTTTGAAAAACAATAGCGACATAAATTCAATAACCTTTTATGAAGCGGCGTTAATCTGAGTTTATCTAACCATGACACTATCCAAAGCCGCGCTAAAGTACTTGTGTATTGCGGTGGTTTATGGTATAATCTATTTATAACGAATCATAACGAATGAACAGGAGAAGGGACATGGCATTTCCTCAGGATAAAATCAGGAATTTCAGCATTATCGCGCATATCGACCACGGCAAAAGCACGCTTGCCGACCGCATTTTGGAACACACCAATTCCGTTTCGGCACGCGACATGGAGGCGCAGCTGCTCGACGATATGGAGCTCGAGCGTGAACGCGGCATCACCATCAAGGCGCGCGCCGTCAGCGTCATCTACAGCGCCGACGACGGCGAACAATATCTGTTTAACCTCATCGACACCCCGGGTCACGTGGACTTTAACTACGAGGTCTCGCGTTCGCTCGCCGCCTGCGAGGGCGCGATTCTGGTGGTGGACGCGTCGCAGGGCATCGAGGCGCAGACGCTCGCCAACACCTATCTAGCGGTTGACAGCGGACTGGAGATCGTGCCGGTCATCAACAAAATCGACCTGCCCAGCGCCGACCCCGACCGCGTCATCAGCGAAATTGAGGACGTTATCGGTATTCCTGCCGAGGACGCGCCTAAAATTTCCGCCAAGGCAGGCATCAATATTCACGCTGTGCTCGAAAAAATTGTCAGCGACATTCCGGCTCCCACCGGCGACGTCAACGCGCCGCTGCGCGCGCTGATTTTTGACAGCTACTACGACAGCTACAAGGGCGTTATCATCTATGTCCGGCTCAAGGAAGGACAGATACACCCGGGCGACACCTTCAAGCTGATGGCGACGGGCAGCACCTTTAACGTCGTGGAGTGCGGTCTGATGCACGCGACGCAGATGGAAAAAACCGACGGTCTGTACGCCGGCGAGGTCGGCTATATCGCAGGCTCCATCAAGACGCTCGCGGACGCGAAGGTCGGCGACACCGTGACGCTTGCCGACAACCCTGCCGCCGAGCCGCTGCCCGGCTACCGAGAGGCACAGCCGATGGTGTTCTGCGGCATTTATCCCGTGGACGGCGCCAAGTACGGCGACCTCAAGGACGCGCTCGAAAAGCTGCAGCTCAACGACGCCGCGCTCAGCTTTGAGCCGGAAACCTCTGTCGCACTGGGCTTTGGCTTCCGCTGCGGCTTTCTCGGTCTGCTGCATATGGAGATCATCCAGGAGCGGCTGGAGAGGGAGTATCTGCTTGATCTGATCACCACCGCGCCGAGCGTCATCTACAAGATACACCGCACCGACGGCACGGTGGAGAATATCGACAACCCGACCAACTATCCCGACCCTTCGCTGATACAAATGGCGGAGGAGCCGGTGACGGACGCGCACATCTATTCTCCCAAGGAGTATGTCGGCAATATCATGGAGCTGTGTCAGGACAGGCGCGGCACCTTTGTGGACATGCAGTATATCGACGCGGACAGGGTGGACTTGCACTATGAGCTGCCGCTCGCCGAGATCATCTATGACTTTTTTGACACGCTCAAAAGCCGCACACGCGGTTATGCGTCGTTCGACTACGAGCTGAAGGGCTATATGCCCAGCGAGCTGGTGAAGCTCGACATCATGCTCAACGGCGACGTGGTGGACGCGCTGAGCTTTATTATCCACAAGGACAAGGCGTATCCCAGAGCGCGCAAGATGGCGGAAAAATTGAAGGAGAAGATTCCGCGCCAGCTGTTTGAGGTGCCGATACAGGCTTGTATAGGCGGCAAGATCATCGCGCGCGAAACCGTCAAGGCAATGCGCAAGGACGTTTTGGCAAAGTGCTACGGCGGCGACATCACCCGAAAGAAAAAGCTGCTTGAAAAGCAAAAGGAAGGCAAAAAGCGCATGCGCCAGCTCGGCACGGTAGAGGTGCCGCAGGAAGCGTTTATGGCGGTGCTGAAGCTGGATACGGACTGATATAATGCATAATTCATAATTCTTAATTCATAATGCATAATCGGCAGGGAAAGGATAGGTGCTTATGGTATCTGTAAACGGATATTTTGACGGCAATGTTGTCAAGCCGTTGGAAAAAATCGACGCAAAACCCAATCAGCGCGTAATCATCACCATTATGGATGAATTTTTCACGCCCGAGCCTAAAAAGGATATAAAAAGCATGCGCGGTGTATTGGCGCAATACGCCGATCCCGAATTGGCAAAAAAAGAAAAGGAAGCGTGGGAACGCGCTGTGGTGGAGAAATATGATTCTCTGCTATTTGCTTAATTAATAATTTACGGCTGACTCACAACAACACAGTGAGTCAGCCGTTTGTTTTATTTTATATAACTTTATCGCGTCAGTCAGCCGCTTAATCTCTAACACCTTTTATGATGCGGCGTTCAGCCGGTGCCGTCTCCACATGGAGCTGTCCAAAGCCGCGCTGCCCACCGCGGCAGCGGTCACATTTCGGTGACGATCTCGTTTACGGTTTTGCCGGGGGGGATCATGGGGAGAACGTTTTCATCGGGACTGATTTGGCAGTCGATGACGACGGTGGTGTGCAGGTCGAGCGCCTTTTGGAGCGTGGGCAAAATCTCCTCGCTCTTGGTGATGCGCATGCCCTCCACGCCGAACGCGTTGGCGAGCTTTACAAAGTCGGTCGCGCGGTGCGGATCGGTCTGGGAGAAGCGGTTGCCGTAGAAGAGCTTTTGCCACTGGCGCACCATGCCGAGCACGGTGTTGTTCATCACCAGCACGATAACGGGCAAGTCGTAGGACTTCATCGTCACCAGCTCGTTGAGGTTCATGTGGAAGCTGCCGTCGCCCGTGAACAGGAACACGCGCCTGTCGGGATGCGATACCTGCGCGCCGATTGCCGCGCCCATACCGAAGCCCATGGTGCCCATGCCGCCGGAGGTCAGCAGGGTCTTTTCCGCTTCGATTTTGGCGTGCTGCGCCACCCACATCTGGTGCTGTCCGACGTCGGTCGCAATGATGTCGTTGTCGGCTTTGAGGGTGTTGACCGCCTCGATGAATTCATCGGGGAACGGATAGTCGGAGAGCGGCTTGGTCGCGTTGTCAAAATGATGCTTCCACTCGTCGATTTTGGCGAGCCAGACATGGTGCTCCTGCTGCTCCATGCCGACAAGAAGCGCCTGAATAATCAGCTTGGCGTCGCCGAGAATGTATTCGTCCACCTTGACGTTTTTGTTGATTTCTGTTTTGTCGATCTCGAGCTGGACGATCTTTGCCTGCTCGCCAAAGCGCTCGCGGTCACCTGCCACACGGTCGGAAAAACGTGCGCCGATGGCGATGATCAGGTCGCACGCAGCCGTCACCATGCCGGTTTCGTAGCCGCCGTGCATGCCGATGTTGCCGATACACAGCGGATGGCTTGCCGGAATACAGCCCAGACCCATCAGCGAACAGCAGACAGGCGCGTCGATCAGCTCTGCAAACTGTCTGAACTCCTCGCAGGCGTCCGCGCTGAGAATACCGCCGCCGGCGTAGATCATCGGACGGCGCGACTTGCGGATAAGCGCCTGCACACGCGCGATGGAATCGGGATTGGCAATGGCGTCGGGCTCGGGCGTTTCGGGATGGAGCGGCTCAAACTCGGTGACCATGGAGGTGATGTCCTTGGGGACGTCCACCAAAACAGGACCCTTTCTGCCGCTGCCGGCAAGCTTGAACGCCTTGCGGATAGTCGGCGCCAGATCATCCACCCTCGTGACAAGGGTGCTCGCCTTGGTGATGGGCTTTGAAATATTGACAATGTCAACCTCCTGAAAGCTGTCGCGTCCGAGCTGGTCGAGGTTGACGTTCGCGGTGATGGCAACAAGCGGAATGCTGTCGATATTCGCGGTGGCAAGTCCGGTGACAATGTTGGTCGCGCCGGGACCCGAGGTGGTGAGCACCACGCCGGTCTTGCCGGTGGAACGCGCGTAGCCGTCCGCCGCGTGCGAAGCGCCCTGCTCGTGGGCGGTCAAAATATGCTTGATCTTGTCGCTGTACTTGTAGAGCGCGTCGTAGGTATTGAGCGCCGCGCCGCCGGGATAGCCGAATACGGTGTCAACGCCCTGCTCCAATAAACATTCACAGATAATATCTGCACCTGTTAGCTTCATTTTTATACCCCTTTTGTGAGTTTATTTTACACGTTAACTTACATTTTACCGCATTAAAGCGTTGTTGTCAATATGCATAACAAACTCTTTGACCGCACGGACGGTCTTTTTTGCCGCCAAAGCGCAGAATTTGACAAAATCCATGCCCTTGTTCTCGTCCATATCGTCGGAGATCGCGCGCAGGATCACATAGGGTACACCGCAGCAGACGCAGACATGACCGATGGCGGCTCCCTCCATTTCGCAGGCAAGCGCGCCGAAGCGGTCGTTGAGCAGTTGGCGCTTGGAACGGTCGGAAATAAAAACATCACCGCTGGCAACGATGCCGCTCACGGTCTTGGTGTCCTCCAAGCCGGCGCAGACCTCCGCCAGCAAACGCGAGGCGGCGGCGTCACATTCAAAAAAGAGCACCTTGCCGGTCGGGAAGGACACCTCGCCCTGCTTGTCGCCCAGCGCCGTGGTGTTCATGTCGTGCTCCACCGCTTTGGTGCCGACAACGATGTCGCCGATGCTCACCACCGGCGAGAGCGCACCGGCTACGCCGCTGTTCATCACCAGCGAGGGCTGATAGTCGTTGATCAGGGTCGCGGCGCACATGGCGGCGTTCACCTTGCCGATACCGCACACAACCACCACCAGCTCCTTGCCGCAGAGCGTGCCGCGCGTAAAGGTCATGCCGTATTTGACGGTCTCTTCCTTGTTTTCGCAGAGGGCAAGAATGCCGTCCGCTTCGATCTGCATGGCGCAAATAATACCTATCATATTTCTTTTCCTTTCTGTTACCGCTCAAAAATTATCGGTTTGGTACATAATAATAGAAAGCGCTGCCAGCGGTGCGGTCTCGGCGCGCAAAATCCGCTTGCCGAGGGTCGCCGCTCTGCCGCCGTTTGCGAGCACCTGCCGCACCTCCGATGCCTCAAAGCCGCCCTCGCTGCCGATAAACATGCCGAGGGTTTGGGGCTTGCCTGTCAAAATATCCTTGACGGAATCGCCGCCCAGCTCGTAGAAGAATATCGTTTGGTCGTTCTCCTTTGTCAGCGCCGCCGCCTGCGCAAAGCTTACGCAGTCCGCCACCTCGGGAATGATGCCGCGGCGGCTCTGCATGGCGGCTTGCAGGGCGATTTTTTGCCAGCGCTCACGCTTTTTGCGCAGCGACTTTTCGTCGGGACGCGAAACGCACCGCGCCGAGAGCATGGGGACGATGCGGCTGATACCCAGCTCCACGCATTTTTGCACGATGGTGTCCATCTTGTCGCCCTTGGGCAACGCCTGATAGAGCGTGACAAACACGTCCGGCTCGTTCTCGCACGGCTTGCGGCTGAGCACGCGCAGCGTGCCGCCGCTTTTGTAGGCACAGTCACACTGCTCGCCGTTCGGCGTGATGACCGTGACCGCCTCGCCGTCGCGCAGACGCAGCACTCTTGCGTGCTTTTGATTTTCTTCGCTCAGCGCATACACGTCCGAGCGGATTTCTTCTTCACTGAAAAACCAAGCCATAGAAACACCCTTTTTTATTTGGCATGTGAATCTAATTTAATTATTTCAATGTAATAAGTATGATCAGTTGTAGGGGCGTGCAGTGCACGCCCGCAATGCCGCGCTTCCCTTTCCATTCGTTTTTAAACAGGAAAACCGTGTTGCTCTGTCTGCGGGCGACCGGTGGTCGCCCCTACACCCAAAAAATTATAAATGACAATAACTGACAAATCAGATTCACATGATTAATTTGCAATTTATGGTTTACAATTTGTTATCGGAAGTGCTACAATAGAAGTGAGGTGATGATTGATGGTAACATTAACCGAAAAAGATTTGATGGAGCTGCTGCAAAAAAATAATCTCCGCGAGGACGCGCTCGAACAAGAGGTCGTGGAACGCCTCGCAGCGCTGCACCTGAAAACAGCGACCGCCGAAAGCTGCACCGGCGGCTTGATCAGCGAACGCATTACGCGCGTCAGCGGCTCCAGCGAGGTCTTTGACTGCGGCGTTTGCTCCTATGCCAACGCCATCAAAGCCAAGGTGCTGGGCGTGAGCAAGGAGACGCTTGCCGTACTGGGCGCCGTGTCGGCGGAAACCGCTATTCAAATGGCGGAGGGCGTCAAAAAGCTGTCGGGCGCAGACATCGCCGTGAGCACCACCGGTATCGCGGGTCCCACAGGCGGCACTGCCGAAAAACCTGTCGGTCTTGTTTATATGGGCGTCTGCACCGACGAAAACGCCTATGCCGTCCGTCTGCTGCTGTGCGGCGAGAACGGGCAGAACGACCGCGCAACCATTCGCCGTCTTGCCTCTTCCGCGGCGCTGTTCAGCGTGCTGTCGGAATGTCACCGCTTTGTCAAGCCGCCGGTAGACGTCTATTTTTAAAAGCACCGATTGATGCAGGTGCGCAAATCGCGCTGTCGGATCATTTTCAGCCTGCCGCGCGCGCGTTCTTTTGGACGAACATTTCGCGGAACTGCGTGGGCGTTCTGCCGTTGATCTTTTTAAATACGCGCGAAAAATACATTTGGTCGGGAAAGCCCACGG
>Ga0256407_10001816_pt1 | contig 43064 bp, 61 predicted proteins | sample RumenRJG_04DNA_FD_193489 | JGI IMG/M metagenome (GOLD analysis project Ga0256407, IMG submission 193489) | Bovine rumen microbial communities from Lethbridge, Alberta, Canada - RJG_04 | ecosystem: Host-associated > Mammals > Digestive system > Stomach > Rumen | place: Canada: Alberta... | reverse complement strand
TCAATGTATTTGCTCGTGAATTTGTACTTGCTGTTGAAGCCTTAAGAACTAAATAATTTTATTATTTAGTTTATTTTTTCTTTTTTTATTAATTTTTTATAATATTTTTAATTGTTCATTTTCGCTTATTTTTTAATTTAATCAATTTTAAACTATTTTTTATATTTTTTCATGTAATTTCATGTAATATAATTCGTATGTTATGAAACTTTAAAATTGATAAAAATAGTCATAGTTTAAGAATAGTTTTTGAATAAATTTTTAAAAAAAAGTAAAATAGTTTTTAGAAAAATCTAAAAACTTTAATATATTTTTATTTCACTAGTTAAATTTAACTAGTCTTTCAAGTAGTAATACTCCCCTTGCTCTTTCTGTTCTCTGTCAAGGTAAGAGTCATATTTATTCACTCTAGGACGTTTGGTTTCCTTATCTCTTCTAAAGGTAATGTCCAAGTCTCCTAAGAACTGATTCATGCTTGTTCTAAGGTCTGCTGGCTTGGAAGCGATACCATTGAGTCCAGGTTCTCCACTGAATACCATAGCCCTATCGGAAATGTAGTCAATAAATACGATATCGTGGTCTACAATCAATGATGCTGCATTTCTGCTTTCAATGATCTTTCTGATTACTCTAGCTGCTATCAACCTTTGCTCCACATCCAGGAATGCAGTAGGTTCATCGAAAAGATAAATATCTGCATCTTGTGATAATGTTACAGCAAGTGCAAGTCTTTGAAGTTCCCCACCACTTAGTTTCTTTACCTTTTTATCAAGCAAGTTATCGAGAGCAAGAGGTCTTCCGATTTCACTATTGAAGATGTTTGATCCGTATGTTGGAGCATTTGCATAAAGGAATTCCTGAGCGGTTCCATCGAAGTCAGATTCAATGTATTGTGGTTTGTATGCAATATCCACTTTTTCCAATATTTCTCCTTCGCTTGGCTTTTCAACACCTGCCAATATCTTAGCGAAGGTGGTCTTACCAATACCGTTTGAACCGAATGCAGTGACAATCTCGTCATGGTAGATCTTACCTGCTTCCGCCTCAAGTGTGAATCCATCATATTCCTTTTTAAGGTCGCTGTATTCACTTAAGACTTCACCATCATCCTCTGGTGTTGGCGGGCGGATGCTGAATTCAATTGGCTGTTTTCTTATCCTTACATTTTCCTCTTGCAAGAACCCATTGATGTATGCGTTGATTCCTACTCTCACACCTTTATTTCCACTTACTACCCCATATCCTCCAGGTTCACCGTAAAGAAGATGCACATTGTCACTCATAGCATCCAATGTAGCTAAGTCGTGCTCAATTACAAGAACTGATTTTCCTGCTTCAGCAAGGGAACGGATTACCTTAACGGCATTCAATCTTTGACGTACATCCAACCAGGAGGTCGGTTCGTCGAAGTAGTAGAAATCACCTTCACGAAGAACTGTAGCAGCTATTGCCACTCTTTGAAGTTCCCCACCACTTAAGTTTTGCATATCTCTTTCAAGAACATTCTTAAGGTCTAAATCATCAATAATCTCGTCAAGCTTGTTTCTTTCATCCACATTGGTAAGCAATGTCTTTACATTTCCCTTGACAACCTTGGAAAGTTGGTCCACCATTTGTGGCTTGTGAATGGTCTTGATTTCACCAGCTTGAAGCAATTTGAAGTAGTTTTGCAATGCTGATCCCTTGTAGTATTCAATAACTTTATCCCAACTTGCTTCCTCTTCATAGTTTCCAAGGTTAGGAATAAGCTCTCCAGATAATATTCTCATGATTGTTGACTTACCAATACCGTTTTGACCAAGCAAACCAAGAACGGTTCCATCCTTAAGGGTTGGCAAACCAAAGAGTTCAAATGCATTTTGGCCGTAACGGTGAATAGGCTCATCAAGAGCTTCAGGTAAATTGATAACACTGACTGCACCAAATGGACATCTGTTTGTACAGATACCGCATCCGGAACATAATTCCTCTGAAATGAGTGGCTTTTTGCTCTTCTCATCAATTACAATTGTATCTTCTTCCATACGTACACCAGGACAATAGTGCATACATACATAGTTACATTTTTTAGGTTGGCACTTGTCCTTGTCTAAAATAGAAATTCTACTCATTTTATCTCCGTTTCCTCTAAAATAATAATATAATAAGTTTAATTTATTTTAATTTTTTTATTAAATTCTTTGAATTAATTATAAATAATTTATAATAAATATAATTTGTTTTTAATAGTTTATAATAATTTTGTGTAATGCTGTAAAATCACATTTGTTAAATATTTATTAGTTGTTCTTTGGTTAAATTTAAATAATTTTGAGTTTAATATAAGAGTAATTATAGAAAAAATTTAATTTTCTTAATATAATTCTATTTTTAATTAATTTTATTGGGATTTAAATGAAACAGGTAATGGTTGTAAGAACTGACATCAAGATGGGAAAAGGGAAAATAGCTGCCCAATGCTGTCATGCTGCTATAGGTGCATATAAACAGGCTGACAAGGAAAAAATCAGAAAATGGGAAAATGAAGCCTATGCAAAAGTAGTCTTGAAAGCACCTACATTGCAAGATCTTTATAATCTAAGGGAGCTTGCAAGAGCAAAAGGAGTTGCATACTATTTGGTCACTGATGCAGGAAGAACCCAATTGCCAAAATCCACAGTAACTGTTTTAGGATTAGGTCCTGATGAAGATGATGTGCTGGATGAGATAACCGGTGATTTAAAGTTATTGTAATATTATTTTTTGGGGAAACTATGAATAAGAAAATTATTTTTACATTTTTGCTGATTTTTACGCTATGCTTATCTTTAGGTGCCGTTTTCGCTGATGATGCAAATATGGAAATGAATACTGCATCTTCAATGGATGATTCCACAGAGATTTTAAATTCAATTGACGATGGGGATGTTTTAAATCATTTGGATGAATCATCAGTTGTTGATGAGGATACTGTAGTACAAGAGGAATCTCCATTTCTAGGGGATGCTAATGATGGGGAGGGGATATCCTCAGTTTATGAAGATGTCTTATCAGATGGTGATGGAACATCCTTCAAGGATTTAAGTGCTAAGATCAATTCTGTAACAGATGTTCTTGATTTGACTGACGATTATATCTTCAATAATCTCACTGATGGTAATTTCATTAATGGAATTCCAATTAACAAGAAAGATCTAATCATTAATGGTAATAACCATTTTATCGATGGAAATGGTCAATCAAGCATTTTCAGACTTTTCGATACAGGTCTTATAATCAATAATTTGACATTTAGGAATTCAAACGGTTCAGCTATTTTTGCAAACTATTCCGATATAAGTACAAACAATGTAATTTTCTCTGATTGTCTTGCTGTGAATGGTTCTGCAGTCTGTGGATATTATACCTTTTACGAGAGTTTGAATGACAGGTTCATTAATAATTATGCAAAACAGGGGGCTGCAATATTTTTGGATGAGGATTCTGAGTTAAAATTGGTGAATGGCTCTTTTGTAAGTGAAAAGGAATTGCATTATGGTTTGATTTATTTATCCTCTTCCAAGATGTCCATTTTGAATACCACCTTTCTAAATCTTACCTCAACATATTCTCCCGCAATTTTTGGGACCAATATTCTAGGAGAAATTAAGAACTGCCGATTCATGAATTTATATGCAAATATCACTGGTGGAGCTATTGCCTTTAAGGATATACAGAATGATATTGTCATTGATAACTGTTCCTTTATAAACATCTCTTCAAAAAGAAATGGTGGGGCAATATTTAATGAGATGGTTTCTGATCTTAATTTCTGGACATTCATAAGAAATTGTGAATTCACTGATTGTTCCTCAGAGTTTGGAGGTGCAATTCTTCACTTAGGAACTCGTTTGGATATTCGTAATTCCAATTTCACCAATAGTTCTGCCAAATATCGTGGCGGGGCTATTTATATTTCAAATGCATATAACTTTACCGTGGCCAATTCCAGATTTTATGATAACACTTTAGAAAATATCAGTGAAGACTTAAATCATGGCTGTGCAATATTTGCTGATAGAATTGTTGAGAATTTTAAAATCACAAACTCCAATTTCACTAATAATCTGGCAGATTACGCTGGTGCCATCTATTTATATGATTCATCATATGAATTTTCAAATTCCTATTTCAGTGGAAATGGTGAAAATATCCATTCTATATTTGATGGGGAGATTGCCATATTAAAAAACAACACATTTGGTGATGGCCGCAATAAACTCAATCAAAAGGAGTGCGATTATGTTTTCGAGGGTGATTCCATTGATATTGAATATGATTCTATAATATTCGATGAAGCTTATGCAAGCAGCCCTTACTTTAACTTGGCAGACTTTGGTATTGAAAGCCCTATTAAAAATCAATTGAGCACCGACACCTGTTGGGCTTTTGGAACTTCAACAGCTCTTGAATTGGCATTGATGAAAGCAACAAACGCTAATTTGAAGGCAAACTTCTCAAAAAATGCCATTTCATTTTATGGTAATGCCTTTTCCATTTATGGTGATGTATTCAATACCGATGGTGGAGATAGCTATATGGCAGCTTCCTACTTTTTAGCTTGGTTAGGGGGATTTTTAGATGAGGATGTATCTGACTTTGATGAGGTGGGAAGAATAGCTATTGAACCTAAGGATGGAGTCAAATTCCACATTCATAATTTTGTTGCAATACCTACAATGGAAATTTCAAAGGATATAAATGTATATAAGAGTGCATTAGTAAAATATGGTGCCTTAACAGTCACTGTAAATGCTCCAAATTCCATATTGAAGGATGATTATAATCCTGAAACTGCAGGGGCATACTATTATGAGGAAGTTGATGAATTTGAGAGCCCTCAATCCAATCATATTGTTGTCTTGGTTGGTTGGGATGACAATTATTCCAAGAATAACTTCATAAAAACACCTCCCGGGGATGGCGCATGGATTATTCAAAACAGTTGGGGTGAGGATTGGGGAGACGATGGATATTATTACGTCTCTTATTATGACACCGCATTTGCAACAATCAACTCTCCAATAGCATTTGTTCTTGATGAAAAACATGAATATACTAAGGTTTATCAATATGATGTAATCATCAACGAATTTGATTATGAGAATTCAGAGGATGCAAAGGCCTATGCAAATGTTTACAACGCTACAGGGGACGATTTGATTTCTGCCGTAGGAACTTATTTTAGTGAAAGCGGTGCCAGTTACAATATTATCATTAAGGTCAATGGCAATGTGATATATTCCCAAAATGGCAAATCCTCACTTAGAGGCTATGAAACCATTAAATTGGATAAAGCCATTGCTGTTAAAAAAGGAGACACATTCCGTGTTGAGATTCAAACAAAATTCGCTCCGATTCATGATGATTCAAGATACATTATTCCAAATGGTGTATCTTTTGTAGATTATGGGGATGGATTTGAAGATATTTCCGCAGGTAATGAATCTGCTTCAATAAAGGTTTATGCCGTTTCCAATATCATCATTACAAATAATTCAGTTAAATACTACACTGATGAGTCCCCATTTACAGTATTGGTTGAACCAAATGAGGTCGTAACATTCGAAATCAATGGCATTAAGGCCACAGTCAAGTCTGATGAAAATGGAATTGCAGGAATTGGCCTCAATCTCAAGCCTGGAAACTACACCATTGAGGTGGGATACAATGGAACTAAAATAATTTTCCCTATAACGATTAAGAATACAATAGTTTCACAGGATGTAAGCAGAGGAATCAACAGCAATTATAACTATAAGGTTCAATTGCTGAATTCAACCGGAGAGGCAATAAAGAATATTAATGTAACTGTAACAGTAAATGGAAAATCAAAAACATTTACAACTGACAATAGCGGTTATATCAGCATTCCATTTACTAAATTAACCTCTAATCAGGTTGTTACTGTTCTTAATCCAATTACTAAGGAACAATCTAAAAACACCATTAGGGTGGTTTCAAGATTTTTCGGCAATAAGAACATTAGGCTGTACTATAACAATGGTACAAAGTACACCCTAAAGGTCTATGGTGATGATGCCAAGTTAGTTGGCGGAAACCAGATTGTTGTTATCAAACTCAATAAGAAAACATATGAGGTCAAAACAAATAATAAGGGTGTTGCAAGCTTAAGGATACCTAAATCACTTAAACCGGGTACTTATACAATAACAGCTACTTATAAAGGCCAAACAATCAAGAATACTGTCAAGGTCCTCTCAAGAATCGCAGGCAATAAAAACATAAGCATGCACTACTTTGACGGATCAAAATACACCTTAAAGGTTTATGGCAAAACAGGTAAATTATTGTCTAAACAGACAGTTACAATAAAACTCAATAAAAAGACCTATAAGATTAAAAGCAATAAGAAAGGTGTCGCTATCTTTAAAATACCTAAAACAGTTAAACCTGGAACCTATACAATCTCTGCATCATATGCCGGTTTGACAGTTAAAAATAAGCTTAAGGTGAAACAGGTAATAAGTTCTCAAAAGACAAAGACAGTTAAAAGATGGTGGAAGAAATTTACCCTTAAGGCAACCTTGAAAAATGGTAAAAAACCATTGAAAGGCAAAAAGATAATCTTTAAATTCAAGGGCAAAACCTACAAGGTAAAAACCAACAGCAAAGGTGTTGCTAAGGTCACCATCAAGAGGAAGGTCATCAGAAAGCTTAAAAGGGGAAACTCTTATAAAGTTACCATTAGCTACCTTAAAGACACTATAAAAAGAACTGTATATGTTAAACGTTAGGGATTCAGTTCTCTAACTTTTTTATTTTTAGCTAGTTTTTTTCTTTTTTTATTTCTAATTCCTAATTTTATTTATTTTTTTAATTTTTCATTGTTTTGAATTCAATTGTTTTCTAATTCTTCATCGGCTTTTTTTTTAATTTTATAATCCTTGTAAATCATGCCGATTCCAATGAATTCGATTATGAATATTAAAAGTCCAATGATCAAATCAAGTATATTGCTAAAGAATCCAAAGTAATCAATCCCATATTGCAGGTAAGCCAAAATTGTGATTGAAATCATAATCTTAGTGTAATCAACAGTATAATGTCTCCATCCTATTGTATCAATGCATTTTTTAATGGAAAGTATGTTGAATGCATCAATGATTCTTCCTCCATCAGCAAGTCTTGCAAGTGAAATCTCCATAAAGAAAGCCACTATATAAGATATCATAATGCTGCAAATGATAAATCCAACAGTGCTGACAGGGTCATATAGATAATACATTTTTAATGTATTCATTATATGTGATAGTGCAAACTTCAAGTGAAATTCAGGCAAAAAGAATCTTCTTGAGAGATTATTTAAAAGATACCCTTCAATGAATGTATAAGCACTAATTAAAATAAATGCTTTAATTCCATAATATGTGCATTGCTTAAGCTTAATTATAGGGAGCTTTTCCCCATTTCTTATGGTGTCTTTTGTAATTGCCATACCATATCCATATGTAAAAACAGTAATGAGAAATGCAAGGGAATAGAACAGTATTTGATATCTGATTCTATTGTATTGGGCATATTTGTTTAAATAGCTGATAGAGAAAACTAATGCTAGAATTATTAAAAAGCCTATTGGATTTGGTTTACAATAATCAGCAGTATACTTTAATCTTTTTAATGGCATTTTCTCCCTCAAAAAAGCTAAATCTAAAAATAGTATATATAATAATTTTAATTTTTAATTATTTAAATTTTAAACTTATTAAATATTTTTTGCCAAGGTTTTTCTTCTGGTTTTTTATTTTAAATACTAAATTATATATAAGGTAAAAAATAAATAGTTAATAAATGCTATTTTTATAAGTATTTTATATTTTTAAATATTTTTTAATTTTTAAATATTCTATATTTTATAAGAATCAAATTTTTATTATTCATCATTCAGTTGTGATACTATTATTGAATGGGTTATTAAGATTGGTGGAAGTTTATTCCCAAAGAAGGCAATTGAACTTGCAAATGCACTCGAAGGCCAAAGCTGCCTGTTTGTTATTGGCGGTGGAGAGTTCGCTAATCTGATTAGAAAATATGATGCTCTTATAGGATTTTCAGAGGATGTAACCCATGAAACAGCTATTGATTCAATGGACATCTTGGCTAAATTGCTGAATGATAAATTAGCATTTACAGAAATCAGCTATACGATCGATGAAGCAAAGGGTATAGCCGATTCCAATAAGATACCAATTATGATTTGTTCAGAGATTCTAAAGGAAAATGAACCTTTCAAGCATTCATGGGATGTGACAAGTGATTCAATTGCAGCTTACATTGCAAGCCTTTTAGATGCAAAGCTTTTAATAGCAACAAATGTAAATGGTATATATACAAAAGATCCATCCTTAAGTGGAGCGGAATTGATCAATGAAATTGATGTAAATAAACTACTGACTTTTGATGAATCATCAATTGACTTGATGTTGCCTACTTTATTGATTGAGTATGGATTGGATTGTTATGTTGTAAATGGGGAGTTTCCTGAGAGAGTCTTGTCTATTATGGGCAATGAGATGAATGATGGGGATTGCTCTTTTGAATATACATTTATACATAACGAATAAGCATCTTTTTTATTAATTCATTGGTGAACTTAAGATGAATTTAAGTTTTAATGGCTTAGATCAGTTGCTTAAATTAGTTGCTTAGATTAGTTGATTTAATCAGCCACTTAGATTCAGATTAATCATTAAGTTTATAAATTAATAAATTGAAATATTTATAATATATTCGGTGATAATATGGAAAAAGTAAACTGTCAATCTTGTAAACAAGAAATACCATTAATTGAACCTTATGTTCAATTCAACTGTCCTGTATGTGGTAAACCTATCGCAAGATGTGAAAGTTGCCGTACTTTCGGTCACTCTTACAAATGCGAATGTGGATTTGAAGGACCATAAGTTTGATTTGGTATAAATTAAGTATTGTATTTGGATTAATTTAATTTAGATTAAATTTAGATTAATTAATTATCTAGAATTAATTGGAGGAATGATTATGGGAGAAGTTGTTAACACTTTAAAAGTAATGCCTGAAAGCCCAGAAGTAGATTTAGAAGCATTAAAAGCAGCAATCACTGATGCAATGCCTGCAGATGCAGAATTACACGAAATTACTGAAGAACCTATTGCATTCGGTTTAGTAGCTTTAAATGTTGTATTCATCGTTGAAGACGGTGAAGGTGGAACTGGACCTACTGAAGAAGCTATCATCGCTTTAGCTGATGTAGCTAGTGCAGAAATTACTGATTCTAGAAGATTAATGTAAGCAAGCTTTTTGGCCTTAGGTCAAAAACCTTGACCAAAATCTTATCACTTTTTGTGGTAAATTTTCTTTTTTATTTTCAATTTTTATTTTAATTTTACTATTTTTTTAAATTTCACTATTTTTTCAAATTCTTACTATTTTATTTTTATATTGTGTTTTTTCAAATTTTTATTCTATTTTTGCTATTTTGTATTTCTACATTATTTTCTTCGTTTTGTTAGTTTGTCCATATTAATTTTTTATTTTATTTCATTGTTATATTTTTATTCTTTTGATTAGACAATTAATTATAATTTTAATAATTTATTAAACAATATGTATTTTTAATTATTTTATTTAGTTGTTTAACTAGGTTTATTATTATTTTACTGAAAACTATTCAAAATTTATATAAAGATTTAAATAATTAGTTAACTAAAATAATTATTAGAGATGATTATTTCCAGCTTATTCCAGAAATGGATCAACTCTTAAATAATTATTTAGGAGATATAAAAATGAGAGGATTGGCAAGAATCGAACAAGACGTACTCGGCTGGGTTGACATTGAACTCGATGAATGTGGGCCTTACGACGCAATTTGTAAACCTTTAGCTATGGCACCATGTACTTCAGACGTACACATTGTATGGGGTCATGCATATATGAGTGATGCACCTAACCGTGTAGTAGGACACGAAGCTACTGCTGAAGTAGTTAAAGTAGGGGACAAAGTCAAAGACTTCAAACCTGGAGACCGTGTAATTGTACCTGCTATCACTCCTGACTGGTTAACTGTTCCAGCAGAACAAGGATTCTCCCAACACTGTTACGGTATGGGAACAGGTATGAGCTTTGTAACCTTCAAGCATGGTGTATTTGCAGAACAATTCCATGTAAACCAAGCTGATGCAAACTTAGCACACTTGCCTGAACATGTAAGTTTAGAACAAGCTGTAATGATTTCAGACATGATGACTACTGGTTTCTATGCTGCAGAACTTGCAGAGATTAAACCTGGTGATACAGTCGCTTGTTTCGGTATCGGTCCTGTAGGTCTTATGTCACTCGCTGGTGCACAAATTATGGGTGCTTCCCATCTTATTGCTGTAGGAAGTCGTCCAGCAGCTATTAAAGTAGCTAAAGAATATGGTGCACATGATATTGTAGATTACCACAACGGTAACACAGTAGATCAAATCATGGACTTAACCGATGGAAAAGGAGTAGACAAAGTAGTAATCGGGGGAGGAGGAAAAGACACCCTTTCTGAAGCTTTATCCGTACTTAAAGTCGGTGGTATTATCGGTAACGTATTGCACTATGACGGTATTGAAACCATCCCTATCGACGGTCTTTCATGGGGTCAAGGACTTGCTGACAAGACTATTCGTGGTGGAGTATGTCCTGGTGGACGTGCTAGAATGGAAAAATTAGCAAATCTTGTTGAATATGGCCGTTTCGACTCATCCAAATTAATCACTCACAAATTCGACAAATTTGATGACATCGAAGAAGCTATGATTTTAATGAGAGACAAACCACGTGACTTAATTAAACCAGCTGTTATTTTAGATGATTAAACCAGCTTTTCCGTTGCCTTCGGCAACGCAAAACCTGGACCAAAAATTTTATCACTAGTTGGGAGTGAATTCTCTTAACTAGTTCTTTTACTTTTTTTACTTTTTATTTTAATTTATTTTCGTTAATGTATTAATTTTAAACCTATTTTTTCTATGCTTTTTTACTAATTCATTATAATTTCCATTATTATTTTAATTTTTCAATTTAAAATCAATTTTTCATAGTAATACTTGTTTTACAATCTTATTTTAATATTTAAACCATTTTTAACTGCTTAATTTAAATATAAGTTCCTATAAATTAAGTATTGTATTGAAACTGCTTAAATAAGCAAAATAAATATGGTGTAAAGATATGTTCGATTTGGTTTTGGCATGTTTTATTGGCATTGGAATAGGAACCTGTACAGGGATGGTTCCAGGGATACATGTCAATACTGCAGGTGCCATAATGTTCGCATCCTCCGCATTTCTATTGAATTATATATCTGCAGAATTCTTATGTGTAATATTTGTTGCAATGTCAATTGCCCATGCCCTAATCGAATTTGTTCCATCAATGCTTCTTGGAGTTCCAGAGGAAGGAACTGCTACATCTATTCTTCCAGGTCATAGGATGGTTTTAGAAGGAAGATCTAAAGAAGCTATTCGTATAGTTTCTGTTGGTGGGTTTGGAGCAATTCTTGTAGTGATTATCATGATGCCTTTCTTTGCAGTGGCACTCCCCTTTCTGCAGGGAATATCCAAGCCATATACCTGGATTATCTTGACTGTAGTATCGGTATATATGATTCACAAATTAAGTTCAGGAAATATTGCTTTTCTATGGTCCCTCCTCCTTTTTGTTTTATCAGGCATATTAGGTTGGATAATGCTTCAAACCCCAATATCTTCAGGAATCTCTTTAATGTGCACCTTTAGTGGTTTGTTTGGAATAAGCAAGTAAACAATAGTAGGCTTTGTAAATCAGAACAAAAACAAACCAAACATTCATAGGCTAAACATTGAAAACTAGGTAAACAAAATCAAGCTTATTAGTTTTCACATGCTCTATACAACAAAGGTAAAAATATTTAAAAAAGATAAAAAAATATGAAGTGATTAAAAATGAAGAGAAACAATTTTTGCCAAACCGACAAGCTACTCCATCAAAGGGTAAAAGACTTATCAAAGTCAAGCCAAAAGGAATACAATTATGTCTTCGATGACATATACCACCTGACAGGAAGAACACCTACAGAACTAGTAAAGATTGGACTTCAGGAACAAGATCCATACGCAACCAACGAAAAGGGAGAGAAAACATACGAATACTTACCCTTCAGGACCATAACCAGTATCCATGAGGAATATGAGGAATACCTGCGAAAAAATAGCAACATAAAGGAATCAACCATCAAAGGAAGATTGCTATACTTCAGAAGCTTATTCAATAAGCATAGGATAGAACTTCCAGACATGCCAATATTCCACATCAAAAAACCACGTACAAGATTAAAGGAACTGCCTTTAGACAGTGAATTGAAACTAGCTATTGAATTGTCAACAGAACCAGTGCAACCTTTATTATTCCTGACTCCACGTGTTACAGGTCTTCGTTTAAGTGATATAGAAACTTTCACATATAACACAGTATTGGAAGCAACAAAACTTTATCATGACGGAACACTTGAAGACCTATTGAGCAAGAACCCTTATGAGATAATACCACGTTTTGAATTAGACCCTGTGAAAACAGAAAAGCAAGGTAACCTATGCATAACATTTGCCACTCCAGAATGGACATATTATTTCTTCAGATACACCAAATGGAGACAAAGGAAATATGAGGAAGCAGTAGATGAGCTTGAAAGATTGAAACATGATGTGAGAGCAAAGAACAAGCATCGCAAAAACCGTATTGAAAAAAGGATACAGAAACTGAAGATCACTCCAGAATCCCCATTGTTCATTTCAAATTTATCCAGGGTAACCGGCTTGACAAAAGGAAGCATGGGAAGATTATTCTATGACATGAATGAGAAACTAATGTATGAATTAGGGCCGGATTATAATTATAAGAATGAGGATAACAATTACGGCCGTTTCAGAGCACATAACCTACGTAAGCTATTCAGTACAACATGCCGGGTAAATATGGTTAAAATAAATGTTGAAAATCGTAACGATAAGTTCAGGGAATTAGACATAGTCTCATTGTTCACAGGACACACTCCACCGAACATGAGCAACAGTGAGGTTTATGATGCTGTTGAGGATGATAGCTTTGAAAGTGAATTGAGACAGGTGTATACTGCTCTTGTGCCTTTCAACACTATCTATCGTGAGCAGTATGATCTTGAGCAGGAAAGACAAAGGGCTTTAGAACTTCAGAAAGAGAATGAAAGAATCAAAAAGGATATTGATTCTGCAGTGAATCAGAAAATAAGTGAAGTGTTTAATGAGTATGGTATTGAGGAAATACTTAAAAAACATGGACTATAAATTATAATATATAAAGGTGGTTCCACATGTTCGGTCTAAAGAAAAAATTAAAGGAAGAGGGTAAAAAAGGAGCTGAAAACACCAGGAACTTCAATGCTGCAGAAGAAAAAATGAGAGACCTTGACATTGACAAGAAAATGTACAGTAGCTTTCTCAAGGCTAAAGGCATTGGCAGATTGAATAACACTCCAGAACTGGTTGATGAATTCCTAAGTAATGAATGGATTATAAAGACAGACCTTGAATGCCTGTTGACATTGGATGAGACATACTTGGATGTTAACAATTATGCAGGTGCTGCACTTTCTGGTGGAAGATCCAACTTCACTACAACTAACAGAAAACAGTTAAAGGTTAAGACTCATGCTTATATAGCAGACAAAGGAGTTGTATTTAAGAAAGCCATCAATAAGGCCGAGGATTTGCGTTTGCCTTGGGATACAATTACAGACATCAATGAGGATGGTAAAACTTTAGAAATTATATGTGATGCTGTGACTTATGTTGTCTGGTTTGTAGACAAGAATATTGCTCAAGTATTCTATGCTTATGTTAGTTCTCATATGTCTGGTGTAGCTGATGATGGATGGAGTTAAATTTCATTGATTTTATTGAATACTCAAGTGGAGGCCGTATTTTCAGAGAATGAAAATTTGGCCTCTTTTCTTTTTCAACAGTTAATTTTATATATGTGCAGACATATATATAAAATATGGGTTAGAACCTAATTAACCTAGGAAGTGATAAAAAATGTTATTTAGTAAAATATGGCCTCCACATATAATAGAGGCAACAGAAATAAAAGACTGGAAAACATTCAGTTACGAATATGCAATAGACAATGGATTAAATCAACTTGAAGCCGAAAGCTTTTCAGATATGATAAGCTATTTCATAGGAAACGGTCCAGCAATACCTTTAGAAAATAAATACTTCAAGGTGCAGAAGATACAGTTTGATATTTTAGCTGCAATTCCAGACATAAGAATGGCACATGAAAATGAAAAAGAGCAAATAAAACTATTGTTTGACTATGTCTTCATAATGTACAATGAGAAGATCTACCAGTACACAAAAAAATCAGAAAAGGTAAGCTTCAGGATAACAAAGAAACAGTATGATGACTTCATGAGTGTTCCTGGAAAGGATAAGGCGGACAAAATTGAAACACTACTTGAGGCATACTATAAAATATAATTGAGGATAAAAAAATGAATGAGAAACGATTTACTATTCATAAGGAAAACAAATATAAAGAAGAGTGGTATGCATATCCTTTCTGCATTAAATATGGTGGAGACGTGGTTTTTGAACATATCCCATTGCAGATTGCAGAGGAAGTAAGGGATAAATTAAATGAAAAGGAATCAACTATTGATGATCTAAAAACAATAATAGGTTACTTATTGGAGGATATGTTATACTCTGAAAAATTTTTAGATTATTTAGTGGAAAATGGAGATTACACAAGGGAGGAAATAGATAAGACCAAAAGAGACCAAACAATGATAATCAAATTGATTCTTAAACATGGATTGTTGAAACCTGAAGAGATTAATGATGACTTCAAGTCATTTCTATAATTTTATATTACTGTTCAATTTTTTCAGTATGGGAGTTGAACACTAAAAAATAAATCCCATACATTTCTATTTTTTTAAATATTGTTTGTTCAACCTTTTAACTATTTTTCTGAACACTTAACACTTGAAATACTTCTCTTGATTAGTTTTCAAATGCTCTCTGAAACATAAACAATATTTAATACCCAGTATAAAAATAATTTTACCGAAGTCAACAGTTGAATAATATTCAATTGTTGGATCATAAAAAAAGTATAATAATATATATTAAGAATGATAAAAATAAGTATTAGAAATAGTTCCAATGGAACAGGTTTCAAGCGAGAATTAGAGGATGCGGCAACATCCAATAATCCTCATCAACCTGTTTGTCGACAGTAAAAAATAGTAAACACCTAGGAAGTGAATATTATTAATATCTGCGACAATATTATATATGATATTTATATATATTTATACTTTACTTTAAAAAATGGTTTAAAGTTGTGTAAATACAAAATAGAGTTTAAAGAGTTTAGCATTTGGATTTTTAAAGGTTTAGCGAATGCTTTAGATAAATTAGACTGTTCGTATATAATCAAACAAATACTATTTTTAAAAAAAATTTATCAATCCTCAACAGCATCAAGCAATTCTTTTTTGTTGTTCTCAATAAACAATTTCACAGCTTCTTGCCAAGCGTTATTCAAGGGATCCTTATCAAACTTCAAATTTGCAATTGCCTTGAAAAGTCTGAAATCCTTCCTATTTACTGTTGCGGATGTTCTTAAGAAATCATTCTCGGTAATGTTAAAACCTCCCAAATATTATTTTTATACTTATTTTATATTTTGTTTTTTTGAACATATATATTTTATTATAATATTTGAGTAAATACACAAATAGATTAAAAACACAAACTTTATATAGGAAGTAAAACATAATAAGTATTACAAAAAAGGTAAAACGTGCAGCGGCAACTGCACAAAAAAATACCTAGGAAGTGAAACAAAAATGGAATTTTTAGAAGATGGCGTAAAATTCTCATTCGAGGAATACGCAGAAGTTATGAGAGCCTTACAAGCACTCGCTGCACTAAGGCCAATAGTACCTAGTTTTAATACAACAACCTCCCAACCAACAGTAGAGGTGGAACCATGAGCAGATACAACAAACCTGCAAAGCTCGGAAAATGCAATGCTCATTTAGTGCTTGAAGAGCAGCTAACAATCAGTGTTAAACAATTGTTAGCAGTAGCTTTGATATGCATATTATTTTTCATCATAGCCTTAACAATCAAAGGCCCAACCTACGGAATGCTCTAAAAAGGTGATTGCATGATAAGCATATCTGAACTAAAGGAAAATGCAGAAATGATAGCTCCAGAAATCGAAAAATTAAGAAGGAATATGTGGGCATTCCTTGTTAGCAGACAAGATTTCGAGATGCTCAACATAAGGTTGTGGATAGATGGATCACTAATCATATCTGCAACAGAACAAATACCTCAAGAACTGCTTAATGAATTCCTAAAGGAATACGGCCTCTACAACAAAGGCCATTTCATTAAAAATGAAGGAAAGATGACTAGCCACTACGAATTAGTGCATTGGGAGGAAAGAACATGAACGATTTAGTAAAACACGAAAACACAAGTGAAATGGAACTTGTTAGACAAGATTATGAACAACAAGTAACATTACCTGATTATGCAATACTCAACCCAGAAATACCAATGAGTGCCAAAGTAGAAGTCGCAACCAAAGTCGCAAACACATTAGCACCATTAGTAAGAGAACAAGGATTAGCCATCAAAGGACTTAACAAAAAAAATCCTGAAGCTGAGTATGTGATGGTGGAAGGATGGGAAATCCTAGGAACATTCCTAGGCATAGTCCCAGTCACTACAATCATAAAAGACCTGAAAAATAAGCATGGGCATACTATAGGCTACAGATCAAGAGGCACACTATATCGGAACCCTATAATCAAGAATGATGAGATTGTAGGAGGAACTGTTATTGCAAGAGCAGAAGCTCAAGCAGATAAAAACGGTTGGCAAAAGGACCTTTTTGCCATTGCAAGCATGTCACAAACACGTGCCCTAGGCAAGGCTTACCGTATGGGCTTGTCTTGGATTATGAAGATGGCAGGATTTGAAAGCACCCCTGCAGAGGAAATGCCAAACTTCAATGAAACTAAACCTGAAACCAAAAAAGAGGATTTTACTTTTATAGATGCAGAAGCTGAAGAGGTTACAGGTTTTGAAACTGCAGACAACATAGAGCCTGCAGATGACACTCCATTGCTTGAAAACTATGCAAAAAGCATAGCCACAAGAGTAGTGAATGAAGGCAACAAGATAACTCGCAGGACAATGCGTGCCAAATGCTTCGAGCTAACACAAAATGGCATCATACCAATGGGCATGAAAGAGAAGCTCTATGATTACATTGATGAGAACTGTCCAGGAGATGGCAAATGAAGTTCAAAAAAGAGGAGCAAGTGGGAGCAAGGTTACATGCTTCCACTAAAGCTAAACTTCAGAAAACAGGTTACAATGCTGCAGAGGCCATAGAGTGGTTTGTGCATGAATTTTACAATACACATCCTAAAAGGAAATTGCAGATTCAAAGGGATTTGTTGGAAATCAAATTGAATAACCTTAAGGAAGTTGAATGTGAGGTGCAGACTGAGATTGGTGTAGTGGAAAGGCAACTTGAGGAACTTGGACCTGCTCCATCACCTGCTGTTGTGAATGTTGAACCAGTGCCTGAAGTTCCATTGCCGCCTAATGTTAGGGTGGCTATTGATAGGATTAGGGATGTATATGAAGAGAAGAAGGATATGTTGGTAGGCAAGAATACCAGTCCTGCTGAGGCTTTAGACCTTTTCATTACTCAGTATGGGGATTTGGTTTTGAATGTGTATTCTGAGTGTGGTAAGTGTTTGGAGTGGAGTGACTTTAAGGATCTGTTGTTGTCGGAGGTGGTGGCATAATTTGTTTTACATATGTTGTTTAACATTTTTGAGAGTCTAGCTTGTGAAAAAGATGTTAAACAGTATAACGTTTTACGTTTTACGTTAAACACGATTTTCTATACAAGTTAAAATTATAAATGGTAAACATTTTATGTATAACATTTCTGTTTTTATTATTATTATTATTATTATTATTATTATTAATACTACTACTAGGGGATGACAAACAATGTTCAAAATAGAAATCAAAATGCAAAAGCTGCACAAAAAAATAATGAAGCATGCAAAAAAGAACCCAATAGAAACACTAAGCATGACAACAGCAACAGTAATGACAATCTGCAGAATAATCGAAATGAAACCAGAAGACTTTAACGAATTCATGGAATTCCAAAAGGAAATCTACAAAAAGGAATGGGAGACAATTAAATGACCAGCCTATTAATGAAAGAAATACATAACCTTCAGGAAGTCATAGATGATTGCCTTGATGATCAACCAGTTCAGGTAACTGTTTTTGGAACTGCTAGAGTAAATACTAATGGATATTATCAGATTACTAGCACTCGAGAAGGGAACTTCCATAAATACCTTCATCGTTTAATCTATGAGAAACATTATGGTGAAATTCCTGAAGGATGTTGTATTCATCATATTGATGGAGATAAGTTAAATAATGATATTGAGAATTTGGAACTTTTATCAGTAGCTGAACATAATAGTCTACATCATAAAGGTAAAACTCTTACTGATGAAGCTAAAAAGAAAATGAGCAAAGCTCATAAGGGTATGGCTCATTCTGATGGGCATTGCAAGAATATTAGTAAAGCACGAAATACAACAGGGTTCTACAGAGTAGATAAACGTAAACATGAGGAGGTTAGACAAGGGTATGTGTGGCGTTATCGCTATTACAATGAAGATGGGAAACATGAAGAAATATGTTCTGTCGATATTAAGAAATTAGAAGAAAAAGTGAAAAGTAAAGGGTTAAAATGGGAAGAGATAAGTAAAATCGAGGTGGAATGAGTATATGACCATTACTACCAAAAAAGGCCGAGACTACCTGTTGGATAGATTCTACAGGATAAGAAGCAATGTTCTTAGCTGTGGAATCTACAGGACAGAGGAAGGGAACCCTCTAGTTAGGGTAACTATGATGACTGGCAAGACATATGATTTCCCTGGTAAGGAATGGCATTGCAAGATGTTTGCTAAGGAGTTCAGAAGAAAAATCCTAAATGTGTACATTTAAAGGTTGAGGTGAAAATTATGATCTGTTGGATTGATTGTGAGCATAGGACTGATGAGTATTGTGAATTGTTTGATGATGTAGTTTGCTTTGAAAACTGCATATTCCAGAAAAAGGAGGAAAAATAAATGATATATGATTTGTTTTTGATGGTTGTTTTAATCATTTTGTTCCTTATCGGTTTGTTTTATGTAATTTGCACCTTCGATTGGAGGGGTTAAAGGCTTCCTCCAAAAACATTTGATCAATATGATAATCATTGTTTCACTATTGTTGGCATTATGCGTAGCAGTAGACTACGCAACCAACAATACTGATATTATTACAAGCAATGATACAGGCATTATGATTCCAGAAAATGTCACATTCATTAATGGATCATACGTTGACTTAAGTAATGATTCTGGAATCGCAAAGACAGATGGGAAAATTTACACAGATAAAAATGTGAAGGTGAAAAAACAGGAAAAGATTCCAACAATTACAATAACTGCAAAACCATCCGTAAGAAGCAGCTATGCCTACAAATGGTATACAACAATATGGGTGGATTATTGCCCTTATTGTCATAGGTATAATGTCCTGTACAATGCCCATAAATGGCCTGCTCGTTTTGAACAGGAATTGACATGCAAAAGGTGCTCTGCAGATTTTTGTGGAGTGACAGGAAAAGAAAAATACAGTTGGAGTCATGTTTATTTGACAAAGGCGTGAATGAAAAATGAGTAGTAAGGATTCATTATTTATGCAGCATAAGAACATGGAACTATGTCATCTTTGTGAATATAGTGTCTATGATGCCATTAATGAGAAGGGTTGGAATTGCAATAATCGCAATTCCAAGCATTTCACTAGGAAATGGGACTTGGACATCACTATTATGGTGTGTGATGTATTCCAGTTTGCCACAGCTAGCTGTAAAAGATGGGTTGAATCTGAATTTAAGAAAGCTGAAGCTAAAAAACAAACTACTTTAGGAGATTTTTAAATGAGTTTATGGTGTACTGAAATAAAATACAACAAGAAAGGAGCATCAGATGAGATAGATGAGGAAATCAAAGAGACATTAAACGAATTCCTTACCAAATACAGGGACTATATTGAAGTCATACACATTTATAAGGTGGGATGATTCATGTGTGATGATTATTGTTATTGTATCGGAGATGTTGAAAAATTAGAGGAAAAGATAGATAATATGAATGCTAAGCTTGATGAGCTAATCGATGATGTGAAAGATTTGAAAGAGCTGAGCAGAAGTATAGATAAGGGCACTAATAAAAGGTTGAAAAAGATCATGGAGGATTATGTGGATGATGTTCTTGATTTCCGTTTGTCTGATTTCAGAAGGGATATAAGGCGTTTAAGTGATGATATTGACACTCTGCAAAGTCGAGTGTCTGATGAAAAGAAGCAAATGAGATTATAAATTGAAGAGGTGAAATTTAAATGAATTGTTATGATGTTTTGTTTGCTGTAATCTTAAGGATTCCTTCAGAAAATGGGTGTGACATTTATGAACACATTCACGATCACAGTAAAAGTCTAGGGAATCTGATTCAAGAAGACTATGAAGATGTTGGAGTTTACCCTTTAGGCATGGAAATTGTTCAGGATGATATGAAAGTTCGTATTCTAAATCGTTTAGAAATCAATAATGAAATACCAGAGGAGGATTAGGTTAATGGAAAACGAAAGATACCAAAGTGTAGATATGGATGAGATCTACTACATAACAGACACACAAAAACTCAACAAAACCTATGAGGATTTCCTCAAGGATTATGAAGGAGAGGAATTCCAAGAGGAACACGCAAAGGATGACTGGAGAGAATACTTGCTTGAAAACAGCATGGATGGGACAGAAGTTGTGGAAGCTTTAAACAGACAAGACCGTGTTATTGATGCTCAAGCTGAAATAAATGAAAAGCGAGAAAAGGAATACCAGGAACTTTACAATGAATGCCAAAGGCATAAGATGTTAAGGTTTAAGAATGCGAGGGAAATACAGGCCAGGGGCAATGCTTTTAATCGTATTGTCGATTCCCTTAAAGGCCAAGTTCCAGATTGGATAATTAAGGAATTGGAAACCGCTCAAATACTGGAATGTGATTATGAAGAGGATTGATGATAATATGAGAGATAAGGTATTTACCATTAATGATGATGGCAGAATCTGTGAAAATGGTTTAGTGATTAGCAATGAACGGATCGTCTTGTTGTTGAATGAAGCTGATTTTGTACGTGAGGATTTGAGGATTGAAAAGAGCAGGAATGATAATATGAAGATTTCTCTTCATCATTTCCGCAGAAGATGCTTAAAGTTTGAGGTTGGTTTGAAGGATGTTGTTGGTGGGCATGAGGATTTGAGGAAGTTTGCTAAGCGTATGGGTGTGATATAGAATGACTGCTAAAATGTCCATTCGTGGAAATGAAGTATATTATGATACGAAAGATAAAAAATGGAAATGGTCTGATGGGTCTGATGACTTGGCTAAGCCTTGTGTGAAATGCAAGGAATATCCAGTTGATGATGTCGATTACTGCCTTCAAGGATTGAAGGATTGTGAAATGATACATTCTGCCTGTTGTGGGCATGGCAATGATGTTGAAGGGTATATATTGCTCAAGGATGGGAGACTGTTCAAATATATAGGGAATGTGAAAGTATGAGTGAATCATTTGTTAAATTTTATCTTGATACTGAAATAGTGCCTTATTCAATAGTTGATGCAGAGACTGGGGACGCATACCCTATTGAGGATGAGGGAATATTTGAAACTGCTGTTAATTTGTTGAATGAGTTATATGTTAAAAATGAAAATTTGAAAATGATCTTGAGCAATTTCTATAATGTGGAATTATGTGAACTCTGTGAACATGCTGAATTTACACGTCATTTTTGTTATAGGGAAGGTGTTTATGAATATGATATGTGCTGCTTGAAAGGACATAAAAGCAAGGGAGGAATTTATGAATTTGAAGAAGTTGGCGAATGTGCTGACTTCAAAATAAGAGATGATATGGAGGGGATGACTGATGAAGAAGAAACTATTTAATTGTGTATTAGGTAAGGATTATCATATAATCAATAATAATGTTGATAATATGACTTATTATCTTCAAGATGGGAATGATGTTGTATTGGTTACTAACTTAATGAATAGACTTGTTGAGGAAAATGATCAGTTAAAAAAAGAGAATCAAAGAGTATATGGCATTCTTGAAGATGGAGGAGTATTACTAACAGAAAAACAATTACTTGATGTTATTGGAGAGGATAAATGTGATATGTTCTTTAGGGAACAAGAAACAAGCAACAAACTTCAAGAAATTAAGGCAGACGCTAAAACAGCATTGCTAATTATCAAAGCAATGCAGCCATTGCCTTTTACAATTAGCATTAGTGAGGCCAAATCACTTATAAGATTAAGTGAAAATGTAGGGGAATTATTGGATACAGAAGGGGATTGATTTATGGAATTAAACATTAAATTGACAACAACACCCTTAATTAAATTTAAAAAAAAGGATTGGGATAATTTTGTAGAATTAATCAGCTTTGAAGTGTGGAAGACATTGATTAAAAGAAGGTGGGATTATTGAATGAATGAGAAACGATTTGAAGATGATGGTGTTGAGTACAATAATAATTATAATTATGCTTTACTTGATACTTATTATGAATTTGATGGTAAAATGATAATTGAATGGAATAAACATTCAGATAATGTAGAATATACAGATTTTGGAAGGATTACAGAAATTTTGAATATTAAACAAATGCGACTTGAAAGTCTTATGAAACATCGTGAAGAGATAGGCAAGTTGTTTGATAGAATTGATGAGCAACAATCCACCATTCAACGAATGAAACATAGTCTTAACACAATTTATAAAGCATTTGAAAAGCATTATGGTTATGATATGAGAAATGCAGTATGGTTAATAGATGAGTTAAATGATGAAATTGTAGATGAATTGTACATTGCAGAAACAGATTCAAAAAATCGTAAAGAAGCCAGTATGTACTGGAAAAAGAAAGTTGATGAGCAACAAGAGTTAATTGAGTCTTTGAAAAAAGATGTTGCTTATTATGAAAAATTAAATGAAAATAGATTAATGAATACAAAAGGGATGTTCGATGAGAAGTGAGCAAATGAGTGAACAACAGTTCGGTTGGAATTATTTTGAAAATGAAGTTGTCATAGGAGACAAACAAGATAAAAAAAGAATGATAGTGATAGTATTATCTAATTTTATGGATATTCCGTACAATAGAAAATCATTTGATGAGTTGGTGGATTGGTTGAATGAGTTATCAGAAGAGAATAATAAATTGAAAGAAATTAATAAAGATAAAGAACAAGATGTTTTACATTTGTATAAAGAGAATGAGCAGTTAAAATGTATTAATGACCAACTTGAAGAAAGATTAGAAAAAGAGAATAGGGAGTTAAATTCAATTAAAAAGTTTGCAGAAAGAAATGGGATAAACATTTTCCTCATTGATGAGGCATTTAGAAAATGTTGGAAAGATAATGGAAAATTATTTGAAGAGAATGAGAAGTTGCGACACGAATTAGATAGTTTAACTGGTTGCTACTGTGCAGACAACAAAGAATTTAAAGATTACTGGAGAATAGGATATGATGATTAAAAGATTCAGTAAAGGTCATACAAAAATTGGGCATATAAATTGTATCTTCGACAATGGTGAAGAAACAGATATGACACTTCATGACAACGATGATAATCTCAACCCATATGACGAGACAGGTAAAACCTCTATTGAAAAGATTATAGACCAAATGAATCACCTTGAAGACGCTAAAATCCAAGTAATCAAAGACAATAACAGACTAAAAAATAAGATAACACAATTGGAAACACAAATATCCCATTTAAAATGGGAAAATGAGGAATTAAGAGAAAGAGGTCTAGAAATGAAATATGAAGATGATCTAAAAACAATAAACCAGGACATTAAGGAAATCTACCTAATACTAATAGAACTGGAATCTTTAGAAACAGGTGAAAATGCAGATTACACAGATGTAAGCACAGACATCGGCTACTGCAAAATGCTATTAAAAGACCGTTTAATCAGCTTAAAAAGAAAAGCAGAAACTGAAGGAGCAATAATATGAGCGAAGAAAAGATTACAACCAAAGCATTATGTGGCCAATGCAAAAACTACCAATACATAGACAGATTCCTCAGCCTATGCGACCTAGGCAGAGTCAAAGAATTCAACGAAGACGGCAGCATAACAGAATGCCCATACTGGGAGGCTAAAGAATGCCACTGAAACCAATAATATGTATAGATTTTGACGGTGTACTTAACAATTACAACGGATATGATGGAGATAACCTAGGAACACCAAGACCAGGTGCCAAGGAATTTCTTGAAAAACTCAGTAAAAAATACATTATCATAATCCTATCAGCCAGAAGGTATTCCCATATTATAAGATGGTTGAATCATTATGATCTATGGCAATATGTGGCTGATGTGACAAGCTTCAAACCTAAAAATGTAGTTTGTTTTGTTGATGACAGAGCAATTAAATTTAATGGGGATTATGCGGAAGCATTAAGCCACATAAATAATTTTAAAACTTATTGGGAGGAATAGTTATGGGTTGGATAAATTCTCAAGGGTATAATATGATTTATAAAAATGGTAAAGAAATTAGGGAACATAGGCTGATTGCGGAAGAAGCATTAGGTGTTCCAATACCTGAAGATATTTTAGTACATCATATTGACGGTAACAAATTGAATAATGATGTATTAAATTTACAATTGATTACTAGAGAAGAACATCCTAAAGTCCATTATACAGGTGTTCCCCGTACTCAAGAAGTAAAAAATAAGGTAAGTCAATCAAAAATGGGGCATACTGTTTCAGAGGAAACACGTAGAAAAATAAGTAAAACATTAACTGGTAGAAAACAAAGCAAAGAATCTATAGCTAAAAAAAGTGGTAAAAATGGGTATTGGTGGAAAGATTATGCAAGGGTTGTGAAAAATGGAATAAAACCTAATGGTAAGCAGGAATACGGATTAAATTTCCAAGGTAAAACTATCAAATATTCTATTGATAAGGAAAAGTTACTTAAGATTGCTGAGGAAATTAATTCAGGTAGATTTTCATGAATATTTTAATATGCATATACTGCAGGATGTGAAATGATGATATTAATAGCAATATTCGCAATGATGGTCTCAATATGGATCATCTTAATTTTTATACTTATTAAAGTGTACGAGATTGATGCAGAAATAAGAAGTAATAGGATAATGGAAAGATGGAGGGATGAATTAGAATGATAAGCTTAGGATTTAATAATGAATTTGTCAATCCTGTTAAGGAAGGAGTCAAAACAAGTACAATACGCAAGCATTTTAATGGGAAAATTGGAGATAAGATTGAAGCGTACAATGCTGACAAAGTCATCTTGGGAAACCTAAGATGCAAACCATTTGGTAATCTCAAAATAACAAGCATAGAATACATACGCTTCGATGAGATAAATAAGGAAATCGCAAGGACAGAAGGATACCTGCATGAAGACATATTGAAAGAAGAACTATATGCAATCTATGATGATGAGCTTAAAGATTCCACTTTACTATACTACATACAATTTGAATTCATACCTTTAGAACAGGAAGATGATACTGATGAATCAGCTGAATGAAAAATTAATGAGAATAAGAACACAAATAAGTGCAGAGGAAATGCAGCCAAAGCCAAACATTGAAAGGTTGAAAGAATTAAGGAAGGAGGAACAAGATTGTATCCGCCAATTAATGAAATAATCACAGGAGTATTATGTTTCCTCATGGGTTACAGCTTCAGGGCCATAACCCATACTGGGGCAATAAACATAATCATAAACAAAAATGAAGGTGGTGATAATTTTGAAGACTAGCATTTGCAAGTGGTGCGGAAAACTCTTTGAAAAAGAGCATAATAACCAAGCATGCTGCAGCAAGGAATGCCAAGACAACCTAACAAGAGAAAACAGTGCAAAAAGTAGCATGCGACATTACTACAGACACAAAATAGGGAACACAAACAAAAAAGCAATCACATCACTTGGCAGCAAAGGCACAAGTTCAACCACTAAACCTAAAGAAAATGCCGAAGATGAACACGAATGGGCTGTGAAGGAAGCAAGGAGATTAGGGTTCGACCTAAAAAAGTTTAATGGTCCTTTAGCAGCAAAATAAGAAATGTTTCTATATTGTCAGAACAATATAACGAGAAGAACTACATACTTAATGGTTTTTCTCCAACTTTCTAAAATGTAAAACATATCTTGGTGTGATTCAATTTACCATTTTTTAGCAAACAAATACCATTTTATATAAAAATTCGATTCTCGAAACAGGCATAAGAATATGGCTTCCACAAATTCCAAGAAACAACGGATACGATGTCCCATTTGTGGGAGCGACAACTTATGCTTCCTAGAATACGAAACAGTTTGCAGAGAATGTGGACTGGTGCTCCAAGGAGTGCCTTCAGTAGATCATTACCCATATGGATACATTGTTGGAGGTAAAAGATTAATGTACATTGATAAGGAGGATAAGATAACCCTCATGTGAAGATTATAAAAAAATAGGAAAAGGCATTTTTAGACAGAGCATAATGAATGAGTTTTCTTTTTTACAAACATTATTTGTATCTGCGTAGATTTCTTTTTTGATTAAGTTACAGTTGTTCTGATTTTCGTTAAATTCTCTTTAAATTCTAAATCATTAAAAAAATTTTTGTTATCCTCATATATTTTTAACAATTAATATCGAAGGACATAATAATTCATTGCTTTGTCATAATGTCACCTATGTTAAATAATTTTCATGTGGGGGTTATCTTATCCTCTACTGAAAAATGATACTCATTTTTTACCTTATAGCTTTTTATGTGGGAGTATGGAATAAAAATAACCAGCTTGTTTTTTTAATCATTTTCCTACTCTCACATCTCTTCCTTTTATTATTATGAGTCCTTTAATTTATAAATTTTAAAAAAATAATTAAGGTGTTATGATTGACTTGCAATTGTATCTATGAAGAACGTTTAGCCACTATAGAAAAAGACATAGCTGAACTAAAAGTAAAAATGGATACCAAAAACGATAGTCTTTACACTCTTAACAAAGAAATAATGCAGGATAGACGCCACCAGCAGGAATTGCTTGAAAGGGTTACAAAGGTTACCGTGTTACTAGAAGAAAGCCAAAAACAACGGCAGGACAGCAACGATAAGATTAAAGCTTTGGAAGATAAGATTGACAAGTTACAAGATGAAGTGACTCAACAGTCAAGCAGCCTTTCAAGTTTCCGCAATACTATGCTAGCCATGATCCCTATAATAAGCATAATTGTTGGGATAGTGCTTCATTTCCTAGCGTAAAGGTGTAAACCTTTACATTACCTTTACATTTACAAAAGTGTAAACCTTTACAAAAATTGGTTATGTGATGTGTATATTATGCCACCTAGAAGTGCAGTTGAAAGAAGCGAACATAGAGATGAAATAGATGACTTATTATTAGAGGGTTTGTCTCCAAGGTTTGTTTCTGATTACTTGAAAAATGAATATAATGAACACATATCCCATACTGCCATAAACAATTATCGAAAGAATAAATTGAATGTTCAAAAAGATGCAGCTATTGAGTATACAAAGAAAAAAAGCAAAGAGGCTAAAGAAGCTCAAAGTGCAAAGAATAGTAAAAACAAGAAAAACAAGAAAGTCAGGAAAGTTGTTTCAGACCTTGAAAGACTAGACTTTATCATACAGGATTCATACAACACCGATATAAATATTGAAAGATTGGAACATGATCCTGAATCCGACCAGGTGCAGGTTGAAAAGCTCAAGCTTCAGAAAAGGAAACAAGCAATCGAAGCAATAAACGCAAAAAACAACATCCTAAAGAATGATGACACCAACATTGAAGTCAATATCAATAACAACTTTGATGATCTCTTCAGTGAGGAAGACATATTGAGGTTTATTGATGAATCCGATTTTATTGAAGAAAACACTGAATAACCTTTATCTTTTTTACCGTGCATTCGTAGCCAATGGCTATGAGGATAACGTGCATGCTCCACATATAGAGAAGTTAGCACGGAAGCTGACTGAAATCACATATAAAAAGGATTCCAAAAACAGATTATGCGTTAGTGTACCGCCACAACATTCAAAGAGTTCACTAATCACAATCGCATACACTGTCTGGCTAATACTCCAGAACCCAAACTTGAAGATATTAGTGATAAATGCGGAATCAAGCCTATCTGAAACTTTTGGTATCCAAATAAGAGATCTAATAGGCAGACTGAATGGCTTAAATGGAATCACAATATCCAATGTAAAGTCAAGCAGCACATATATCATGTTCAACAAGAACGGTAAACTGGCAAAAGGCCATATCCGTTTAGTAGGTGCATCCGGCAGCATCACCGGACACCCTGAAGATGTGATAATAATTGATGATCCATACAAAGGCAGTGATGACATAACCCCCACCTTGTTGGAAAAGAAATGGATGTGGTATTCCACAATTGTAGAACAGCGGTTCCGTCCAAGAACCATAGGAATCATACTCCATACCAGGTGGCATAGTAATGACCTAATTGGACATCTTCAAGAGGAGGAACCAGACAAATACGATTTCATGAGCTTCCCAGCCATAGACGATAATGGAAATGTTTTATGGCCTCAATATTACGATATGGATTTTTACTTGCATAAGCAAAAAAGACTTGGGGACAGAATGTTCCAGGCACTATACCAACAGAAGCCCCTTGACCTTACCAGCAACTTCTTTTTCACTGACAATATAATCTGGGAGGATAAGCCATTGAATCAATATTTCCTTCATGATTGCAGAAGCTGGGATATGGCATATACAGAAGCCACTAACCCAAATGCTAAAAATGCAGACTATACTGATGGAGTGGATGCCTACAAGGTTAATGAAAACCATTACCATTTTGAAGATTTCATACATGGCCAATTCGGTAAAGAGAATATCCGCAAAGTCCAAGCTACAGCAAGAAGTGATGGCTTGAACAAGAAGATTCTTATTGAAACCGGTACTAAAGGTGGAGCTGCAAAAGAACTGTTCAACCTCTGGAAATGGGATTATTTGGATGATTATAAATGTGAACAATCCGAGCCATGGGGTACTAAAATGGATAGGGCTCAAGCATTGGCAGATGCAATGTATGATAAGAAAATTCATTTTTACATACCAGATAAGGAATTAAGAAAAACAGTATTAAGCCAGTTCAAGGCATTCCCCAACGGAGAGCACGATGACATCATAGACTGTTGCTCTTATGCTCTACTGTATCTTAAAGACAAGGGCGATATAACTGGCATTTACGGAACTGGAGAGGCAAATTACTAAAAAAAATTATTTTGATGTGATATATTATGAGCTTTTACGATACTGCTAAAAATTTAGTGAAATCAGCTATACCACGCAACCTAACAACAAAGGAATCCAAAAGCAGCAATGCCAGTACTGTAGGGACTGGGAATAGCGAATATGACAGATTGGTAGGTTACTATGATGGACCACACAATTACAACTATTATAAAGAAATCTGCAAAGACCAGCAAGTAAAGCTAGGTTTGAGAATACTCAAATACTTCCTCTTAAGCAAGGATTACATCCTAACAAGCAATAGTGATTCCGAAGAGGATGTTATGATCACTAAATTCATACAGGACATGCTTGACAATATGGAAACTCCAATGCGTGAAGTCCGTAAGAACATTTACACAGCAGTAAAATACCGCTTCAGTTGCCAAGAGAAAGTGTTCAAGATAAACCCTGAAGGGAAAATAGTCTTGTCTGGACTATACCCTTTACACATTAAAACTTTACAGAATACTCCATTCATATTTGACGAGCAGGGCAATCTGACTCATATACATCAAACTAGCCAACATTACGGTGAAGTTGACATTGAGATAAGCAAGATACTTCTTTATGGTTTTGAAGCGGAATTCGATGAGGTAGCTGGTGAAAGCCTATTGGATGACCTGGACAACATAACCAGACCGAAAAAGAGGGTTATGGAATGGATGGCAACTTATTTGCATAAGCATGAAAACCCCACATTGTATGGTAAGGCAAGTGATGGTTTAGCTGCTGAAGCAATGAGACAGAATTTCGATAAGATAAGTGCCGGCAAAACCAGTCTAACCATAGGTTTAGAGGATGAGGTTGGAATATTGGAATCCAGCCACCGTGGAGAGGCCTTTTTCAATGCACTTAACCTTTATGATAATGTCATCTTGCGTGCAATGTTCATAGGGAACCTCATTATGGGAGATGCAAGTGCAACTGGAAGCTACAATCAATCATCCACACAAATGGACACTACACTGAATATCTTGAATGGTATACATGAAGATGTTGCAGCAGGTTTCCAGGTACTTATTAATCAGATAGTGGAATGGAACTTCGGAGTGAATGCTAAGGCACCGAATATCAAATTTGAATCATTCATAGGCAAAGATTATCTTGCACTTTTAAGTGCATTGCAGCCTTATGCTCAGAACATGCTTGTTGACACTGAGGCCCCTTGGTTTGAGGAATTGATAGCTACTACTGTACAGGAACAATCCGGAATCAAGGTGGATAGGGATACTGTAACTGAGGATGATGATGAGGCAGATGTTGATTATGCCATGACAGAGAATATTCCTGGAACTGATGAGGCTAATAATTTAATCAATCAGATATTATGAGCACTAAAAAGAACAATAGGATTTCCTTGAAAAAGCAAGTCAATACAAACACCAAACGTTTCAAGGTCCTTATGAAAGACATTCGTAACGATGTCAAGGCAAGGACCAGGAACAGTAAGGATTTGGAGGAATGGCTTGAAAAGCTACATCCTTATGTTGGAGAGAACTGTCTAATCAATGGTGTTCATGGAGCCGAAGCAGCGGCCATAATAAGGAGCATCGTAAAGACAGTTGAAATGACTAAACTTCCTCCTGGTGCCAATCAGGAAATAGTCAAGGGAGTAATGAGTGAAGCCTGCATGACCTATGTCTCCAATGTAGGCAAAGACATACAAACAGAGCTACAAAGAATAGCTGTTGAATCTTACAATAATAAACTTGCTCCACGTGAAATAGCGGATGTGATGGCACAAAGGATAGATGTATTATCCACTACACGTTGTCAAGTGATAGCCAGAACTGAAACTATGAGAGCAAACAACTTATCTAACCTTATAGCTGCACGTGAGAATGGTGCACAATCCTACACTATAGAATGTGATCCTGGTGCATGTGAATTATGCCTTGAAAAATACAAGGAACTTGAAGGAGACCAGGAAATACCTGAAGCCAGTAACGAATCCACTATTTTTGACATAATGGATACAGATAATTTCCCACCATTCCACCCAAACTGCAGATGCACTCCAAGGTTTAGCACAAAGACAGTAGAACAAAGACTAGGAGACAGTGAATAATTATGTTAGAGAATACTGAAATTTGGAGCAAAGGCGTAATGGAATTATACCTGAACAATAAACCCCAAAAGGTTTATGTTTCTCCAGAAAGCGTACATGATACTTATAAGGACCTGCAAACTACAATTACCAATGACGGAAGCGTACCTATTGGTATAGACCACCTTCCAGAGGCAGTTATAAAAGCTAATCCCATTCTTGAGAAATTGGATTTGCTGAATGTGGGTACTATAACCGCTGTTGATTACAATGCTGATACTGACAGCATTTTAATCAAAGAAGCAACATTATCCAATCCGCTCATCAAAGACTTATACTTCAAAGGTGAGCTGGATAGTGTAAGTATAGTTGCACCTACAGCTGTCAAGACATGTCCACAAAACGACGATGTTTTGATAGTTGAGAAAACTACAATTGATCGTGTGGATATTGTCGGTGAAGGTGCATGTCCAACTTGCAAAATACCAAAACCTTCAAATGTTGAAAGTTTTGTGTATGCAAGAAAACCAATAAATACCAATAATACGGAGGTTAATGATATGGCAGAAGATGAGACCATAACTATGGAAAACATTCAAGCATTGCTTGATGAAGCACTTAACCCTGTTACCGAAAAATTGACTGCTATAGAAGAAAGAGTGGCAGCTCTTGAAGAAAAACCAGCAGACGATGAAGGTAAACCAGGTGAAGAAAAAGATGATGAGATTAAAGCTGCAAAAGCAGAAGCTGCAGAAGCATTAGTCGATGCTCAAATCATGGCAGGTAAAGTAGTGCCTGCACAAAAAGAAGCAATGACTAAATTAGCATTAGCAGACACAGAAAGCTTCAAGGCTTTAATGAAAGACGCTCCAATCATCGTAGATTTGGAAGCTAGAAGAAGCCTATTGACTGGAGATAATGGAGAAGGTGATGAAGATGAAACCCTCACTCCAGAAGAGGAAAATCTTAATGCAGTATTAGATCACTTTGCAGGAGAGTAAGATCATGATGGAATTAGAAAACAAAGGAAAATTCGGAGTTACCCATATCTTCGATGCAAACATGGGAGACAGGACTGTTAGAATCGGCAGAGACCATTCTGGTAGAAGATCAGTAGTAACCTACGCTAATGAAATCCTTGAAGGGGATTTAGTAAAAATAGTAGGCCCTGAACAAGTAGCAAAATGTGCAGCTGGAGACACTCCAATCGGCATAGCTATGAAAGACTATGACCATGAAGGAGCATTACCTACCACTTCTGCAACTTGGGGCAATTATGATAACAATGCAATTGTACGTGTTGAAACTTTTGCAAGAGTCATCAAAACCGTACAATTAGAAGCTGCAAACAGTAAGATTGTAGCAGGTGACAAAATCAAAGTTGGAACTACAACTCCAGGATGTTATGATAAAGGCACAAGCACTAATAACGCTGTAGCATTAGAAGACGCAGCTGCAAACAGTGGTGCTAAAATCAAAGTAGCATTTGGAGTCATGCCAATCTAAAATTATATTACAAGAGGAGGAAAAATATTATGGCACAATTTTTAGATCCAGATTATTTTTTACATAAAGAAAATCAAGAATGGTACGCTCATGAAATCGCTCATGAACAATTATTATTCTTAAACATGTTTGGTACTCACCAAAACAAAACCGGTACTTTCGTAAGTATTGACACTAGTTTATCTGCAGCAAAAGCTTTAGCAGATGAAATCATGTCTGAACCTACCCGTTACGCTGAAGGTATTGATTTCACCAGCATTAAATTCACTGACAACACCCCTGAAGCTGGTGTATTAGGTGGAAGAGGTTTTGAATTCACTTACAGTGACTTCTGGGAAGAAAACGGACAAATGTCCTCTACATATCCTAACCGTGTTGTTCAATGTATTAGTGCATTATGTATTTACACTGACTTGTTAGTAGCACGTACTTTAAAGGAAAGTGCAGGTACTGATGCACCTGAAACCACTGACTGGGATAGTAGTGAGGACATGGACCCTAAACATGATGTCAACCTCATTCAAAAAGCGTTCTTTGAAACCAATCAGAAATTACAGGCAACTGATATTGTGTTAAACTCTAATCAGTACTTCAACCTTTGCGACTACCTTGACAGTTTTGACATTACATACAATATCTTAAACCTCAACTGGAAAGGAATTCAATTCTGGAACAGTGGAAACGTAGTTGCAGATGGAGATTACCTTGCATTATGCAATAAGGTTCCTGCAGTTGTACTTGAAAAATACACCAATCCTAAATACAGTACCATTCAACAAGCTATCGATACTGCTGTTGCAATTGGTGATAAGAAAGCTTTAACTAAATTGCCAGATGCATTAGTTAACACTAACATTTTCAAACCTGAAGGCAAACCAGAAATGAACACTCAACAGTTCTGGTTTAACATGGTTCCTAATGTTGTTAACAAGCAATCTATTATGAGTGGTACTTTTGGAGAGTAGATAAATTTTACTCTCTAAATTTATTCCTTTTTAAGGGAGGTTTAATTATATGACTACAACTATTAAAGGTTTTGCAGCTGCACAAAGACACAAAGGCGGCTATGATAAATGGGTTTATGACATGATAAAAGCCCTTTATGAAGAAAACGCTTCTTTAACTGAAAGGCTTGAAGCCTTGGAAGCTGCAGAAGAAACTCCAGAAGAAACTCCAGAAGAACCTGGAGAAACTCCAGGAGGAGGAAAATAAACCTATATAATTTTTTAACTTTTTTTTCTTAAAAAATTTTAAATTTTAAAATTTTTTTTCATTTTTTTTATAGGGAGGTTTTGATATTTTTGACTGAAGAAAACGCTAATGAAGAAACTTCTAATATTTATTCTGATGTCAATAAGGTTCGTTCTCTCATTAAATATACCGGTGATGAGGCAGATGATGATCTATTCCAAATTGCATGCGACAATGCAGATGCAACAGTGAAATCTAAATTGTCAAAGTTTAGGATACCAGAACCTAACAGTAGCAACATACCTGTAGAATTGCATACTGCAGCAAATTACTATGCAGCAAGCGATATATTACAGTCCTTGTATAATGGTGAGGATCGTAGCGGTAATGAACAAGCGTATTATCAGAAGGCAGATGAATTAATCCATAACTATATAGACTTGCAATTGGATGCTCTAGCAGCTACAGAGTTGAAATACAAATCCCCTTATGGTGTTAGTCAAAGTCCAGACCCTTATGAACTGGGAATCCTTAGAAGGTAGATATTTATGGGAATGGAAGCCTTGATTGAAACTCAAACACTAATCGAGAACTTCAATCGCAAATCAGAGGAAATACCAGACCGGTTAAAGACTCTGGTGTCTGAAGTCGCTTTCATCTATCAGAACTGTATCATGGATGAGGCTCCTGTAATAACTCATAACTTGCAGGCAGCTACCACTATTGAAAACATTGATGATTACACTTCAAGGGTTTATGTTGATGAAGGTACTGCTCCTTATGCAATATATGTCATACTTGGAACAAGCCCTCATGAGATATTTCCCAAAAGTGCAGGTGCCTTATTCTGGCCTGGAGCGGACCATCCAGTACCTAGTGTTTTGCACCCAGGAACTGCACCTAACCCTTATTTTGACCGTGGTGCAGAAATGGCTAAGATTGAGGCAGATATGGAAGTGGAGAATTTCATTCAATGGTTAACAGAATAGAAGGAGGATGTGATTTTTTTGACTAACAAGTACAAAATGACAAATATTGGCTTGGCCTTGGAATATTTGTTAAAGAACCTTCAGGATGACAATAACAGAAAGGTTTTCGACAAGGTAATCTTAGGCTTGAGTGAAAAAGATGTTAAACAGTTTCATAATTGTATAGGAATTGCCTATGTAAAAGGAGCCAACGAGTTCAAAAACTCTTTCGGAACACGCAATGTCCCAGAAAAAGTCAATACTGTTGTTGCATTTGTGGTAAAGGGAACACAAAGGGCAAGGTATGATGAGGCAATGAAAATAGCTGACATCATACTCTATAACTTCAGACATAACAACGATTGGATTTACCTAAAGGGAGAGAACGGTAAACCTAATGTCAATGGAACAGACATAAGCGATTTTAATGTGTCCATTTTTGAAAATAATAAAAAACTTGACACCGCTTGTGTTTTCGCATTAAGCCATACTCTATGCAATTAGATTTTTTAAGAAAATAAGATAAGAAAAATACTAAAAAATTTTGGAGGTTAACGATTATGAGCAGATATTTCGCTTTTGCTAAAGAATCCAGTTACGGAACCCCAAACACTACAGCAGAAATGTACTTAAATGCTGGAAAATGTACACTTGACGCTCCAAAGGACCCTACAATTGAGGTTCCAAGTTTTGAGGAAACCCCATCAGATTTAATAAAAGGGTTGTACAGCCCATCTGGTGATGTGGAATTAGCTTTAGACATACATTCAATATTGCCAATTCTTTATTTCACATTTGGACAGTACAAATTCACTGAAGGAGAAACTAACGAGCCTAACATACATGAGATTTGGGCTGCGGGCTGTCACAAATTGCCATCCTTTACCAGTATGGTAGGTAAAGGGGACTGTGGTAATACTGATGAAGAATTTGAACATCAGTTCTATGGATGTGTAATAAGTAAATTAAGCTTTGAATTATCTAACGGATTGGCATCATGCACTGCAGGCATTCAAGCTCAAAGAGATGCACCAGACGATATTAAGACAAATGTCGACCTTGAAGAGATATGTCCTATAGCATTCCACCAGGCCGAAACCACACTTGACAATGAAGACATTACCGCAGACACTACCAGTTTCAAATTTGACTTCGATAATGGAGTAAAACCAGAGGACGGCCAAGTGTTCGGAAACATATATCCAAACGAATTGATAAGCAACGGTAAAGTATCCACTTTATCCACAGAGTTAAAGTACCGTGGTAAAAAATACCTTGTCAAATTCTGGGGAGGTCCTGACGGACCAACCAAAAACATAGGTTATTTCGATTACCATATTGACTTTACAGATATGGAAGGCAATACCTTGCAATTGTATTACCCGAAATGTGCATTTGCGGAAACACCTACTCCTATTGAAGGAACTGATGCAATCAAGACAAATGTATCCTTGAAAGTATTGAAGGGAGAGGTTACACTCAACGATGACACTACAAAGGTAAGGACAAGTTGTCTTGCGACAATTACCAGTAAAGATGGTGCTTACATTTCAGCATAAAACTAAATAGTTTTATGCTAAAATTAAACTTTTTTTAAAATTTTATAATTTTTTAATTTTTATACTCTTTTTTTTTAGAATAATTTTTTTCATGGAGGGTTAATTTATGTCCAATTTAGAAGTTTTAGAAAAATTAGTTGCTGGAACTTCAGCAGCTAAAGAAGTAATAGTTAATTTTGAAGATAACGATTATCCTTTTAAGATAAGGCCGTTGACAGATGGAGAGTTAACAAAACTAAAAAAGATAGAAAACGGATCATTAACATTTAAGGTCAAAATCGATGACAACGGCAAAAGAAAAGGGGAGCCGGAAACACAGAATCAGGCCGACATCAATACTGGAGAATACCAAGAAAGGCAAGTTAGAGCAAAATACACTGCTATAGCATACAGCCTCAGTGTAGATGATGAAGTATTCCCTGTAGAAAAGGTTGAAGATTTCCCTAAAGGATTGCCTGACATAGTGTTTAAGGAAGTCATAAAAATATCCGGCTTGGAAGCTGGAGACTTGGCCGTGTTGAAGAACTTTCTCTAAAACAACAGCCGCCAAGATTTTATATAAAGATCATAAGAATGGTGTAAGGCTCTGCAATTCACAGCAGGACCTTACTTTTTATCAGAAATATTTCTTAAGCTTGATGGCCGCTGAGGAAATAAGGGAAGAGAAGTTGTTCCTCGCAAAATTCGATGCTCTTTGCAAAGCAAATGGTGTTAAAATCGAGGAAGATGATAATGACTCTTCAAGTTTCCGTGGAAAAATGTTAGAAAAGATGAGAAGACAACAAGAGGAATGATAATTTATGGCAGATAATATGGAGGTTATCATATCTGCAATTGATGATGCTAGTGAAATATTCAGCAGCATTGCAGCAAGTTGCGAGGAAATGATGTCTGGCATTACTGCGAGTGCAGACGAGGCTTCGGTCAGTATTGATGAGATTGCCCCTGCTGCAGAGGAAGTTGAATCAGCTATTTCCAGTATAGATCCATCAGGTATTGATGAGGTTGGAAGTGCTGCAAGTGATGCTGCTAGCGGTGCTGATGAACTTGGCGATAGCCTTGGAGGTGCTTCAGATGCCGCAGAGGAACTGGGAAACAGTATGGGCATCATAGAAGGGAGCCTATTGTTAGGTGCTGCAGAGCAAATAGGAAACCTTGCAGGAAACACTGAGGACATGGCTCAACAAATGAACACGGCTGCAATAACTATAGGTCAGCTTGCCACTCAAACTGGCATTGCAGAACCTCAAATGGTGGCATTGATTAATGAAATAAGTAATGCTACATTCCCTAATGATGAGGCAATGATGTATGTCAAATCATTATCCCAAATAGGAGTTTCTGCAAGTAATCTTGGAAAATCCGCTACTGATTTGGATAAGATTAACGATGCCTTTGGAATGGGAGCAGGTAGAGTTAACAGTTTAGGCCAGGAATTAAGCGTACTTGGTGTAGATATGAACAATGTATCTGACTCATTTAATGCTTTGGCTTATGCAAATGCAAATACTGTAGGTGGAATGGATAACTATTACAATTTCCTTAAAAAATATGATGCACAATTCAAGGAATTAGGTTATGATGTAGACCAATCTTCCATAATCATTGCAGCAGCCACACAGAAATATGGGGGTGGCCGTGCTGCATTGAGCGGATTATCAGAGGCATTGGAAGAAGCCGACGGTGATACACGCAAATTGGAACAAGCTCTCGGAATTCAAGCCGGAACACTTGACAATGCAAGTGCTGTCACTGGACAATATGAAGGGCAATTGCAGGAATTGGCGAATGAAGAGGCAGAGCATAAAACCATCTTGGACCAGATAGGTGCAGCATGGGAGGATGTAAGCCTATCATTGAGCGGTGTTTTGTCTCCAGCTGCAAGTGCAATCAGTTTAATAGGTCAAGTCGGCAGTGTAGGAATGAGCATAAAGGGTATTAAGGAATTATCAACCACTTTCAATCAGCTCAAGGAAACCAAATATGGTATGGCTGCTGCCAATTATGTTCAAGCTGCAAGTGAAACAGTATTGAGTGGTGCTACTGCAGCATATGGTGTTGTTGTAGGTGTTTTGACTGGTGAGATAGGACTTGCTGAAGCAGCTACAATGGCTTGGAATGCAGTATTAGCAATGAACCCACTAGTCCTAGTGGCAGTTGCAGCAGTTGCATTGGCAGTTGCAGTTTATGAGGTCGGTAAAGCGTTCGGATGGTGGACTGATGTATCATCAATGTTGGATTCTATAAGTGCTGGAGTAAACAGGTTATGGTCAGCATTCATAAACAATCCAGATGTACAAGCCTTCTTAACTGCGATAGGTGCAGCATTTAATGTAGTCTCAGGAGCAGTTGGCAATGCTGTAGGATGGGTAAGCAGTTTCTTTAATGTTTCTGCTCCAGGCAATTTTGACATAGTGAGACTGGTGATAGATGCTGTAGGTGCCGCTTGGAATGCAATGACTTTGCCAATAAGGGCTGTCATAACTGTCATAAGGACATTCCTAACAATTCAAGAATTAGGACGTCAAGCAGCAAGAGGATTCATTAATAACGTTGTCAACAATATCAAGAAACTCCCTAGCCAAGTTAAAACTTTCATTACCGGGACCGCTAAGAACATAAGTGATGGTGCTAGAGATTGGGTAAACAATGCAAGAACCAAAGCAAATGATACAGTAACTGCAGTCACCAAATCCATTAGCGATTTGCCAGGAAAAGTATATACTGAATTTGCCAACATCGGAGGCAAAATCAAGTCTGCAGTAGGTAGTGCAGTGAGAGCAGCTACAAGTTTCGGTAGTGACTTGAAGAATGCTGTATTGAAAGCATTGCACATTGCATCTCCAGGTATCATACAACGTAAGACTGTTGGAGAGTTTGAGGATACTGTAACACGCATTGCAGGAACCGCAAGAAGTGCTTATAATGCAGGTCAAAGCGTAGGTCAAAGCATAGTGGATGGGTTCGATGATGTGAACCTGAACAATAAGAGCTTAAATTTCAATGCCACAGGAAACATTGCAACAGACCTTGCAAATGGTAAAGGATTTGACATAACAACAGGCCAATACGTGGTAGAGGATACCACCATCAACCTTAACATTGACGGAAAATTATCACATGAATTCTTGAACCTTACCAATAACATTAATGAAGCGGAACTTGCAAGAATCATAGAGGAAAGCGAGCTTAGTGATAGGTTCATCTACAAGCTTGTAAATAGTGATCTGTTCCAACACCTGGACAATAAGGTAAAGGTAAGATTGCAATCTAGAGTAAAACGTAACGGAGCATAATTTTATGAAGAGTATTATTATTCAACCATCCCATGTAAGAGGATTGGGCAATATCCTTGACAATGAAGATAACATACAGGGGTTGCATTGCAGGGTGGAAGCCCAGGACACTCTTGTTGAGTTTGATGATCTTGAATTGAAAACCTATTATATGGGTACAGGAACTCAACTTAACATCAGATTCATTTTAGATACTATCAGCATACTTCCAGAACAGACCGTGCATGTGGATGTGCTGGTTACTGATGATGAGAACAATCCAGTGAGTGGTGTTGATTTGTACGTATATGAAAGCAATGAGCTTATAAGTCAGATGGAAACCGATGAGGACGGATACGGTGTTGAAGATGGAAGTTTAGGTTTCAACTTCACTAGTGAAGATGTAGGTAAGCATACATTGAAATGTGTGATTCCAAGACAGGACCTTTACTATGAATCCAAGAACGAATTAGTGATTAATGTATTGCAAGAAACCACTCTCACATTAACAATTGATCCGGATGAAATAGATACACTCACCGATACAATTACCTTGTACGGCACTCTTCTTAATGAGGAAGGCGAGCCTGTTGTCGGTGAGATCATAACATTCTATGATAATACCACCCTTTTGGGATGGAGCATTACCAACGATTTAGGTGTTGCCACTTTAGTGGTTAACATAGAGGACATACAGGATTTAGGCCTTGTGCCATATATCAGCATTGGATGGACCAAGACAAGTGACAATCCTAACAATCATACAGAGGACGGAAGCCTTTATGTCTCTGCAACAATCAACGATACAGGCATCACTGGTTTGCCATTGACTGTTCTTGTCAACAATGATGTAATGTTTGAAGGGGTTACTGATTCAACAGGACATGCTGACCTTTTAGACACCACTCTTAATCAGAATGCGGTTGTAACAGTAATCACTAAACATACCAATCTTTATAATGCGACCACTAAACAATACCGTTTAGGTGAGGATAACATGTTGCAAGTTTACAGTGTAGGCCTTGCAGGAAACGGCCTAACAAACCCTAATTGTCTTGGTGAGGTTTCCTGTGTGCCTACTGATACTAATATCACTTGCAGTGTAAATGTCCGTACCTTGAACAATGTGCGTGTTCCTGGTTTGACTGTGGAGTTCTATAAGGACAGCACATTGCTTGGTACTGGTGTGACTAATTATAATGGTAATGCAAGTTACACTTTGACTAGTGGAGATAGTAGTGCGGAGTATTTGTTGAAGGCTGTCATAAGCAATCAAGCGGGTTATATTGGCACTAACCGAGAGTTTAACACTATCCTTGTCGGTGGCGAGGGCAGTACTTGTGAAGATTATATATAAAGTAAGGAGTTAATTGAGATGAGTATTTGTGATAAGATTAATACTGCAGGGGAGACACTTGAAGCTAATCTCACTGCACGTGGTATAAGTTGTGATTTCGGTAAGAATAGTGATGGTAAGGATACCATTCAGGATATGGCAGAGATGATCACTGCATCTAATTTGCGAGGTATTGGTGATGCCATCATTCATATATCAGCGAGTAGACCGTATTTGTTATCTGGTGAGAAGACTGATTTGATTGTGACTTTGCATAATGGTGTAGGTACTCCGTTAGCAAACAAGAGTGTAACTGTGTCAGATGGTACTTCGTTATACAGCGGTTTAACAAACTTGAATGGGATATTTACTCTTTATAATGTTAGTGTTAGTCAAGACACTACTTTTACTGCTACTTATTCGAATGTATCTGATAGTGTAACTGTTGAGTATTGTCGGTTCGTAGATTATGCAGTTAAAGACAATCATAATCATAATTATTTCAATCAAGCAGGTACAAGCACAATAACAATTACCGAAGCCGATGGGTATAAGGAGTTCAAGACAATCAGTACAACAGCAGGGAATGTATATATTGGCTCATCAACAAGTTCCACTGGCTTTGATGTCGGCAACACTTGGACTATCATATGGGATAAACTACACATTGAGGGGTATACTGTTGCTTTCCAATGTTATAATGGAAGCACAACAGTAGGTATCAACTCTACAGCATTGCTTTCACATAATAGTGATTTTCAGGAATTGAAATTCGTATGCGATGGAAGTTCCATTAAGGCCTATGTTGATGGTGTCTACAAGACACAAACCAGTTACACTAGCACTGGACATGGTTATTTGAGAATCAATTTGAACAATAACAATGGTGCATCACAAGTAACATTCAGGGCAAAAAATATCAGAATCAAATCATTATAATGATTTGACACGATAATTCCTAATCTTGATAGCGGATTGTGTACTCTGCCAGTATCCGAAACGGCAACCTACAGTGCTTGCTACCGTTGATGGATTCAGATTACTGGTGGAACCGTTAATAGTCCTTGTAACCTGATTACTGGTAACAGTGAATTTAACATGAGTAACTGACCCGCTCGGGCTAGTCCATATAGTCCCACTACATACAGAAGAATTGCTGAAACTAGTGTTATGGAAGTACATACGGAATTGGTCGTTACCATCATTAATCAGGTCAAATTCAACAGTATATGGTACAGTATAAACATTAGTCCCATCAATACGGAGGTTTGCCTGATAATTGCTGCTGCCATAGGTGGAGGCGTCAATAGTCAATCCATCATCGCTTAGACTATAACTGCCTGTAGTGTAACTGTAATTATCTGATTGATTATTACTAGTAATCATATAGTCTACAAAGATACAATATTCTACAGTGCAGGAAGCAGTAACTGTTCCATAGGTAGCAGTGAATGTGGTATCACTTGAAACCTCCACATTATAAAGAGTATAAATTCCTTGACTATTCGTTATACCGCTGTTAAACGAAGAAAAGAAGAAAAAATTTAAAATTTAAAAAAAGGT
>Ga0256407_10001815_pt1 | contig 43118 bp, 34 predicted proteins | sample RumenRJG_04DNA_FD_193489 | JGI IMG/M metagenome (GOLD analysis project Ga0256407, IMG submission 193489) | Bovine rumen microbial communities from Lethbridge, Alberta, Canada - RJG_04 | ecosystem: Host-associated > Mammals > Digestive system > Stomach > Rumen | place: Canada: Alberta... | reverse complement strand
CTCAGCATCTCACCACAAGAGTTCGCTGCTGATTGGTGGCGAGTTCTCGTTCTACAATGCCGGTTCAAACACCAACTTCTCTAACCACGCTTACAAGATGGGCCCAATGCACTATGGAACCCTGGAGCGAGGCACTAAGACCGCCTCAGGTGCATACGTGCTGATGCCTGCCACCATAGGTGCATTCTCTGTCTGCTTTGGTAAGCTGATGCACCATCCTGACACACGCAACCTGCCATTCAGCTATCTTCTGGCCTATGGCGACGACTGCTATCTGGTGCCAGGACGCAACATCACCACCGTGGGATTGTATCGTGACATCAAGAAGTGGCCTAAGCGCGACAAACGCTCTAAGCAGTCACGTAAGTCAATCATCAACTTCGACTGGCTGTCGCCATTCACCGTTGGCGAAATCGTCGAGGGTATCAAGATACTTAAGGCCCTGCGCGAGGCTTCAGGCGACAATGTTACTACATACAATTTCCATGAGTATGTAATCAACGCCACATCGCTGCGTAAGGGACTGAAGTACTACGACATCGCCCTGCGCATCTATATGGGTGCTGTGCTCAAGCGTGCACAGAAGGATGGTTCTATCGATCGCCCTGTAAGCACAGTAGGCAAGGGCCGCTGGATAGACATGAGCGGACTGCTGCTGCCTGAGAGCGAGGAGCTGCGACTGGTTGACGACATCAAGAGTGGCGCTATCGACAACATCCAGCAGGTGCTCGACCGCTTCTCTGAGATTAACAACAACTACAGCGACTACCGTTGGGCTTGGAGTTATCAGATGATTCTCGACTACTACAACCTGACGGAGCTCGACGAAGCAGCCTGCGAGCGCATACGTGAGGACTACGTAAAAGCCCGTCGCGCATGGATAGCCGAGATTCGCAAGGACGCCGAGAAGGAGTTCCAGATGGGCGACGTAGAGCGCGATGTCTACGAAGACTTCCTCTCAAAACTCGACCACGAGATCGACTACGAGAATTAATAATAAAAGAATCGCTGAGCATCACTGCCCAGCGATTTCTTTTTTTTAGAAACCTATCTTTGCTTTTGGACGAGCTACCTCGATTGGTACGATGTCCTCTGGAGTCAGTTGGCGCCATTCCTGTTTGTCTTCTGGTTTCTGCATCACACATCTTGTGGCGTGTTGCATGTAGATGCGCTCCAGCTGATTGGCTACAAATCTAGCATTGCCCCATGTCTGTGGGTCGCGTACCTGATATGCTTGATTTAGCATGCCGCGATACTTCTCCCATGCCTGGTCAGTAAAACGATACTCGTAGTCTCTGATGCGGGTTTGAGTTATCTCAAGCAGTTCGTCTACACTGAAGTCCTGAAACTCAAACTTGTTTGGGAATCGAGACTGTAGGCCCGGATTCATATCCAGCAGCTTCTGCATCTGGTCCTTATATCCACACAGTACTACTGCTATGTCGCGCTGGCTCTCATCGGCCAGTATGTTCATCAGCAGTTGCAGCACCAGCTTTCCTGGGTCGTTATCGTTTCGGCTGTTCAGCAGATATGCCTCGTCTATCATCAGCACTCCGCCTTTAGCTTTTTCCAATACCTGACGTACAGAACGCTCCTCATCGCCCCACAGGGTTCCGATAAACGTACCACGATCGCAGAGCACCACATGCCCCTTTGACAATGCACCAGCCTGATGTAGTAGCGAGCCGAAAATCTTGCAGACTGTTGTCTTGCCTGTACCAGGTCTTCCAAGGAATACGCTATGTAGCGACACTTCGTGCTGCTTGCTGTTTGGGAACAGCTCCTGCATGGTTTTGTTGTATGTGGTCAGAGCCACCAGTTCGTCCATACGTCGCTTTATGTCGCCACAACCTATCAGCTTGTCGAGCTCCTCGCGAGGGTTATCGATGGGGTCCAGTATCTCTATGTCCACACTCAGGCCCAAGTTCTGATCTATCGTTTCGCACTTGGTAGTTGGAGTCTCTGGCTCCTGTGGCTCCTGAGGTTCAGGTTCTTCAGCGGGAGCCTCCTCTGTATCCTCGGCTGCACAGTCTCTGGCCATCACTCCAAACACACCATCATTATCCTCAAGCTTGTCGTTCACAAAGTCATAGAGCATCTGTTCGAACTCGTTAAACTCCTCATCCTCGGTCTCGAGTTTTGGTTCAGGCTTGGCATCAATACTCTCGTCGGTCACAATGTCGAAGTACACCTTGCCAGCAAGATCGTCATCAGAGTTAACACCAGCCCTGCGCAGGTTTAGATGACTGCAGTTGCTAATCACCTTGATGTTGTTCTTCTCCCAATCATCCTCCAGCTCGTAGCTGTTGTTGATGGCATCCTCTGTAAGCAGAATGCCGTAAACCTTCAGGCTGGCCTGGGATTTTCTGAGTCGACTCTTCATGATTTCCATCGTCTCCTTCAGCTTCCACACAGTGCTCTCGCGAGGTTCGCAGCCTGGTTCGTATATCATCATGTCGATGTTCTGAGTCTCATTGTAACACTGCTTTTGTGTGTGCTTGTTGCAGTCTACGCATACCACCACCATGTTGTTTGAGTCAGCATAAATATATAGATCACAGTTGTATAAGTACGGGGCAAAGCCCTTTATCCGATAAGAGTAGACGGCATAGTTCACCGCCATAGCGTTCATGTGCTTCCAGATAGTAAGATAAGTCTGATTTCTAAAATCGTCGATAAGTCTATTAAAATTACGGTTCATAAAAATAAAATAAGGTTCAAAATAATAAATGGTAACTAAGGTATAAGCCCCTTTGGTATGGGGCGCAAGAGGTAATAGGCAAGCACAAGTGTGTACTCACCTTATTAATATAAAGTCATCCTTTCGTGGGTAACTCTATCACTTCAATCAAACAATTGTAGCAAAATGTCAAGGAACGATAAGCCGCGCTCGACCTTTGGTCGCTTGGCTAGTCCAAGAACGCAAAGCGAAAGCTCGCTTTCTGGCTTTGCTGAGGCGCAGCCGTTTTTCGAGACGTAGTCTCAAAGACGCGCGAGCGACAAGGCACAACTCACCATCGCCGATTCATAAGACTAAGTTTTTCAACTTCGCCAGTGAACCGCTCGGCAGCTGTTTGCAACCATTGTCATTCTCTTCATTTTTGCTTCAATTTATTCGTTTTGTGATAGAATTATGTTTTTTTCTGGCGGCAAATGTAGATATATTTTCTGATTCTACCAAATATTTTTTAAGAAATCGATTGAAAAAATCAATAAAAGTTTGTTAAGTTCAGAAAAAGTCCTTATCTTTGCAGTTGACACCTAAAAGTACATTACTACATTAAACAATATAGAACGATATGAAACGACTAAAAACGCTAATACTCTTTCTGTCTCTGATAATGTCACTATCAGTGCTAGCTCAGCGTGAACGTAATTACATTTATGTTTTGGATTGTACTAAGTCCATGACAGGGTTTAAAGGCAGTCCTGATATTTGGAATACAACAAAACAATACTTGCAGAAAGAACTTAATAAGCATGTACCTGGAACAACGTTACACGTTATTCCTTTTCAGGATAAGATTCTTTCCCCCTATAGTTTTGATGCAAATAATTTAGCATGGAACAAGTTGGCAGGTGATTTAGACAAATTTGTTGTTAAGCCCACTAATACTAATATTTGTGCAGCATGGGACGCAACAGATAAGTATATAGATAAACATAAAGATAATTATATTATATTGTTGACAGATGGGAGGGATAATGTTAATCCTCAGGGTGCTGTTGCAAGAAAACTAAGTGAGTGGTGCGGAAAGTATTCTAATACATATGCGTTTTACGTTCTTCTAACTAAGAATGCTGTTGATGAAGACGTCGTTAAGGTTATAAATGTTTGTGATAATGAGTTTATTGTAGATGCCACAAAGGAAATCCCGGTGTTTGGTGCTTTTGATAATGGTCTTGTTATTTATGCTAATACTCTTAACCTCAATAGAGTGCATAGAATTGGTTTCTCGGCTGCAGGTAAATACGTTGCAAAGGCTGTTTGTAATGACCCATATTTTGATGTAAAGATTGTAGACAATAAGGTAGAGGGCGGAATAGTGCCAGTACAGATTGTTGCCAAAAAGCCAATCGCGCAGATAAATGCAGCGTTACCACAGGTATACAATTTTACTTTTGATGTACAATCTAACGAAGTAAATGTTATAAACCCAACAATTAAAGTACAGATGACTAATAAACCAGAGCGTGCTTTGGAAATGTTATCTGAGGAGACTTATATGGGTAAGGCCACTTGGTATGATAGCTTCTTATTCTGGGGAGCTAGTGATCCTGATACACTTAGTATTGATCTTAAGGCCGCATTTAATGATGAGGCAAGAAAAGATGGCTCGGTTGTTAAGTTGCAGATTAAAGATGATGCTGGTGGAAAAGATTTCCAGTTGTTCTATAATGGCCAACCTTTGAGTGACAACACAATTACGTTAAATGCGAACGGCAATACCCCAAGTATCTTATCTGTCGTTTTCAATTCTGATGCAAAAGAGGGGAAACGTTATTTTGCAATAAAAGCAGCAGACAAACAAGAATTGGATAATATAAACGATCAGCCTATAGAACAATACAACCTGTGCTTACGTGCTAAATATGTAGTTAATTGGAATCCTTTAAAGACGATTTTGATGTGGTTAGGCATTTTGATTCTAGCTGCATTACTGCTGTGGTTCTTGATTGTTAGGCGTCTTATCTATCCTACAATCGGTGTTAAAACCATTCAGATCAACGAACCATATTTCGCGAAAGTTAATGTGAAGGGAGTACGTAGAGTTGTGTTTACCAATAAGAAAATGGAGCAAAGTTTGATAAACAAGATCTTTACAGGAGAAATACTGTATAAGAAGAATGATATTTGGACTTCGCCATTAGCTTTCGAACCAGGTGCTAAGAAGAAGACTCTGAGAGTTATGCGTACAAAGGATTATGTTTTCGATCCATATACCTCTATGCTGAAAGCTCCAAGTGATTATGTAGTAGAGAATACAAATGATAATACAAAGATAAAGCTGACAATCAATTAGTAAAAACTTAAAACATTAATATTATGGCTACAAAAATCAAGAGATGCCTCTATGTAGGTCTTGGCGGTACGGGTATGAACGCCCTTCTGCACACAAAGAAAATGTTTGTCGAAACTTATGGCGAAGTGCCACCAATGATTGGTTTCTTAGGAATAGATACCGATGGTGATGCATATAAGAAAGAGCTGCCCAGTACGCACGGGCCAATTTCATTAGCTCCCAATGAGCAGACCCCTATTCAGGTAGAAGACGCCCAAGCTGCATATATTACTAGTAAACAACACTTTGGATGGGTGCATCCTGATAATGTGTTTGCGCTTACTGCTATGACCAAAGGTGCAGGCCAGATTCGTAGTAATGGTCGTTTTGCACTTACCTGCAATTTTGAAACTCTTGCAAATAAAGTTCGTGACGCAGTTGGACGTATTACCGATGCTAATATAAGGACTAATCCTAAATATGATGCGGATTTTGTAGGTGATGTAGAGGTACACATGGTATTCTCAATGAGTGGAGGTACTGGTGCTGGCACCTTTATTAATATGGCATATGTTATTAGACATGCATTGGGTAAATGTAAGGTGACAGGTTATGCTGTTTTGCCAGATGTTTTTGAAACTATGTCGCAATATGGAATGGACCGAGTTAAACCAAATACCTATGGTAGCATCATCGATCTTGATTACTTCATGCACCTGAATGGTACAGAAGGTTTGCAATTTGATTATGTGACTGGTACTCAAGAGGTGAAGAGTAGGCCATTCTCTGCCTTTTTCTTTATTGACAACAAGAATAAGAGTGGCGACTCATATAGTAATGTAGACCAGCTTGCAGAGATGATTTCATTAGCACTTGTTACATCATCGGGAGAACTCTCTGGCTCTGTTGATTCTGTAACAGACAATGTCGAAAAGAGCATTATGAATGGCGATGGCATGGTTGGTAATAAGCGTGCTTGGGTTAGCGGTATGGGCGCTTGCGAGATTCTGTTTAGAGGCAGGGATATGTGTGAAATCAATGCATTGAAGAATGCTCAGAGAATCATTCAGCGCATGATTAGCAGCTGCCAAGACGCTAATATGATAGTCAATAACTGGATTGATTCTCCAGAAGTAAATATCCGCGAAAATGGTGGTTCTGAAAATGATAATGTAATTGATTTCCTTCTTCCAAAGAACCCCAAATATCCACTAGAGGATATTGATGATGATATGGCAGCAGAGAACTCGGTTAATGCCTTTATCGAAGCGGCTCGTCCAAGAGACGAAGAGGTACAGAATCGAGTGATAGAATTAAAGACACGCGTTTTAAGAGAACTGCATAATCTGATAGTCAAGAGCATCAATCAGGAGTGTGGAGTTGGCTTGGCAAACGATGTCCTTGAAGGTCTCCAGAGTCAAGTTAATCTCTTCCTGGGCGAGATGAATGAAGAGAAAGATAAACTCAATGAAGCGCAGCCACGCTTACAGAACGCAGTAAAGGTGGCTAGTGCCGACCTGAAGGAAATAAGTGGCCGTTTCTTCAAGAAAAAGAGTACGGTAGAAGACCTTCGGGCTAATGTTTGTGAAGCAGGTATGGCCCTCGCTATAAATATTCGCGAATTGAAGCGCAGAGATGGTGCCATCACTTTCTTTAGTGCTTTGTTGCAGGCTATTAATGAAGAAAAACTTAAGATTAACGATATTGAAAACAAACTGAAAGCTGTTAATACTTCGTTTACTAACAAGATAACAGCACTCCAGAATAACGTTAGTCGTAATAATTCTGCTTCGTTCCAGATTGATTTGGCTAAGCAGGCTATTAATACTATTGTTATTAATGATGATGAGATTCAGATTGTTGACTTCTTGGGCAAGTTGCCATATACAGAAAAGTTCTACGAGATAGATACAAAACCAACAGACGAGATCGAGAACGCATTACTTGGCTATACAAGACATTTGCCAACAGCAAAGAAGTGGGCAAACACTACTATAGACGATGTGATGAAGAAGATGGACAAGGAGGATCCAGATGAGTTGAATCGCATTCTCCGTATGGCTCTTAGCAAGGCCTCTCCACTTCTTAGTATTAATACTCGTGGCGAAGTTGGATATAGAGTGGCACACTTTACATACGTGGGAGTTCCTATGGAAAGTACTATTCTTAGCGAAAACAACCGTTTGGAATGTCTTGCTGGTGGAGAAAAGATAAACTTTACCCGTCTTGGAATGAACGATCGTATTATCATTTATAACCAGATAGGTGTTGTGCCAGCATATTTTATCGGTTCACTTGAAAGTTATCGTCAGAAGTACAAGAACAGCACGATATTCTCTCATTTCGATTACAATCTCTATAATAGAATGATGAAGGAGAACTTCTCGTTAGAGCCTGTAAAAGAGGATGGTTCAAGAGATATTGAAATGTGGGTACGTGGACTTGTGTTTGGACTGATAAAGAATGAGAATGGCAAGTATTATGTGAAGAACAAGAATACTGGTAAGGCTTTGCTTGATTATTGGGTGGAATTGGCCACATATCGCAATGATGCTTTTAATGCCTTTGTAGCAGATATCTTCGCCCTACGTCCACAGTTTAAGGAGTATATTACAACATGGCATAAGGATCATGGTCAGGATGCCATCAAACAGTTGCGTGCTGATGTAAAGGCCAACTATCGTGAGAAGTATTCACAGCTATTTATGGACAACGAGGAATTGCTGTCAAGAGGCAATGAGCAGATTGCCGACCTCATGGAGAAAGAATTAAAGTTTATTGAGACCCTAGAATAAATACAAACTCATGTTGCTTAATTGCTTATGAGACACACCGCGACGATTCTTATCGGTCAGGACTTGAAGCTGTATACGGCTCGTCTTGGCAAGTATATACTAAAGTATGGAGAGGCCGATGCTTCTTCATACTTTACCTCGATGACTTGGTGTTACGAGGATGGGAAAACTGAGATTAAAAAGGCTGTTAGAGACGGAAGCACTTCATTCGACTTTGTCTCTACGATGCAAGATTTGTATAACACCAAATTGGAGGAGGTTAAGACTCTTACAGGTAATGATAGAGTATTAGACTTGCAACACTTCTTCCAAGATCTTCATCAGAGCACTGTTACCATCAATAATCCAGGTGACAGCAATAGCCTATTATTGTCTCTGGTAGTTCCTATGTACGATACCAAAGCGTGTGAGGAGGCAATACGCATAATTATGGCCACAAGCAATATCCAGTCTCACTATACCATTATGATATTGGGCTTGTGTGAGAATTTGGGTGGCATTATTTCTCCAGAAGAGTTCCGAGATATCACTGCTGACGAAGAAGAGAAAAAGAAGGCATTCCAAAAGCAGATGCTTAAGAAATTCTCTGATTTAAAGTTAGAACAGAATACTCTTGAACAGATTGTAGTAATGCAGAATACCAATAGTGATGGTTATGCACTTAATCTCGACCAAGACTCCTTGCTGCGTATATTAGGCGAACTTGCTCTGGTATGTGTAGAGAAGTATAACACTGTGTTTACTCAAGCAGGTATATTTGATAGGGAGCATCTGGCAACTGCGCTTGGATTATCTGTGATGAATCTCGACAAGTATTATTTCGAGAATTATCTGTTGCGTCGTGCTTACCTTCGGATAATGGAGCGCGAGGATGTTACAGCCGAAGAGGTGGATTTGAATAAGGTTGCCATTATTGCTAATGCATGTTTGACTAAGCATAAGGACTTCTTCTCGGATTTCTATCAGCAGACTATTGCACCATTATGGAGGCGGAATACAAATCAAGAGACAATAATTGCTCAAACAGCAGCACCACTTGACGAGAAGTTCAAGGAGATATCCTACGACCTGACTTCGTTTATACAAGACCCTCAGTATTCTCTTCCTGAGAAGCAGGGCATTTTGGCTATGGTGTTGGGGTATGATGATGCACTGTTAAAGGGTAATCTGTTTTCCGATCACCAGTTAACTATTGATAATCTTGATGAGGAGGTTGCAAACTACTTCATTGAGTCAAATAATGCTTGTGTATCCAAAATACCATCTGATGATCCAGAAGAGAAGGACACGATAATATATGGCCCGTTAGGATCGTTATGTGCTGATGAGGAAGGGTATGTTTCATTGCCCATCGAGAAACTTCAGAAATTACGCAATGCAATACGTCAGTCAACCAACTACATCCGCGAGAAGAGTAAAGAACTTGAGGAAATTGGTACGATGACTCATGCTGCGGAGGATAGTGGTAAACGATTGACGGAGAATGGCTTTGTTTTCGAGGACACTGTCTATCATTTTGATATTCAGCACGAAGAGCTGAGATTTAACGAAACATACGAGCCAAAAGAGGTAAGAGAAAATAGTGTTAATCTTAAAGAATATTTTACTAAGGTAAAGGATCAGGGACAGATAGGTGCATGCACTGTATTTGCTATTTCCTCTATATATGAGTATATCCTCAAAAGATTCCAAAAAGAAGAAACAGATCTTTCAGAGGCATTCGTATATTATAATGTCCGCCATCTTGATGGAAAAGAACTTGAAGATACAGGAAGTAGTTATCAAGATGTCATTTCTAATATTGGCGTTCAGGGAATATGCGCAGAATCTTTACATCCATATTCCCATTCGTTAAGTGATGTTCCTTCTGATGAGGCTTATCTTGATGGAGAACGGCGTCGTATAACCAAGGCTCTCAATGTAAATGTAGACCTAAAGGATATAAGGTCTGCCATACAGGATGGATATCCTGTGGCCATTTCGCTTAAGATATATAATTCGTTCCAAGCAACATCAGGATTTGTAAAACGTCCAACTGCTGACGAAATAGAATCGGGCGACTTTGGCTATCATGCTATGGTAGTTGTCGGCTATTCTGATGATACAAAGTTCTTCTTAGTTCGCAACTCATGGGGAAAGCATTTTGGTGATGATGGCTATTGCTATATACCTTATTCTTATATAAGCGATCCGGAATTGAACCGTATGGCATGTATTATTACTGATGTCAGCTATCCCAACGACATGAAGATTACAGTCAGTGGTGGTGGCACTGGTAGCAAACAGACTGTTCAGTTTAATATGAGCGATGCTGTCATAAAGCGTTTTGTTATAAGTAATCTCTTAGAAGAGGAGCAGGTTAATCTCAGGAAAATGCAGGAGGAAGATGCTCAAGTAAAGATGAACTACGAGATGCTTATGCAGACACTAGGTAAGCAGTCTGTACGTACACAGATACTTGAAGGTCATATGGGAGTGTTAGGCGAACAGATTGATAATCTAAAAAAGAAAAGAGATAATATCAACAATACAGAGCGAGGAATTGCTCTCCGAGAATTTGACTCTACTTCTTGGAAAACAAGACTGTATATGCTTGGCTCCATGCTGATTCTTGCTGTGATATGGGGAGTTGCGGCATCTTTCTACGACGATTTTGTTGATTGGCTCCAAAACGATTGGTGCTATATCCTGGCTGGCATCTTTGGTGTCATCACTATTATTCTAATATTCTATTGGTGGTGGGCAAAGAGTCAACGTCGCAAATTGGAGATAGATTACGAGGAGATGTCTGCCAACATATCCCAAAAGGTTCGCGCAATAGAAAACCAAGTCAACGAGCAGAAGATGAAAATGCATGTCGCAGGTATGGTAATCGATAAACTCCTTACATTAAAAGCCTCTATTGATAAGACTTATCAGGGCATGAAGGCTTATATCGGTAACCTAGCTACTTGGTATAAAGAAGAGCAAAAGGGACTTGATGTGATGGAACCGTTGGTTAAGGATCCATTCATACCTCTTCTCTCAAACAAACAACTTGACTGCTACTTTGAAGATAGTAAAGATGAGATAACAAAAGATATGCATCTTTATGAATACTTCAAAGGCTTTAAAATGGATGATAATGCTATTATTGAATATAAGCGTTACATAAAGCAGCAAGTACTCGTCCATATAGAGGCTCTTTTGAATGAATTCACGGTTTTCCGTCATATCTTCGAAACAAAGGATTATCCTTATCTTGATAAGGAATACGCATCTGCTAAGAATCTGTTGCCTGTGCTTGATACTAAGTCGGTACCATTCTGCCAGATTAGAAAAACTGCAGTAATGAAACCGCAGGCTAGATTCTTGTTTATTCACACTGATGCTAGAGAGCAGCAGGCTTGGAATGCTGCATACCCCCAGCATTTTAATACTACTCCAGTTTCCGAGAATATAGTTTCGGTATATAAGATTGTCGGTCTTCGACTACAAAATTTAACTGTTGATGAAGTAATATTGGACTAATATGGAAAAGTTTAATGAATTATACGATCAATATGCTCTCTATAAAGAGAAAGCAGAAGAGGTAGATTCTGAGTTTACAACTGATTTGTTACGATATGGCATTACCGAGGACTATTTTCATAAAGTAGTGAGGGCAACCGAGTTGATGAATAAGTTTTATGAGGCCAAACTCGCTAATTCTACAATTCGTAGCGCTGTGGAATATAGATTGAATGACTATCATGCTGAGAATGTAAAATTCTGCCTTCTTATAGATGTGCTAAGGTGTTATGATGGACTGAATCATCCCACAACATTTACTACTCCTGAGGGTATTGCACTTATGATGCTATTGGATAAGATTATTGGTAAAAATGATATTATATCATACGGACAGTTGGAGACGGTAAGTCCAGCTACTCTTTCATTGATAGACCTGGTTCCGTATATAAGTGAATGCTCGGAACAGTTAGGCTCAAGTTATTCTTTATTTTTGTCTGGTATATTCGAGAAGAAAGCACCAGCAGTGGATCGACTATATAGAAGACTGATGTATAATCTTTGTAAGACAATTGCTGAGGTTGATGGAGAGATCTCTGTTCCTGAGGAAGAGTGGCTTAGGGAGATTGCATTGCTAAATGATGATGATCCTGATAACGATATTGATATAAGTGGTTTCTAATAGTAATTAAGAAGATGGCTTATTACGATATGGATCCTAATCCATTAATGAGTCGCCGGAGAAGAAAGAAAACTCGTTATAGCGGCTTGTTCTTGGTAGGCATTGCCTTTTTGGCTTTTATCGTCATAGGCCTTACAATCTCAATTACTATTCGTGCGTGTACTCATAGCAGTGGTTACAGTGTAAGCGAAGTTCAATTTAGTACACTATTTTCGAATAGTGATAATACTGATATAAAGGAGCACGAAAGCGTTCCAGAGACAAGCGCGCCAAATATAATGTCGGATGAGGCTATACGAATTTGTACACCAAAGCCTCTTGAAGGAGTTCCTGAGCAAATATTACAGAAATCATCCTACATTACATCCTATAACAAGGATACAAAGATTCCGAACTGGGTCGCGTGGAATTTATCGGAAAATCATACGGATGGCCCTTATAAGAGAATGGGCAATTTTTATGAAGAGGAATATGTTCCTCAACCAAGAGCAACTCTGGAGGATTATAGAGAAAGCGGGTGGTCAAGAGGTCATATGTGTCCAGCAGGAGATAATAAATGGGATGAGAGAGCAATGTATGACACTTTTTCTCTTGTTAACGTTTGTCCTCAAAATGCCAATCTTAATAGCGGCCTATGGAATAGTATTGAAATGGATTGCAGAAATTGGGCACGTAAATTCGGTGATATATATATTATATGTGGTCCTGTTTTTATGAATAGGGAGCATGAAGTAATAGGTGTAAATAAAGTCCTGGTTCCTGAAGCTTTCTTTAAAGTAGTACTCTGCTTAAACGGGAAACCAAAGGGCATAGGTTTCATTGTTAGAAACACTGATGGCACAAAGAAACGTGACCTATTCTACAACTCAATAGATCAAGTAGAACGCATTACAGGCATGGATTTCTTTCCTTCCTTGCCTGATAACATTGAGGATGTAGTCGAGGCTACAGCTGATATTAATGACTGGAATTGACGATTCCTTATATTGTATATTGCTATTTCATATTTTGGGTGTGGCATGCATCAATTCTTCAGAGTAGGTGTATTTGTATATTAACTGTATACATGTTTTTCTCTTTTTCTTTTGGAAAAGATATAACGTTTTATTGAATGGTGCAAGTTTTTTTTAAAAAGTGTGCTATGTTTTTAAATATTTTACTATCTTTGCACCATATAAATAACTGAAAACCTATGGCAATACTTGCTAATAAACAAAAAATAGACAAATACGAGGTGACGCGTCTCATCAAGGAAAACAACTATTGTGAGACGTATAGGGTTGACGACGAGAACGGCAATCCATTCTTCCTGAAACTTTTTATAATAAAGAACACTCCAGAAAAGATGATTGATGATGATGGGCAAGTAAGGAGTATCGCTTTTCTTAGCAAACTCCGTCATAAGAACATCATCTCGTTTATATCATCAGGTAGTTTTGATACAGAGAGCGTAGGCAAGTGCCAATATGTGATAACTAATTATTTCCACGGCGAACTCCTTGCCGACAAGTGTACGCGCGAAGGCAAATTACCACAGGAACTTGCTGTCAAGATATTGCGCGAAATACTTGATGGACTTAAGTATATGCACGAACAGCTATTGTATCATAACGACATTACTCCTAGGAATATTATGATTTCAACTTCGACAGATGTTACTGCCGAACTAATAGACATGAGTCATATATCCAAACCTGTAGGAGGTGCTCCATATTTCGATACGTCTGATTTGGAAGTCGCATATCAGGCTAACAGAACTTTTGTCGGTCTGTATTCTGAGTCAACAGATTTGTTCTCTGCCTTGGCAGTATTCTATACTATGCTTACTGGCAGAGTCCCCTGGGATGTTGAGTTTCCTGCTGAGGCCGACAGAAAGCAGCGCATTGCTATAGTCAAGGAAAAGCGAAAGCAACCATTGGATTGCAATGGTATTGATGAAGGATATAAGCGGATACTTGAAAAAGGACTTGCTGTAAATGGCGTCTGCAATTACAAAGACGCTGAGGTCTTGGTCGGTGATCTTGATGATCCAAGTAAAGTAGAAGAAACAGGATCAAATGCTGATACAACCTTTTCATCGTTCCGTCAGTCTTCGCAACAAGAGAGTAATAGGGATGAGGAGAAAGATGCAACAGAGGCAAATGTCCAAATCCAAAAAGGCACAGGCAATGGCTTTGCTGATATTGCCGGTATGAACGATTTGAAGAATCTGCTGAAGCAAAAAGTAATCTTTATCCTAAAGGATAAGGAACGAGCCGCAAAGTATAAACTTACTCCACCAAACGGAATGCTTTTATATGGCCCGCCAGGATGTGGTAAGAGTTTCTTTGCAGAGAAATTTGCTGAGGAGGCAGGCTTCAATTTTATATTGGTTAAAGCAAGCGACTTGGGTAGTATCTTTGTCCATGGTACTCAGGGCAAGATAGCGGACCTATTTAAAAAGGCCGAAGCTAATGCTCCTACTATCCTGTGTTTTGATGAGTTCGATGCTTTTGTTCCCGACAGGTCTGGTGCCGGTAATGATCATCAAGCAGGCGAGGTAAACGAGTTTCTTACCCAGCTCAACAATTGTTCTAAACGTGGAATCTTTGTGATTGCTACTAGTAACCGCCCTGATAAGATAGATCCTGCAGTGCTAAGAACAGGGCGCATTGACCGCCAGATCTATGTTCCCCTGCCAGATGCAGAGGCTCGTAGGGAGATGTTTAAGTTGCATCTTGATGGCAGACCATGTGATGAGATAGATGCTGAGAAATTGGCCACGCTCACCGATGGATATATAGCCAGTGATATTGCATATATAGTTAACGATACTGCTATGGGTGCAGCTTTCAGTGATAAGTCTATAACCCAGCAGATGCTTGAAGATACTATCAACAGTATTCATCCCTCTATTAATAAAGATGTAGTGAAACTGTATGAGGATATCCGCTGCAAGATGGAAGGTTTAAGCCGCAAGAACTCGTTACCAAAGATTGGATTTGTATAATTTTAAATAACTAAAAACATACTATTATGAATTTAAAAGAATTGATGCTTAATTACCTTCGCGAAGAGGGTTTCTGTCCAAAAGAGACAGAATATGGTTTGGACTTCAAGTGTGAGGGCAAGACATTCGTATTCTTCTATGATGAAGGAGACGAGCAGTATTTCCGTCTGATGATGCCAAACATCTTTGAAGTTACCGACGAGAATCGCGATGCAGTGCTGAAAGCTCTTAACCAAACTAATTCTGACCTTAAGGTCGTAAAAGCTTACACACCTATCCCTGATGCCGTTTGGGTAGGCTTTGAGGTACTGGTAGACAGTACTCCTGTTTTGGCCGACTTTGTTCCCCGTAGTCTTGATATGCTTCGCGCAGCCCAGCAGAAATTCTACGAGGCAATCCAGGAGGATTAAGTATTATGATATCATTAGCCCTGTCTCATTTTGGGGACAGGGTATAACAGGAAAATGAATAAAAAGAAAGCCTATTTGTTTTGTTTGGCCTGTTTAAAGTATTCTTTTATTAGATTCCAGTTGGTGCTGATTACCTCTATAGTATCGTTATTATAAATAGGAGTTACCTTCTGACTGTCTAGGTCAAAATAGATGACCAAGTCAGGATTGATATTTGCTTTGATCGCATATATTGAATCTATGCGTGTAAAGGTGCCCTTATCACTATATGAATCATTTCCACATGGTTCTACTTGGTGTTGATTACTCTCCTTTTCAAATTCATAATAATAAGTGTTGTCGGGCTTTATCCACCACTTGGTTTCAAATCTACAGTCTCGATCCTCTTCAATTAACCGGATGCCAACCATAGCTTCTGATTCATTTGATGAATCTACACATCCACGAAACATCGCAAATATAATTCCAGAAACTATAAAAAGTACTATGAATGTGAATAATTGCAAGAGACAACCAGTCCATTTTCTCTTGGCTTTAAAGAAAACAAACAATGAGATGATGAACGACACCACTATAGCTATAATTATCCACAAATACTCATTAACAGGTTCCATATCTCAATTATTGTAGATTATTTGGCAAAAATACAACGATTTTTTGAAAGTTACAAGTTTTTTTGAAAAAGTGTGTTATGTTTCTGAAATATTTGCTATCTTTGCGTCATAGTAATAACTAAGAACCTATAGTGGTAATAACAGAAAACGTATGTTCAAGGTATTTATAGCGGAGAAAATCCTGAGGAGCATTATTCAGGCAGAGAGTCTACGACCAAATAATTTGCGGTCTAATCTTTTCAAGATTCTTAAGTCTGCCAAGAAGCTATATGTGGCTATGGATACTCCTGATTTTTCGTGGATTAAACAGCTGAAAGATGATTATGGACTTGTGGCAGATACTACAAGAACTGATTATATCAAGAGTATCCCCACCAAGCAAGAGTCTGTGCTTAAGAATCCTTCCTCATTATTTATCCTTGACATTCCACTTGCTGAGGCCAAAAAGATTCAGGTTGAATATGGGGTGATTTGTCGGAGTGGGGTAGATACCAACGTATCGATGTTGATTGATGTTAACGACGAACACACTACCGACAAAAATAAACCACTTGGAAGAGGGTGGGATACCGTATTAGATAGTGTGGAACCTCTACCTTCAAACGCCCTCATTTTTACAGATCGTTATTTGTTCAAGACCGCCAATGCGCGGTATGGTAATGGTTTCGATAATGTACGTAGCATTCTTACCGAACTATTGCCACGTGAATTGAATACCACATATCATATTACTATCGTTTTTGATAAAGACAGTATCGATGCCCAATACAACTTTCAGTTAATAGCAAAACGGCTGAACGACATCAAAGAAGAGTTTAAGCGGCCTTATCCTATTACAATGGAGGTTTTAGGTATTACTGACAAAAACGATACATACTATAATCTTCACAACCGTCGTGTTGTTTCTAACTACTTTGTGGTTAAGATGGATTATAGCCTAGCGGCGTTTAATAAGGATGTTGCTACGGCTGATCAAACAATCACCCCACAGGTGTTATTTACTGAGGATAGTCTGAATCGTCATTCATCAGCTCCCTTAAAATCTATCGAACAGATTGTCTCTACTCTTCGCGAATTCTCTAATTTACTTTCGTCACCTCGTACCAACCACGATAGCTATTATTACGCTGTAAATGGTCAGTGGATGGAAAAGTGTTTGAGTATAAGAAATAGATTGATAAAATAGTTACAGAATATGAATAATATAGCCATTATTACAGCCCGTAGTGGCTCAAAAGGTTTGAAGGACAAAAATATCTTGCCATTGGCTGGTATGCCATTGATAGCTCATTCTATTATTGCAGCACGCGAATCAAGGGTGTTTAGGGATGTTATGGTTTCAACTGATTCTGGTCATTATGCATCTATAGCAGAAGAATATGGCGCTTCCGTACCCTTTTTGCGCTCCAAAGAGTTGAGTGGTGATTTTGTAGGCAGCTGGGATGTCGTGAAAGAAGTACTTGATAAATATCGTACTGCTTTTGACATGCGGTTTGATACGGTATGCCTTCTTCAACCCACATCACCTCTCCGTTCTGTTCAGGATATAATAGGTGGTTACCAAGAATTTGAAGAAAAACATGCAGACTCCGTTACTGCAGTATGCGAGATGGAACACTCACCACTTTGGAGTATGACTCTTCCAAGAGACCTTTCCCTGAAGGAATATCTCAAAAAGAGTAAGGGTGATTTACCTAGGCAACAACTTCCAACCTATTATAGAATTAATGGTGCTCTATACATTCGCAGAATCGAGTATAATTCAGATGGCTCTATAAAGCTGCCTGAAACAGAAGCATTTGCATATATTATGCCACGAGAAAGGAGTATAGATATTGATACAAGAATCGACTTCCGTTTGGCGGAAATCCTAATGAAAGACAATTTATAAAACATAAAGATTATGAGTACAGAAAACAACAAGAAAGAAGAATGTCTGCCTCGTATTGGCAATGATGATGGTTTCGTCTTATGGACTGTTTACCATTTGTTTGACGCACTTAGGCAGGTTTCTTTATTTCAGCAAATAAGAAATATCTCCAGACTATTGTGGAAGAAAAAATTCAAGCATGCTCATTCTGATGCTTCAGAAGAAGATATGGATAATGCATGGAAGACAAACAGGCCATTTGTGACGAAATATCTATTTTCAGAAATATGGGTGGTTTCACACTTGCTTTTGGGTATTTTATGCATTTTGCTCATGATTTACACACCATGCTTATGGTTGGGGTATATTGTGCTTGGATATGCTATGCTTAGATCATTTGAAATATTTGTATATCACGTTAATGTTCTGCTCTTCGATCCGTTACAAGTCGGAGTGGACAATTATCGGATAAAGTCAGCTACAAGAATGATTATACTGCTTTTCTGTAATATCGCGGAATATGTCCTATGGTTCTCTGCCATCTATATCGTTGTTCTTCGCTTAGACAATGAAGATATTATGGGAAAGCACGTATTGACAAGAAGTATCATGACGTTGGCCAATATTTCAGATCCCAATGAATACATCAACTGGAAGATTGCAGCTGTAGCGAATATAGAATCGGTCATTGGTATCTTTATGAATATTGTATGCTTGGCTCGATTTATTTCCATATTGCCTTCAGTACAGACTATAGACAAAAACTAAATACCTTGATACTGAAACAGATTGGAAACTAGCGGAGATATAATATTCTCTATTGCATAAATTGTAATCTAAAAATAGAAATCCTTTTTATTTAATTATAAAGCTATGGAACTAAACGTATCAGATTTAATCCAGCTTATTGCTATTTTGGGCATTATAACTGCTGTTGTCTATGGTATCTTGAAGTTTGTTCAAGATTTCTTGCAAAGTGAATCCAGAAAACGCGAGAGTTATTACAAATCTTTCGATACAGTTGTTTCACAGTTGTCTTCCGACGTTAAAACTTCTCAGTTATCTGCAGCAATTCTTTTGCGACGTTATTTTGGGAATACTGGAAAGAAGAAAAGAGCAGACTTGCATCTGGAGACAATAAATGTTATTTCTTCTTTGTTGAAAGTTCTGCCCACTGGTGTGTTCCAAAAAACACTAGGCGATGGATTAGCTTATGCTGTCAATCTATCCAAGGTTGACCTTCAGAATACTAATCTTCAAAATCTTTATTTAGGAAGAAAAGATGATGTTCGCATACAAATGAATGAGACAGATATGTTTATGTCTGATTTGTCTTATGCGAATCTGGATAAGATCGACGGTCGTGGCGCAGTTTTTATGAATAGTATTCTTTACCATGCTAGCATTAAGAATTGCGATTTTACAAATGCCAATTTTAATGGAGCAGATCTTTGCAATGTGTATTTCTATAATGTTACACTTTCAGGTGCAGACTTCTCTAAAGCAACAAATTTACCAGAGGAATTTGAAGGATGTCTTGATGAAAGTGGCAGATTTATGGGACAAGAGTCATTTTCCACGCCCTCAACAAGGAAAGAAAAGAAAGTCGTTTTTTTTAGTATGCCGGGCTGTCTTAGTAAAAGGGATGAGATGATAACAAAGGATTATCGCGATTTTCTGGAAAAGGCGGGCTATAATGTTATCTGGTATACAAAAGATGAGTATCCTGAATTTGGTCAGTTTAATAAGATACGTCAAAGTATCACTAAGTCATCGGCTATGATAGCTTTTGGCTTTAAGCAGATTTGTGTGGAGAAAGGCGTGTCTCATCCCGATACAACTCAGGAACGGCAAATAGAAAACCTTTACATGTCAACATATTGGAACGAGCTTGAAGTAGGAATGGGTCTCATGAATAATCTTCCTGTTCTTTTGGTTAAAGACGCTGATATAGATAATGGCGTGTTTGATGGAAAATTAAGTGAGACGTTTGTTGCTTCAACTACGGTTGATTACGACAATAGGGAGTTAGAATATAACCCTGCTGTTAAAACTTGGCTATCATCGTTCTAAAAAAGTTCGTATTATGAGAAAGAGAAAGATCCTTCTTAATATCGTCCTTGTGATGATTGTTTTACTTTGCTTGGCGAGTTTCGCAACAATATTGTTGCCTGATAGTAGTAGTGGCGTTATAATAGCTATTTTCTCACTTGATGTGGCTCTATTAGCGCTATATATCAGTCTGCGTACATTCTATTCCATCGATGAAGTAAATGCTATTAGTCGTATGGATGGCAATGTGATGGAGAATCCGCGTTACCGCCCAAATATTCTTAGAGCTGTGTTTCGTTTTCCTCAAATAGACTTTACAGAAACAAGTGAGGCGCTAATGTCTCATATGGAGCGATTATTTCGCGATAAAAACAAACAAAGTGGTGCTCATCTTGCAGATAGTGTTCAAGAGGTTGCTGATATGCTGGTATTGGTGCCGTTTTTTATACAGACCAATAACCAGAAAGCATCTTCTATTCATTTAAAGCGTGTGTCAAAACTGCTAAATACTATTAAGCATCGTATAGAAAACTTTAAGGAAATATCTGATGGCTCATGTAAACTGCTAGAGGAAACTGTCAGTCTGATTGATTCTGTTTTTGCTTATCAAAAGATGACTGCTACAGGGCAGTCTGATCCTTCTAAACTATTGGAGATTAGAGGTTCAATCTTTATTAACCCCGTTACTGTCATTCTTTACAATAACTATTTGGGATTATATTTCCTCCAACGTGCAAGTTCTATATTGTGTGGACACCAATCTGGTTTGTCATTGAGACAAATGATAGAAAGTGCAAAGAAGTGTGATGCTGAAGACAAATCAATGGCATTGGTATATGCAAGTAAAGCATCCGATTTGTTTAAATGTGCCAAGGAGAATATTGGTGATGATATGATATGGACTGCTTTCGTGTGCTTCAACATTGCTAGAGCTGAATACATGAAGCAGCTTATAAACGAATCGTTTGACGATACAAACTGTAATGATTGGGAATTGTTTATCAACGAGAGCATCCGCAGTTGGATAACATCCAATAAGATTATATCCGAGCATTTTGCTTCAAAGTTAGGTGCAGGTCAAGTCTCGTGGCTACAGCAAGCATTGATAAGTCAAGAAAATAAAGTTCGTCTGTCAAAGGTTGTCTTCCAGATGATGAGACAAGAGCCTCTAACAGATTATAATGGTAATGCTTGGGTTGAATCTTATAATGAAATCGTAGATACGCCATTCTTCAAGAATGTTCCAGAAAAGGATCCTCAAAAGAGGACGGATAGTCTTGTTGATGATATTATCATACTTTTAAACAAATAGCAGTAAATAATAACTAAAAACAATATGATTATGGGTAAAGATTACAAAACACAACAACCTAAAAAGGTACGTAGACAGCAGAAGACCAACTTCAGTATCAATCTAACGGGCAAGCATGTTTTTGGAGCCTATTTTAATATGGCACGTACCAATTTCGTTAAGACAATCAACTATATTATGCCGATTGCAGGAGTACGTGGTAGCTATTCCGAGAACCAAATTAACAAAATGCTTCATGCTTTGTTCTTGATACAGGCAGGGCGCAGTGGAGAATTAACAAATGAACAGAGACAATGGGAGAAGAAACTGCGGTTGAATACAGAGCAACAAACACGACTTCAGAAACTACTCTTCAAACATTTCCCTGTGCTTGGGCCGATGATGGCAGATGTGGCTGACCATAAAGCCTTTCTTAATAAGAAGAAGTCAAAGGTTCAGACTGAGGAAGATAAATTTGCTCAACTTAAAGGTGTGTCGTTGGCAGACTGTTTGGATGTTATCTGCCTCATGGCTGATGCGTTAACAGAATGTCGCAATTTCTACACCCACAAAGCCCCTTACAATGCTCCTTCCCAGCTGGCTGCACAATATCAGCATCAAGAGATGATAGCCAAGAAGTTGGATAAGGTAGTAGTAGCCTGTCGGCGTGTTCTGAAAGACCGTGAAGGACTTTCTGTCAATGAAGTGGAATTCCTTACAGGTATCGACCATTTGCATCAAGAGGTGGTAAAAGATGAATCTGGTAATGTGAAGAAGAAAAATGGCAAGGTGATGAAGACCTTCGTGGAATATGATGATTTCTATTTTAAGATTTCTGGTAAGCGACTTGTTAAGGGCTTTACCGTCGCAGTTAAGGACGATAAGCCTGTCAATATTGACACCATGTTGCCTGCCCTTTCAGATTTCGGACTTCTTTATTTCTGTGTTTTATTCCTTTCCAAGCCCTACGCCAAATTGTTTATTGATGAAGTACGCCTCTTTGAGTTCAGTCCGTTCACCGATACCGAGAATATGATTATGAGCGAAATGCTCAGCATCTATCGTATTCGTACTCCACGTTTGCATAAGATTGACAGCCGCGACAACAAGGCTACATTGGCTATGGATATCTTTGGGGAACTTCGTCGTTGCCCCATAGAGCTCTATGAATTACTAGACAAGAATATGGGACAGCCATTCTTTCACGATGAAGTTAAGCATCCCAATAGTCATACACCAGAAGTTTCTAAACGATTACGATATAACGACAGATTCCCGACGTTAGCTCTTCGATATATTGATGAAAACGAGCTTTTCAAACATATTCGTTTCCAACTACAATTGGGCGCTTTCCGCTATCGGTTCTACGATAAGGAAGATTGTATTGATGGAATAGTACGCGTTCGTCGTATCCAGAAAGACATTAATGGCTACGGAAGACTACAAGAAGTGGCTGACAAACGTATAGAGAAGTGGGGAGATCTGATACAAAAGCGCGAAGAGCATGCTGTGAAATTAGAACACGAAGAATTGTATATTGACCTGGATCAGTTTGTGGAGGATACTGCAGATTCTACCCCATACGTAACTGATCGTCGGCCATCTTACAATATCCATGCAAATCGTATAGGATTGTATTGGGAAGACAGCCAGAACCCCAAAAGTTATAAAATATTCGATGAAAACGGGATGTATATTCCTGAACTAGTCGTTACAGAAGACGAAAAGGCGCCCATAAAGATGCCTGCACCGCGTTGCACCCTTAGCGTCTACGACCTGTCAGCCATGCTGTTCTATGAATACCTACATGAACAACAAGATGTTGATACCCCTTCTGCTGAGCGTATTATTATTGATTGCGAGGATGACTATCGCAGATTTTTCAAGGCTGTAGCAGAAGGCACTCTGACACCTTTCAAGAAGACAAAGGAATTCCGTGAATATTTAGAAAGGGAATATCCAAAGTTGAGGATGGCAGACATTCCTGAAAAACTACAGTTGTATCTCACCAGCAAAGGACTTACTCACGACAATAAGCCCGAGACGGTTCATGAACGTATGATTCGCCTTACAAGGGAACACCTTGAGGAGAGAGAAATACATGTTCAGCGTCGTTTGGAACATTATCAGGAAGACCGCAAGATGATTGGTGAAAAGGAAAACAAATACGGCAAGAAGAGTTTTGCCGATGTTCGTCACGGTGCTCTTGCTCGCTATCTAGCTCAAAGCATGATGGAGTGGCAACCTACAAAACTTAAGGACAAAGAAAAAGGGCACGATAAGCTAACGGGATTGAACTATAATGTACTGACAGCCTATCTTGCTACCTATGGCCATCCACAAGTTTCAGAAGAGGACTTTGTTTCTTTGACTTTGGAGCAGGTCTTGACGAATGCACATCTTTTAGGAGGCAATAATCCTCATCCGTTTATAGGTAAGGTGTTGGCTCTTGGCAACAGGAATATTGAGGAACTATATCTGCACTACCTGGAAGAAGAACTCAAACATATCCGCTCTCGTAAACAGTCATTGTTAAGTAATCCGTCTGATAAAGCATTGTCAGCATTACCTTTTGTTCATTACGACCGCGTGAGATTCCATGAACGTACCGACGAAGAGATGAGGGCTTTGGCTGCACGTTATACCACCATACAATTGCCTGATGGTCTGTTCACTCCATATATATTGGAAATACTGAAAAAGCATTATACAGAAAACACCGAACTGCAAAATGCTCTAAGACAAGATGCTACTGCCAAGATTAATCCTACGAACAATGCAGCATATCTCATAACGTTATTCTACAAGACAGTATTAAAGGACGATGCACAACCTTTCTACATATCAGGTAAAGCTTACACTCGGAACAAAGATGGAGAAAAGGCGGAGGCATTCTCGTTTAAGCGCTCATACGAATTATTCTCTGTATTGAATAACAACAAGAAGAAAACTTTCCCATACGAATTGCTTCCATTGTTCCTGACGAGTGATGAGATTCAGGAGCGACTGTCAGCGAAACTACTTGATGACAATGGCAATCCTATTCCAGAAGCAGGAAAGAGGGGCAAACCTGCAACAGATATTCAGGGTAATACCATCTGGCAGCGGCAGATAAAACAAAAAATAAATGGTTATGTAAATAGTCTTTCGGATAAAGATCTTAAGATTTCTATGAACCAGTCATGGAAGAAGAAAGAAGAAGAGCGTGCTGCAAAGCGTGAGGCCATGCAATCGCGATTGACAAAACAAATCAACGAAGTGAAGGGAAACGAGCGTACACTTCGCCGCTATAAGACACAGGATATGGTGTTGTTCCTCATGGCCAAGGAATTGTTCGCCACCATCATCAGCGATCAGGGCAATGAAGTGAATTGGAAGCAGATGCGACTATCCAAGGTGTGCAACGAAGCATTCCTGCGTCAGACGCTTACTATCCGTGTTCCAGTGACAGTTGGTAATACGACCATTTATGTAGAACAGGAGAATATGTCGCTCAAGAACTATGGTGAGTTCTACCGTTTCCTCACGGATGACCGTCTGATGAGTCTGTTGAATATCATTGTAGAAACGTTAAAGCCAAATGAGGATGGCGAACTCGTTATCCGTCATACCGACTTGATGAGCGAGCTGGCTTCATACGACCAGTATCGTTCCACCATCTTCAAGTTGATTCAGAATATTGAAAACTTGATAATCAAGGAAAATGCGGCGCTTAATGATCCTGATGCAGACGGCTTCTGGGTTCGTAAAGATCTGCCTAAGCGTAACAATTTTGCATCATTGTTGGAACTTTTAAATCAGTTGAATAACGTGGATCTGACTGACGATGAACGGAAGCTTCTCGTTGCCATCCGTAATGCCTTCAGCCACAATAGTTATAACATAGACTTCTCTCTGATTAGGGATGTTAAACATCTACCAGAAGTAGCCAAAGGCATTCTGCAACACTTGCAATCGGTGCTTGGCGTGGAACAAACCAAGTAAATGTTATTTGATGTAAAAGAGTGGAATTATGGCAAATACAATATATTCACATGCATTTCTAGTGGGTAGTTTCAATGGAGAGTTGAAACCAGAGCAACTTGATACTAATAGTTGGAATCTTGTTAAACTTACAGAAACAGAATACAAAGATCGTATTTCTGATTATTATCAGAGTTTGATAGATTCTATGGTTGAGGCGGAGACTGTAAAACAAAAAAGACCAGCTTTCCTAAATGATGTTCATCACTATGCCCATTCATTTTTGACTACTGATAATGGCAGTGGAAAATTGGTCGGGAAAACTGTCACCATTGGACTAACCAAAGGAAAAGACAAGATTCCTTTTGATTATACGTTTAGTCTATGTAATCTTCATCTTTACTTCTTCCCTTTAGATATTGTACTCGTAGCAATAGAATTTGATGATTCTGGGAATGATCTAGATGATCTTACTGCAGCCCATCATTCATTGGTTAATTGGAAATTCAAAGAGTTTACTAATGAAAAATTGGACTCTGCATTAGCCCCCTTAACATTATTGTTAGAATCCAAAGATATAGCAGATTTGGTGACGGATGGTAATAATCTGAAAATCTTCCAGATAGTACAAACAGAAGATACCGAACCTGCTTGCGACCTTCTTTTTGAAATTGCAACATTCTCACCTGTTGGTGCTGTCATGGCTATGAATAAACAAGCGTTAACACCTTCTGAGGATTATTATAACTACGTGTTGCAAAACAATAGCGTATCAGCGTTTTATAGTTGGAGAGCATTAGCATTAGTTGACAGTTTCACAGTTTTGGCTGGAGAAAAAGACTTTAGCATCTGGCCTCAGTTAAATCATTATTTTCCTCTTATTTATCTCCGTTGCATTTTCGAAAAGACCTATTGCTTTATCCGAAATAATGCGTATCGTATGAATAGGTCGGTCAAGAACCTGTCTGAGGAATTGTCTGATATGGAGAAGTATTATTTCTACGACAACATTACTTATAACTTCCTACCAAACATGCTGTACCAAGCAATGGCAAAAGGATTGGGAATAAAAGAAGAACGTGAAGAGTTGTCTAAACAAATCAAAGAGCGAATAAAACAAGAGAATGAAAAGGAGAAAGAGAAGGAGGAAAATAGACGTGATATTATTACACTTTTTCTGTCAATTTTTGCAGTGTTCTCTATAGCATGGGATTTGTGTTCAATTATAAAGGATGCGTATACAGGAGATTATGACCACGAAACAGCCTTCGTTATTTTCTGGAGTGCAATCGGCGTTATTCTAGTATTAGCTGCATACATTTTTATCATAAAAAAATATGCAAAAAAATAACATCTACGTATCACATGAAGTCCGCTCACATCTTGCTACGCACTTCCTGCAAGATCTGCCTGGCTCGAAGTTTTATAGCGAATCGCCAGAAGATTTGTTAGAGGAAGCTATGCGATTATTTCCCGAGACCTTCCGTGAGGCCAAGCCAGATGATGATGGACGCATTCGTATCTCGCTGATATTCCCTAAAGATATTGGCATTAGTAATGTTGTGTGTATTGACGAGTTGGCCGATGAAGAAAAGAAACTGATCAAGATTGTAGATAGGAATGGGAAAAAGGTTCGTTCGGTAAAGACTGAAAGAATAATACCTACCCGTGAATGTCAGATAATTATTTCTTCTGATTGGAAACTTATTACAATGTTTCCTGGTGAGATGGCACCACCATTGCCAGATTCCCCCGCTATTCATGACGAGTACTGGGATAATCATGTGTTTGTAGAACCATAATCTTAGAATATAGTGCAGTTTGTGATCTTTGACTTGTTGATACCTCTAAATAATAATCATTTGCGAAATTTCAAAGGATGAGACATCTAAGTCTCGCGAAATCAATGCATTAGGATTTAACGAAACGTCATCCTATTGCCATACGACTTCTTCAAAGTCCTATAAAACAGGACTGTTGTAGAAGCTTATCGTTTGGATAGGTATGACAACTGTACTTCTTTCGGCATCAGGTGTGATACCTGAGTTGTAGAAGCTTATCGTTTGGATAGGTATGACAACAAAGTCATATTTGCCTCCGTACATGCCCTCTGTGTTGTAGAAGCTTATCGTTTGGATAGGTATGACAACTCAAGTTCATGGTGTAACCACCGAAGGTGTAAGAAGGTTGTAGAAGCTTATCGTTTGGATAGGTATGACAACCGACATTTTTTCGCCAGCCACGTCGAACACAGCAGTTGTAGAAGCTTATCGTTTGGATAGGTATGACAACTTCAAGTTGATAGCTGCGTCCTTTGCCTCAGCTGGTTGTAGAAGCTTATCGTTTGGATAGGTATGACAACTCATCTGAACTGAGTCGCGCTTTCCGTCGGTGCAAGTTGTAGAAGCTTATCGTTTGGATAGGTATGACAACTTTAACAAGAGTCTTCTCGATAGCCTTTGTAATAAGTTGTAGAAGCTTATCGTTTGGATAGGTATGACAACAGACCAGTTGCTCGGCAAAAATAGAGGCTGTTTCTGGTTGTAGAAGCTTATCGTTTGGATAGGTATGACAACACCATCTTTTGGATCAACGGTATAATGAACGATAGTTGTAGAAGCTTATCGTTGGGATAGGTATGACAACCCGTTCATCAAACCTCCCAATTGTCAGGCTTAAGTTGTAGAAGCTTATCGTTTGGATAGGTATGACAACAATACTTGGTTGGTAGCTATCACGATAGACGGTGTTGTAGAAGCTTATCGTTTGGATAGGTATGACAACTTGTGTCAGGATTTGGCTCTGGGTCTGGCTCTGTTGTAGAAGCTTATCGTTTGGATAGGTATGACAACCTTGTCATTAATACACCATATTTACTCGCTTTAGTGTTGTAGAAGCTTATCGTTTGGATAGGTATGACAACTTCCAATGGAAAGGCAAAGCCTGATTTCCAACCTGTTGTAGAAGCTTATCGTTTGGATAGGTATGACAACTTCTCACCGGTCTTAGTGAGAACGATATCGGTTGTGTTGTAGAAGCTTATCGTTTGGATAGGTATGACAACTTTGGCATTGATGCGCGAACAGCGTTCTCCTGTGTTGTAGAAGCTTATCGTTTGGATAGGTATGACAACTTATCCAAATCACCGTACATCGGATCAACCGAACGTTGTAGAAGCTTATCGTTTGGATAGGTATGACAACTTTGGTGTAATCCAAGAACTCTGAAGCAGCGATAGTTGTAGAAGCTTATCGTTTGGATAGGTATGACAACTGATAAGTTGAACGATGGTTTACACCGCCATAGGTTGTAGAAGCTTATCGTTTGGATAGGTATGACAACTTATATCTGGCAAAGAGGCGAATATCAGCATTTTGTTGTAGAAGCTTATCGTTTGGATAAGTATGACAACAATTGTTTGAAATGAAAAAATCCCCACGTTGCAGTTTTGCTACAATGTGGGGATAACTAAAAAATTTTTAGGAGGGATTTGTGTGGTTTCAAAAATATTGTTTATATTTGCAGAATAAAAGTACTAATAACTTAAAACATGGGCATAGTAGATTGGTTTACAAATGATTTGAGCTCAGAAGAAAGAACGTTAACACGCGATTTGCTTTCGGTCGCTATTGCTGACCATGAGTTTAGTGAGGAGGAACAGAAGACGATACTCGAAATCTGCGAGACGGAAGATGTCTCATTGGTTGAGATGATGGATTCTATCCGTGATAAGAAGTCGGGAGCAAGGCTGCTGCACTCAACTGATGAGAAGAAAAGGTATCTGTTGCACTTGATTAGAATGATGAGTGCAGATGGAAGATTTCCTTCGATAGAACTTCATCTAATTGAAGTAGTTGCCAAGAAACTGGAAGTTAATTCGATGCAGTTGCTATCTTTTGTTCTTGATGAGATAAACGAAAACCGCATCAGTAAAGACGAAGGTGTGGTTATCATAAACAGTTTTGTAAGACATTTTATCACAGTCGGATTCGAATGAGTATCATTAATAGATTTCTGAGCGCAGTTACGGAGCCTGAATTTAAATTGGCTCGCGACTTGACTGCTATGGCCATTGCTGATGGTGAGGTAACTCATGAAGAAAAAGAGGCTATGAGTACCATCTGCAAAATGGAGGGTATTGACGAATCAAAACTGTTGGAATCATTACGAGGTGGTTATGAAAACGCTAAGAATGAGATACCTACCAGTCTAGAAGAAAGGGAAGGGTATCTACGAAATCTTATTAAACTCATTGGAGCAGATGGTTATGCTGCTCCACAAGAGATATATCTATTCCAGATTGTAGCCAGTAAGATGGGGCTTAACCAGATGGATGTTGTCAGCTTGTTTTTGCTAACTACAACGCACGATTATTTTGCTGGCGACATAGGCATCAGGGTTCTTGCTTCTTTCTTAGAAAACTATATTGCTCCCAAAGCAAAATCAGAAATGGCCAATCGCGAGAGCCTGAGTGCAATATATGAAACTGTGGCCTCGCATACCGAGGTTAGTAAAGATACTAAACATGACAGAGATATTCTTCGACGAAACTTGGCACGTACCACTGCCACGTTCTTAGAGAACACTATCCTTATTAAGGAGTTCGCTGATGTAGGGCTCGACTTCGCTATGATGGCAAAGCAGGAGGAGATGAAAGTTTATAAGAGGTACACCATAGGTCAAAATTGAGAATTTTCTATTATGCATAAAAAGCTTTTTACTTGCGGCATAATCTTCAGTTCCCCTATGTGATATACCCTACTTAGGATACAGTTCTACAGATACTTCTTGGTTATCGTCATCTGCTGCTATACCGGTGATATGTTCTTTCTGTCCTGTAAGTGAGAAGTGCCAGTCTTTTTTGTTGTCTGTGCCATGAAGCGTGATATTGCCCATTTGTTCGGCAGATGTTTCTCCCCATAGTTTCATTACGGTTTTGAATTTTACGTTCTTATAATTGCCACTTATTTTGCCAGTCTTCTTGTTTTTTGTAATAGTCAGTTCAATTGGAAAACCATCCATTGTACCTTTGTAATGTGATTTCCCGAACGGCAGACTACCATAAAGACCTACATTAATATCGTCTTTGCATAAGGATTGCTTAACGTACACTTCTTGTGGATTATCGCCTATACGAACTTGGTACCAACCATTTTCTTCTCCAATAACGTCAAGTTCGGTTCCTTTGTCTACCTGCCATTTTTCGTTGTTGTTGGTAGCAAAGTCATATTCGGTTCCAGGGCCAGTTCGAAGGTTAGCAGTCTTGGCAGTCACTTTTACTTTTTTGTATACAGGAGCCAAAGGCTGCTCTACTATGGTTTCTACTTTGCGGTCGAATGGATCAATAAACCAATCAATTCCCATAGTTATAACAGTGAATACTAAGACCAGCCCCGCCATGCTACCCAATACACTTGCTCCTGTCTCATTTTTAGAAAGTCTTCCTTTAAATAGTATTTTTATACGTTTAAACTTTGGTATTATTTTGGCGATAGAGTATGCTATACCTGTCCATAGTACTGCTTTGGGAAAGAAGAATAACGCTCCGATGCTAAGTCCTGTTAAATAGGTTCCCATCACGTCACCCAGTTTTTCTATCTTCTTGTCTGCAATAGCCTGATATGGCGTTTGTCCGGGTTTTATTTCTTCTGCTTGATTTAATCCCAAAATAAAATCTTGCTGTGATTTTCCAAGTGAGTTCCATTGTGCTATTTGTTTGTCAACAGGGAATGTGGAGAATAATACAATATCACTGCATAGCGTGTTTATGCAGATAGAAAGCATTATCAGGAAAACAAACAACCCCGCTATCCAAAAGTTATTATCATGAACAAACATGGAAGGGTCAGTTATAAACGACTCTACGTTTGGAATTCCATAAGCTTTGATTGCATATAAATCTTCAAGGCGTCCACTAGAGAAATACATAGCACAACCTGCAGCAGAGAAAGAATACAATCCACTGATTATTACGTTAAAAAACCACGTGAGGAAGTTTCTTAATCTGATTGATGGTATAATGATTCTGAGAATATGAGTTGCTATCCATCTTAGGCCCCAAATAATCACGAATACCAATGCTATTCCCCATATCCAAGATCCAAAATACTTATTCCCATACGAGATACACATATATACCGGCTTGGCAACAAGTGTACCATAGAAATTCTTGCTGGGTGAACCAAACCAATCAATTATATTGTTTATAGCAAGTGCCACGCTTGATAGTTGTCCTCGTTGCCACCAACTAAGATTATTTCTCTCAATAACATTTTGGCAAGCTCTGTTGAGCATTTCTGCCAATGCAGCATCTTTGTTTTCCTCAGAAAACTGTAGTTGTAGTTGTAAATAGTCTTGGCCTGAAGTAATTCCACATAGGTTGCCAAATGTAGAATAATGATCACCAAGCCTTAGTTGCATCAAACGTGGTTCTTTTGTAATGTATACTAGTAATCCGAAATCGTCAAAATTGTCAGATTCAAATCTGTCGCTTATCTCATCAAAAACGTCGTCGGCTCGTGCGCTGGTTTTTATAGGCTCATCAATATCATTTTCTAATACCATAACAGGTATTAATCCTGCAGGATAATCAATGTTGCAGAATGTCCTCTGAAGCGATGGGGTTAATAAACTATCCTTGTCAATAATCTTTGGCTCAAACTTACTTTCGCTAGGAGATGAGCAACTCGTAGCAAATAGAACAAATAGTACTAATGATGTCAACAAAAGATGCCAATTACCAGGCTTCGCATATTGTTTCATAAGCAAGGAAACGTTTTAAGTTTTTATTATTCGGTACAAAAATAGTGTTTTTTCTTGAGATAAACAAAAAAAAGAAATATTTTCTATAAAAACGTCAATAATATAAAGACTTTCCCTCCGTCTTTAAAAGATTTGCTGTATCTTTGCATCCCAAAGATTAAACTCTTTATAGATAATAAAGGTGATGAATATATTGATAATGTTAGCAGCTTCGCTTCTTCCGGCGGTTTTATTGCTGCTGTATATATGGAAGAAAGACACGCAGAAAGAGCCGACATATATGTTGGTGAAGGCCGTGGCGTGGGGGATTGGTATCATTATTCCTGTGGCTGTGGTTGAAAGTTTGGTAAAGCTGTTGCTGTTTGGCGAGAATGGCTCGCCAACTACACTTGTAGATACTACGGCATTGGCTTTTCTCGTGGCAGCTATACCTGAGGAAGGATTTAAGTTGCTTGCGCTTTGGATGGTGTTGAAGAAAAATCCTTTCTTCGACGAACACTTTGACGGGATAGTCTATGCCGTCTGTGTGGGATTAGGCTTTGCTGCGGTCGAGAATGTTTCGTACGTGTTCAGTCATGAAGATTGGGCATCAGTTGCCATTAGTCGTGCGCTGCTGGCAGTGCCTGGGCATTATGCATTTGCAGTGCTGATGGGATATTACTATTCTGTTTACCACTTTGTTAATCGCTCACCCAAGGTCGCAATATGTGTGTTGCTAGCTCCTGTTTTGGCTCATGGCATTTATGATGCCCTCGCTATGGCGAGTATGGTTAACCCATACGCAGGAGGCATAGGTTTTGTTGTACTTATCTACTTCTGCATTAAGATGCACAAGCGAGCCCAAGCTAAAGTGATAGCACTTGTCGAGAAAGACAAAAGGTGAATACATAAAATAGTAAAAACGTTAGAAATAAAAGAAATCGCTGGGCAGTGATGCTCAGCGATTATCGTTTAGAGAGGGATTGAATCCCGTAATCATGCCACTTTTTTAGCAACCCAACATTGCTGCAGGTGTTATGCCAAGTGTCGCACAAAGCAAACGAGCGATTTTAAGCGTAGGCTCTGCACGACCAGAAATATAGTCGCTAATTCGCGATGGGCTTACACCAATCTCATCTGCCAATTGCTTCTGACTCATATTCTTTTCATCGAGTGACAACTGGATGAGCTGTGCTACGGTAGGTTTGGCGATGGGGTAGTGCTCTTTCTCATACTCTATCACAACATCCGACATCATTGTTAGTTCCACCGCATTGCGATCATTTGCAGGGGTGTTGTCATCTACCATCGGCAGCAGTTCCTCAATGCGTGCCAATGCAAACTCGTATTTTTCCTTTGTAATCTTACTCATATTCTTTCCTCCTTATTTATATTGTTGCTGCATCTATCTTGTCATATTCGCTGGGAGTTCCCACAAAGCGGATGAAAATATGTCCTATTGTGAATTTAACCACTACTATCAAACGATATTTATTTCCTTTGATGTTGAATACGTAATGCTGGTTGCCAACGTAGTCTGTAGCAGGGAAATCAACCTTGATATCTGATAGGTTCTTCCACTCCGCTTTTTCGGCCATGTCGTACCAGCGTTCGAGAGCTGCCTGTGAGTCTCCATGTCCTTCCGAACTATAGAACTCAACTAATCTTCTATGTGATACTATTCTCATTTCGGGGGCAAAGATAAATAATTGTTTTGAAATACGCAAGTATTTTGTGGTTTGTTTTTGTTTTTCAAAATTATTATTCTTTTAATACTCTCAAAAGATCGCTTTTTTTGTTGATTGCTTGGTAAAATCAATAATAATACTTATATTTGCGGCAAATATGATTGGGTATGCAAGATAATGGTTTTAAGAGCAAAATAAAAGATAATAATAAACATCCTTTCCAAATATGAAATAATTATCGTACTTTTGCAATATGAAGAGTTTATTACGTTTGTTTAAAAGGCGGCATGAGCCAGTAGAGTCTGTTGAAAATGAGGGAAGGGTTATAGATCTCTCTGATAACATCATGTACCCGGCAAGTGTACTGACAAATTTCAATTACTCATTCTCATTGGGGGATGATGATCGCTCAAGTATGCTGCACTTTATTGTGTACGAATTCTCAAAACCTTCATTCAGATGGGGGTGGGATACAATAACAAAGGAATATGCGGAGGAAAGCAAATTCCTTTTCCGAGCCCTGTGCAGTATGTATAATCAGCATAAAGAACTGCGAGATGCCATGATTGCTGCCGAGGGATGTAAGTTCGTCTGGAAAAACAAAAATAAAATGTTTATTCCTGGCTTGTTGTCGGGAGAACAGCTCTGTGAACTCCTTAAAGAGGTGCTCGATGAGGATTTAAGTACCATCAAATATGTGAAAAACTATGTGGAAAGCGATGAACGGCGTAAACATCTCAATCCCACATACGAAGACCTGATGGCTGACATGAAGAAAGACGATGAGACAGCAGATTATCATCACAGAGATTTGGGTTGTGGTATGTTGTGCTTCAGCAACAAATCGTATGAAAGCAAGCAGAGAATTATTGTTAATACGGCTTTGCAGAAAGCCTATACCGTCGTTGATAATGAGGGCAACCTCGTGAGCTTTACAAAGGATGATATAGACTGGGAGAGTGTTGGTAAACTGGAGAATAATCATGATGCATACCTACTTCAAGCCTGCTATTACTTTGGGATAGGTGAATATAAGGATGGCAAGGCATGTGTACATTGGATGCTATATCCCGATGGGCGATACTTCGCTGATGAAGATGGATTCGGAATGAAAGACAACGATGAAGTGAATGTATGTGGGGTTATTGATACAGAGTGTCGTGTGGTGGTTAAGTTTCATGCCACAGACTAAATAAAACATCCCCCAGCGCACTTTGATGTGAGGCTGGGGGATAACTTTGTTTTTATTACGCAAGATTGCTTAGTGCATATAGTGGGACGATATCTACATGACGCTGTTCGAATTCATCTTCTGGGTCGTAGTGGTCGAACTGACCGAAATTCTCCAGCGAGGTTCTTATTGCCTCATGTAGCTTGCGCTTTCTCATAAATATCCATAGACTCTGCATGCTACCCTGTGTGTTGGCTTTCACTTCTACTGGCAGCACCTTGCCGTTTCTTACTCTAAGATAGTCCACTTCGGCGTTGCTGCCCTTGGCTGTGTTCTGCCAATAATGCATTTCTGGCTCCAGGAAACAGTCACGATACTTTTTCATCTCCAGCCCGGCAAACATCTCAGATGTTCCGCCTTTGTTCACCAAATCTACATCCGATGCAGTCAGGATGTCGGCAGCTGGTATGTCGAGCATCGTCAGCATCACTCCCAAGTCAAAGAACAGGTACTTTACATAGTTGTTGCTCTCCTCGGCTCCAAGAGGTACGCCTGTACCATCTGTATGCTTTACTGGAGTAATCAGCCCAGCAAGCGCCAGCAAGTGTAGTGCCTCTCTCACAACCGAAGAGTGGACATCCCTTGAGGCTTCAGCATATACAAATTTATTGCCAACCTGTAGAGCCACCGACCGTAGAACCTGACGGAGTAATACAGGAGAGACACGTTTTTTATATTTGTTGAAATCATCCTCGTAGGTTTGTAATATATCCGTGTGAACATGCGAAACTTCGATGTAGCTGTGTGTCTCTATCCACTCTGTCACAGCTGCGGGCATACCGCCAACCAGGTAGAAAGAACGTATTTGGTCTGTCAAATCTTTATGAGCCTTTACAGGTAGTGGTTCTTCGCTGGTGGCTTTCTTCTTATAGTCTACTATTAGGTCCATGCCTTGAGCCATCAGGAATTCGTCGAACGAGAAGGGGTACATATAGAGCGACCGTATTCTGCCCACACCAAAGGAGGGCAGTTCTTCGAGTGCGAACTCAAGCAGAGAGCCTGCTGCTATGACATGCAACTCCGGGTAGTCCTCCTTAAAATATCTAAGCGACATGATTGCTTCTTTCGAAATCTGTATTTCATCGATAAACAGTAGTGTCTCCCCCGGAACGATAGGAATGCCCAGCGTACCACTAAGCTTTTCACAAGTTTTTTTTACGTCAATGTTTTCTGGAAACATCTGAATCAAGTCAGGCTGCTTTTCCAGATTTATCTCCACAAAGTATCTGAACTGTTTGCCGAGTTCTCTTACAGCTGTCGATTTGCCCACCTGTCGTGCACCGCGAATCAGAAGCGGTTTACGACGTGGAGCATCTTTCCACTTGAGCAACTGCTCATCGATAAGTCTCTTGTAGTATGCCATACTCTTCTCAATTTTTTCGCTGTTTACAGCGGCAAAGATACAAAAAAATCCAAAAGTAGGGGCAAAAAATCACAAAAATTATCCAAAATACTACCCAAAACCAAAAGTGGGGGCAAAAAATGGCCGTTTTTTACCAAAAGTATGGGCAAAAATTCAAAAAGACAGGATGTAAACCTATAATATAAACATCCCCCAGCGCACTTTGATGTGAGGCTGGGGGAGGTGCTAGGATTTTAATTCGCAAGTTTGTCGAAGTAGTCGCGGTACTCTTGACAGGGGAATGAGGGGCAGGCTTTGTGGACGCCTTCTAGTTCGCAGTGGCCCATGATTTCTGCATCGGGGTAGTCTACCTTCAGACTGCGGAGTAGGGCGATTAGGGCATGCTTCTGGGCTGGAGTGCGAGTGTCGGCTGGATTACCCTTTTCGTCGAGACCACCTTCGTAGCAGATGCCGATGGAGTGGGCATTGTAGTGGCGGGCATGCATGCCTATCTCATCCTCAGAGCGTGTTTGGTACAGCTGACCATCGCGTTCGATGTAGTAGTGATAACCTACGCCCTTGCCATGAAATCGGGCGTTGTGGCAGGCCCGGAGCATATCAGCGGTAAACCGCTGATTGCTACGCGTGGCACTGCAATGGATAACAATAAGATTGATCTTTCTGGTCATTGTTATGTGTTTTTAGATTGAGCAGCTCTGCACTGCTACTGTTCCCAATACTGCTGTAATAACTGTTGCCACGAATTTAAGGACCTGAGCAACTGTAGTCCATTTTACTTTGATCATCTTTTAATAGGATTTTTGGTTAAACATAGTCTTATTAGTTCTGGTCCATGCCACTGTCGTCGCCACCACCGGTATTACCACCGCCTGAGGTATTTCCGCCGCCGCTATTACCACCACCATTCGAAGGACTCGTTGGATCTGTCGCCAACTTACCATTGATTAAGGTAGTCTTCTTCAGGGTTGCCTCCAGGTTCAGACTCTTACTCATCAACTCGCCAGTGGCGCGAGCCTTAAGCTTTACACCCGAGATATTCTTTGCCACCGAGAAGTCCTCCTCCTTGTCGGCCATCACCTTGTTCTTGATTCCGAGCGAGAAGATGGCAAGGTCATCAATCTTCACGTTCTTTCCCTCGAGCAGCAGCTCCTTGATACATCCGATCATGTCGGTGAGCAGTCCCTTAATTACGCCCTTTGAGTAAGGCGAGTTGTGAGTACTCATGTGCTCTGAGAGAGCATCAAGGTCTACGGTCTCTTCGACCACGTTCTTAGCGAACCACTTGCCGAAGCACTTGTTACCAGTAATTTTGATTTGCTGTAAAATGAAACGTACCATAATTTGAATTAAACATTAAACATTAAACATGAAACATTGGTCATCCGGATTGACACTGCAAGTGAAGTGCAAGGCGAGTGCAGAGCCGAGCTCGCTCGAGCTATGCTGAGCCGCAGCCTTCACTCGGACTCGCAACTTCTTGTTTGCGAGTACAAAGGTACTACATTCGCGAGTGGCGTTGGCGGGTTATGGCGGGATAGGATTGAAAAAAGTTAGAAATCATGTGGAATCTCTGTAATTTTCATCCATTCTCCCTCGAAAAACGTTCCCAGTTGTATTTCGCGGATAATTTTCTTGTACATCGGCGACTTGTTGATAACCTGCGGATCCTGCAGCTCTTGTGGCAGGTCGATGCAGTAGTCCTCGCAGATATACTTCACAGCCTGAGGTGGCAGCAGTCGGGCATTAGGCTTAACGCCCATCGCATCCAGTATGTGGCGCCGGCTGTTGATATACCGCGAAAAAGTTCGGGCTGAAACTCCAGCAAGCTCGGCTAGCTGTTTCTTACTCACAAATTTGTGCTTATCGTAATAGTTTACCATAAAAAAGTAAGTTGATTATTGATGAAAAGTAATAAGGAAACCATTCGTTTCTAAGTTGATTTCGGGCGGGATTCAATAATGAAATCCACCAGATCTATCTTGCGCTCCTTCTGCTCGGCCGTGGCATGCCGCTCCAGGAAGTCGGATACGTGGATTACGTTGCTCCGAGGCCAGAAGAACGACTGCATCACTTGTTGGGCGGTGTTATACCAGGTGGTGTATGCCTTGCAATCGCTGTCTGTGTCGGGAAACAGCACTACCTTATAGTGCTTTAGCGATAGAAACTTCTGCGGCTGCAGTTCGAACAACCCACCGGCTGCCAGCCATATATACTGCGGATACAGCTCCGATAGTATTACTGCTGTTTTCTCTGCTTCTACGATGCAGACGGTTGCTGTGTCTTGGCTGATGGATGAGCTGAGCAGGTGCAAACCAAAGAATACATGCGTGGCCTGAAACGTGTCCTGCGGAATCTTGAAGTAATCCTTCAGCAGATACATAGCCCAGGTAGCGTTCTTGCCTTTTATTCGATGACAATCAGGGCCGTACCACATCAGTTTTCCGTCGTGTACTTGTCCCAATTGGTCTAGCTGCCAATAGATTACTGCGTCGTCTTTCGACCGCCCTAGGCGATAGCGCAATGCCGCATGCACCATTTGCCGATGAGTAAGTATTCCGCTTTGCTCCACTGCACGACAGAAACCGCTCTTTGCCGACAGCCAGCTTACCCATATGGGGTGGTGCATAAGGTCTTTTATCTGCATGTGTCCATCCACCATGCGGATGCTCAGTCCGAGTCGCTGGCCCACTGCTTTGAATGTATATTGGAATATATCGTCGATATGCATTGGTAAAAGTTTTGGGGCGTCCGGAGAGGCCCTTCCCCCTAAAGATTTTCGTACTCCTGTAAAGGAGTACTCCAATCTTGGGGGAGGCCTCAAAAGGGGTCACCATTTTTCCATATTTCTTGTTGCTGTGGTTCGGGCTTCTTGGGTTGGGAGGAATTCAAACTGTATATCTTGCGATTCTTCGAGTCGTTTTTCTTTGTCATCAGCCCCATGTTCATAGCCTTGTTCAGACAGTTGTTGTACATTCCACGAGTTTCTATCTTGCCTAGATTCATTACTGCATAGCGCAGCGCTGCGCCAGTGAGCGTGTCATAGCCTTTGAATACATCGGTAAACAGCTTTTCTACGTTAATCTCCCACGAGTTGTCAATGTGATGGATCACGTAGTCGTCGTTCAGTCGACTGCGTCCTTCGCCGTTGTTGGCTTGCTGCGACACGTATTCGATTGGAGGCTCATCTGTAATAATGGGTAGCCCGTCTTCGTCTACTGAAAAATACAGACATTGCTCAATGTCGTATTTGCGTGTATAGAGCTGCTCTAACTTAAAGATTCGTTGAGGCATAAGTTTCTCCGTTGCGAACACGTCGAAGGCCTTGTTCAGCAACTCTGTTCCCAACCATCCGCGAGGGTCACGACTCTCGCCACTCTTATTCTGGTGCAGCACGCATACTATGCAGCAATCGTTGGTTTGCGCTATTTTCATCAGCTTCTCTATCAGCTCCTGTGCCACGGTGCCATCGTTGATGTCACCCACAAGGTCGCGTATTCCGTCCAGTATTACCAGGTCGGGCTTATGATACTCAATCGCTTCCAGTAGATATGCTTCTCGCTTGTCGCGGTCAAGATTTCGTACGTTGAAAATGTCGAACATATCTTCTGGAAATTCTGTGTCTTCGCCAGCTGCTCGCCAGAATAGTGGCATGATGCGGTTTTTAAGTATGTCTTGCGTAGAATTGTCGCTCTGCTCAGTGTCATACCACATCACGCGGAGTTTCTCCTTAGTCTGTCTGCGAAATGCCAGAACCTCTGCTATCATACACAGCACCATCAGCATCGACATAACAAATGTCTTACCCGATTTCGCCCTGCCTGTAAACGCAACTAGTTCACGCCTTGGAAAGCATGGCTCATCAAACAACGAGAACAGAAACTCCATCGGTGGTAGTACTTTGTCGGAAGTGATGCGATGCTTCTCTAGTTCCAGTAATCCTGGCGACATGCCAGGCTGTTGCCCAGCATGCGCCAGTTCGTCGGTCAGTGCATCAGTTGGTTTCTGATTTTCTTCTTTTTTCATAATGCTCTAATGGCTAAGTTGTTGTAGATTTTAATGGCTTATAGTTTATATTTTTGTCTTATATCTGTAGACTGACCGGCTTATGCTCTTACCTCTCTTTTCAATGCTGGTGGTGTAGTCTTTGTCTACGCAAAGATTTGAAATCTCTGCAAGCATTAGTGTTAGTTTGTTAAACACACCTCTGATGTTTAGAATCGTAGAAATCTCTGCGATTATCGTGTAGATCTCCTTGGGTTTGATGTGGTTAAAATCAAAGTAGATAAACACCTCGCTAGTCTGGCAGAATCGAAGAATTGTGAAGTACGCTTTGTCAATACCTTTCTTCAATTTTACCATAAGGGCCTTGATGAATTGAGGCCATAGCTTCTCTAAGAGAGATAGCTCCCTTTCTTTATTAATTTTCATGTTCTCTGTAAAAATTATTATTTTATTTTTCTGCCTACAAAATTACCCATAATTAGCCAGCCGTGCAAATTAAATACAGGAAATATTCACGAAATCCCCCAAAAACGCCTAAAAACTGTCCGTTATTAAGGCTTTATTAAGATTTCCCCCCAATAATCGCGCCATTTTTATGTTACATGTCGATTTTTCTTGCTAAGTTATCATTACATTGCGGGATATATTAAGTAAAATGTATAAATAAAGTTAATTATAATATATTTTATTCTCAAAATTTGGCTTTTAAGTATATTATTATTAACTTTGCAATATGTTTAAAGATGATATATACGCACAATCAAATTCATCAATTATCGCTGGACTTGGAAAAAGAGTGCGTGAATACAGAATGAAGGCGCAGTTGACTCAGGAAGAGTTAGCTGCAAAGGCTGGTATATCGGTGTTGACACTAAAGAAGTTTGAGAATGCTAAGACTGCAAATATAAACATGCAGTCCTTCCTTGCTATTCTGAGGGCTTTACAGCAGTTGGAGTGTGTCGGGAATATCCTTCCTGAGCTTCCTGTTCCTCCATCGGTACTAAGACAATATCAAGAGAAAACTCCAAAGAGGATAAGGCATGGAAAATAATATTGTAAAGGTCAGTCTTTGGGGGCAGGCCATAGGCGAGATATATTGGGATGAAAAGAGAAAACAGTCATGTTTTTCCTTTTCGAGCGATTTTGTTGCAAAGGGCCTGGACATAGCACCTTTGACGGCATCCATTCATAATCCGCTATTAGCTCAGGGTGAGGTGTATCTCGGCAACAAGAAAGACTTGTACAAAGGACTGCCAGAGTTTCTCGCAGACTCTCTGCCGGATAATTGGGGCGAGAGGGTGATGAAACATTGGGCAGACCACTATGGGGGAAAGGTACGCCTTACTCCAGTTGATGCTCTGTCGCTTATGGGCAAACGCTCTATGGGAGCCTTGGAGTTTGAACCGTATATGGAAAAGTGGGAGAAAACCACGGATATCCTGCTGCCTGAACTATATAAGTTGGCCAGTATAATAATGGAGGAAAGTAAGTTCCCTGAAGGGGAAGATCCGCTGATACACCTCCAGAACCTTTTTAGTGTAGGAACCTCTGCAGGTGGCAAACGTCCGAAAGCAATCATTGCCATCAATCAGAAAACTGGTGAAATTAAGTCTGGACAGGGGCTTCTTTCCGATGAATACAAATACTATATACTGAAGTTTAATGAGCGCAAGCAGTTCCCTACCACACTGCTTGAGAAGACTTATTATGACATGGCTGTTGCGGCAGGCATCCCTATGATGCCATCGTCGCTCATGGATATTAATGGAATGCCTAATTTCTTGACAGAGCGTTTCGATAGGGTGGATGGTACTAAAGTCTATACTCAGACATTGGCAGCATTGGCGCCGGAAGCTGATTCTTATGAAGATCTTTTCAGCGTGGCAAGGAAATTAGCAGTACCTTATGACGAACTTGTAAAGCTATACCGACAGACAGTGTTCAACTTCCTTGGTGATAACCTTGACGACCATAATAAGAACTTCTCGTTTGTGATGAAAAAGAATGGAGATTGGCATATATCCCCAGCATACGACTTATGCTTTACATACGATCTGACAGGTATGGGCTTTGCCAACCGCCATGAATTATCTGTGTGTGGTAAAGACAAAGACATTACGAAAGATGATCTCCTGAATTTCGGCAAGGCAAACGACATACGGGCTGCCGAATCCGTCATCAGGGAAATATCTGACGTCTTGATGAGATTTAAGGAGTTTGCCCTGAAAAACGGAGTGAGCGAGGTCTATGCAGAGGTTATCCAGAAGAAACTCTGTCAGAACTTAGATGTCAAGTCTGAGAAAGATGGGGAGCAGAGGGTTGACGATGATTCAGAACAGTCTGGCATTTTCGACAGTGTTGTAATTCGGAAGAACAAGGAGAAATATACTATACACGCCAGCAAAAACGGAGTCAGACTTCGTGAGAAGAGACTTTCGCAAGAGGAGTATATGGCATATTCTTTTGGACTTGTATCAAAGGAAAAACTTGCACTAAAGTATTTCCGCGATGAAATTAATAATACATAATGTATTCTTGAAAGTTCCAAATATTTTGGGACTTTTTTTGTTGCAATACGATTTTTCTTGCAAAGTTGAGAAGAGCTATGAGCCTCTTGACTGAATTATTGCCTAACTTTTATATAAACTTGTTTTTATAACTCTATCACACGGAAAGTGTAAGGGGGTAGCGTGAGGGCGTTGGGGCCTGCTACTCCTTGCTTCATCACAAGCGTCTGGTCGGTGGGCTGACCGCTGAACTCCTCGGTCTTGCTGTCGGCTGGGATAGTGAGGCCGTTGGCTTTGATGGTGAGCTCTACGGGCAGGGCGTTTACCAACTTGAGATAGCGACGGCCGGTGGCACTGTGGCGAACCAGACTGACGCCTACGCGACGTTTAAGTTCGGGGGCAATCTGGATGTCGGTGCTCACGTACTT
>Ga0256407_10001814_pt1 | contig 43124 bp, 34 predicted proteins | sample RumenRJG_04DNA_FD_193489 | JGI IMG/M metagenome (GOLD analysis project Ga0256407, IMG submission 193489) | Bovine rumen microbial communities from Lethbridge, Alberta, Canada - RJG_04 | ecosystem: Host-associated > Mammals > Digestive system > Stomach > Rumen | place: Canada: Alberta... | reverse complement strand
AATAATTCTTAATTCTTAACTCTTAATTCTTAACTTTTTCGTACTTTTGCAACATGGAACAACAAAATAAAGACGAATTGTATATGCGCCGTGCTTTGCAGGAGGCGCAAGCTGCCTATGACGAGGGCGAAATACCCATTGGTGCCGTCATCGTATGCCAGGACCGCATTATTGCCCGTGCCCACAACCTGACAGAGACATTGAACGACGTGACAGCTCATGCCGAAATGCAAGCCATCACGATGGCTGCCAACGAGTTAGGCGGCAAATACCTGACCGATTGTACGCTCTACGTCACTGTAGAGCCTTGCGCCATGTGTGCAGGCGCCTTAGGCTGGAGCCAGATTCCTCGCATTGTCTATGGCTGTCATGACGACAAGCGAGGCTATACCCTACTCGCCCCTAACGCCCTACATCCCCGTTGCGTCGTTACCGCAGGCGTACTTGAAGACGAATGTCGCCAACTGATGCAACAGTTCTTCAAGGATAAGCGATAAACTTCTTTCTCTTAAAGCTAAAAGTTACCAATACGTTAAGAAAGTTATGTTCAACGCCCGTAAACATAAGTTCAGCGACCTTAAACATAAGTTCAACGCCCGTAAACATAAGTTTCACGGCCTTGAACATAAAATGCATTTCGACAGAATTTTCGGAGTAAGCGATTTTTCTCTTGGAGAAATATTTTTTTCTGTCGGAGTAATCGGAATTACTCGTTCTCCTTTATATAATTAGAAACCTTTGAAATAAGAAGCCTCGCAGGTTCAATCATTGGCTCTATTTCCTGTTGAGTGGCATCATAAGAACAATTGTAATCGCTATTGTTCCGCATCGTTTGTAAATCAGAGTACAACCTGCCATCTTCAGATGCAAAGATTCCAGTACGTATATAATAGTTGCCAAACATAGCAATAACCCCTCTATGCGTATTTACAGGATGACCATCATTAATCAATAAAGCATTCACAGCATGAAATACTGCATAATAGAGTCTGTTGGCAATATTATCCCAATACCCTAGTTTTTGCAATTCGGAAATTTGCGTCATCGTATTGGTAGCTTTTTCAAGTTCTAGATTAACAATAATCCGACGCTCCTCGTCATTTAAGCTCATACTATAACTATTTTGTCACGTTCTACATTTTTATAATATGGTAAGTAAGACCACGAGTTCCATTGTTTCTTCGTATATAGAGACGGATTCAACTCCTCTCCAATCTCCCAACCAAGTTCACGAAAAGGATATGCGACTCCATAATCAGAAGCCTCCAAAGACTGCTTGTCAAGAAGAATCAACAGATCCCAGTCTGAATCAGTATAAGCATCACCACGAGCCCTTGATCCATATAGAATCAAAGTGCTACGAGGAGGCAATGTTTGCATTGCCACAGTTTTTATTTTACTAATGACTTCTTCTTGTTCCATATTCCATTACATATCCGTTGCAAAGATAAACATAATATTTCAAACTTCCAAAGAAAACAAGAAAAAACAGGCAGAAACAAACACTCACATCTTAATGGGCTCACATCTTAATGCAGAAGTATTTAGAAATAAATGTGACGTCAACAAAAACATGGTGCACCTTCTGCACCCAATGCACCTGAAAGAATTTCAACAAACCAGAGACAATATATTCGTTTTTAGCTTGTTATATAGATGTCATGCGCTTTTCAGAGCACAAATTATCATTCAAAAATGCGCACACTCCATCCTGCATAAAAGCGCCGCTGTTACTTCGCATAATGGTGCGACATACCAACATTAAGGCTACTGGTTGTAGTAAAACAACTTGTTTTGCAAAATTTAGAGGCACTTTACGAAAAAATAGAGCCGCTATTTTTTCAAACGGGGCCGCTATTTTTCCAAACGGGGCCGCTATTTTTCCAAACGGAGCCTCTATTTTTTCAAACGGGGCCACCGCTTGGTTGAATTTTCTCGAGAATTCATAGCCGTAGCGGTACCAGAAAATTGTATGACAGTTGCGCATTTTCGAGTAGCTATTCCGTTTATGAAAATGGAGCCGTTAGAAATGTAAACCTCAATCATGTAGGATTTTACAAGATGTTTGTTGAAACATTTTCAGGTGCACAGGGTGCAGAAGGTGCAGCATGTTTTTGTTATCCCTATTAATGTAGCGCCAGCTTTCTGCGTCACCCATGTCTCATGCAGAATTCCCTATTTATCAGGGGTTCAAGTTTGTTTTATCCATGGTAGTGTTAAAACCGCCAAAGTCAGGAGCCGCGCGTTTTTGGGGTAGGTCTTCTGCTTATGGAAAAGAGCCGACGTTCGATCCCAATGATTTACGTCATGCGATAAGCAAGCAGCCCACCCGCTTATCGCTCGAAGGCGACGAGCGATAAGCAGAAGAGCCACGAGGAGTTCACTCGCGGGCCACGAGCGATAAGCAAGCAAGGCGCGAGCGATAAGCAAGCAAGGCACGAGCGATAACCTAAAATGACAGGGCAAAAAAAGAAATCGGGAGGCAAGCCCAGCGGCTGCCTCCCGTTTTTATTAGCTGCTTAAATGCTATTTACTCTGGATAAAACTCATCCCAGCCATAACCTAAGCTACCACCCGTTACAAAGAACTGAAGGCCAAGAACGACCACACCCTTATAATTGCCAGTATACATGAAGCAACCATAGCCAGGATCGAAAGCGAAACTGTCATCCTCCTGCCAGTAGCCTAAGTCACGTACACTGACAGTACCATAAGAACTGAAAGTGAACGGAGTGGTCTGGGCCTCAACGCGGAAGAACTGAAGCTTGTCATTCTGGTCTTCACCAGTCTTGTCAGTCAGGCGCAGCAAGAGTGATGCACCAAAGCCATACAGGTTCTTAAAGCGATAGAGTGTAGGATCAGACTCAAGCTTCTGGAACAGAACACCAGTCTTTTTCTCCTCAACACCCAGACGCTGCTGAGCCTTCTCACAGAAGTTATAGGTGCCCGTAGCGACATCCATCCAGTTCGGACCACTGAACATAATCTTCGAAGACGTCTTCCGCCCAGCACCTACGGCAACAGCCGTAATGGTGTAATCACCCTTCATGCCAGTTGCAATCACGTCGGCATATTTACCGCTATTTTGCTGGTCGGCCACCAATTTGACTTCTGTTCCATTGGCAACGACATATTCAGCATATTCAGCATCACTCATGGCGCGAGCCTCCTTGTCGGCGGTTTTCTCTGCCAGATAATAGACATTCTCGGTCTGTTGGTTGACAGCCAAACGAAGTGCCAGATCGTTATCAGCGTCGTATGGCTCTTGGACAGTCGACTGATAGATGGCAACATGCGGAGCACCGTCGCCACCAGGGGCTACACCCTGCTCGTCCTCCTTACAAGCCGTAAAAGCCAGCAAGGTGAAGAGAGCAATCATTGAACTTTCAAAATATCTTTTCATATTCGTATGTTCTTTTTGATGTTTATTATTTCCAAAATAGTATTCTCATAGAATTTAGAAACCAAACTTCGGTGAGTTACCCTTAGGAGCAATCGGTGTGGGATTGTTGGTACAAGCCGGATTGTTGTTGGTTTCACTCTGTACAATACAAAGGTTCATCCAGTCAGGAGTCTTCTCCGAGTTCCACTGATAGTTGTCAACGTGATTAGTTCCCTCATAAGAACGGATAATACCTTTCTGCAGACGCTTGATGTCGAAGGTTGCGAAGCCCTCGCCCCACAATTCTACACGACGCTGCCACCATACCTCATTCTGGAATTCAGAGGTAGAATTGTTGTAGTAAGCCTCATTATGATGACCATATTCATAGCTGGCATCACGAGTCTTTCCAAAGGCTTCGAGCAAGGCTTTACCACGAGCCACATCCTGCATACCAGCAGCCTCAGCCTCAATCAGCTTCATTTCCTCGACACGCATCAAGGGAACTGCAACGGTGAAGGCCTCATACTGATTGTCGTGAATACCATCCTTCGGACGGAACTTCAAAGGCATGCAACCCACGGACCCACGGGCAGAAACGGCATAACCCGTATTATACACACCCAGAGGATCGTCTGTATATGGACTCAGGGCAGTAGTAATAGCGGCTGCACCTTCGGCAGTCTTGGGATTAGCGTTGCCAATAGCGTCATCGACAGCAGGATCTATCCAGCACATACGACGGAAGTCTGTAGCAGGAATAGTGCTGAAGAGATGGGCATCGATACGCTTCGGACCTACATAGTTAGCAGAATAGCCACACTCAGAAGCACTTACCTCGATAATCATCTGTGAACCCCAGCTTGAGTCACCATCGTTATCAGTGATATTGGGGTCGGTAGAACGGAATGTCAAACCGAACATCCAAGCTTCATTTGGCTTGTTGAAGCCATCTTTCTTGGACAGATACTGCTCCTGGGTCATCATGGTATAACCCTCCATGGCCTGCTTGGCATACTTCTCGGCGTTAGCCCAGTCCTCCATTGTCAGATAGGCACGAGCCTTCAGACCATAAACCACGCTCACGTCAGGAGTATATACATTATCACGTTTGTAGTCAGCTAACAATGTCTCAGCCTTATCCAAGTCGGCAAGGATGAAAGCCCACATAGCCTCATTAGTGGCACGGGGGTTAGCGGGTTCAGAAGTTGACTCTGTCACGATGGGCACAGTCTCAGCTTCTTTGTTCTTGGCATAGGTCTCAGGAGCATACATACGGGCCAGGTCCATGTAGAACATAGCACGCATAGCGTAGGCGATACCTGCCCCCGACTTCTTCTCATCAGCAGGTTCAGCGCCAGCCAGCGAGATAACGATATTACAGTTCTTGATCCACTTGTAATAGTAACGCCAAGGCAACTGGCAGACGGCATACGTCGGGCCTAGGCCTGTACCGCAAGTGTACCATGTCGTATACCATTCAGAACCACTCGATTCTGCGGCCATATCCATACCCATCACGTCGCGCTGCAAGAAGAACGAGGGATAACCAAAGTCCCAGGGATAGTTGCTGCTGCCACCGTATGTGAACTGGCCATTGAGCGAACTAGTGATTGACGATACAAAACTATCAAACGAACCAGGGGCATTCGCTGCCTGTTCAGCTGTTACGTAGCTTGTCTGAGGGTCAATCTCCTTGATACAGCTGGTAGTGGCCAGTGTCAGAACGGCCATAGCAGCTGCCATGTATGACTTATATATTGTCTTCATAATCTTTCTTTATTTCTACTTGTTTCTTCATTTCTTTAGAATGACACCTGAATACCACCCATAATGGTACGCATCAGAGAGTAAGGAGTCAACGACTCGGTAGCACCGTAGTCATAACGTGGGTCAAGACCCTTGCGGGCACTCCAGAAACAGAGGTTCTCACCCGTTACATATACACGGATCTTGTCTAACGACAATTTAGAAGTAAGCTGCTTTGGCAGTGTATAACCCACTGCAAACGACTGGAAGTTCAGGTAAGCTGCAGAAGCCAGGAAACGGTCGCTAGTAGTTGCAGTGTACTTGTCACCATAGAAGAAGCGAGGGATATCGCTGCTGGTGCTATTAGGAGTCCAAGACTTGAGCAGGTCAACATGGAAGGCGGAACCTGCATCGCCATCGTTCTCCCAGTTCTGCATCAAGCCAGCATACTGTGTATCGTAAATCTTGCCACCAATCTGGAAGTCGAAGTTCAGCGATACGTCGAATCCGTAAGCCTTCAGCATTGTACCGAATCCACCGTATGCCTTAGGCAGCATCGACTCGCCGGCATAACGTGTTGCCTCACCGATATTCGTGGTTGTACCAGACTTCTTGCTACCAGCCTTGGCTGTATTGTTGGTGATGGGGTTACCGTTTTCATCGAGTTTACCACCTGCTGGCGACAAATCCTCGTCGTACCAGTAGAGAGCCTCACCCTTATCATTCACACCTGCATACGAATAGGTGAAGGGGCAATAGAGTGAACCACCCTCTTCGTACCACATCTGTACTGAACCGTTGTTGGCACCGCTGCTGACAGGAATCCAAGTCTCAGCAAAACCGCCATTTACTTTAATCTTATTCTCAGGGAGCTTCAGAATCTTCTCCTTGTTGTGTGTAATGTTGAAGTTGACATTCCAAGTAATATTCTTGTTACGGATAATGTCACCGCTCAATGTCAGCTCAACACCCTGACTGCGCTTGTCGCCAATGTTGGCATAGTAACCTGTAGCACCAAAGCTCTCAGGAACAGAGAACCAGAACAACAGGTCGGTGGTCTTCTTGTTGTAATACTCAATGCTACCGATAAGGCGGCTCTTGAACAGCTCAAAGTCAACACCGATATTCAGAGCAGTCGTAGTCTCCCAGGTGATGTCTTTGTTACCAATACGCTGGAACGAAGGTGTCATGGAAGTTGTCGTAGAGGCAGAAAGCTTATAGATGTCAGTGTAAGACCAAGAGAACGGCAGACCATCGTTACCCGTCTGTCCTAATGAAACCTTCAACTTCAACTGGTTTACCCAGTCAGCCTTGAAGAAGTTCTCCTTGTTGATGAGCCAGCCGGCACCAACACTCCAGAAGGAACCCCAACGGTTGTCCTTAGCAAAGCGGCTGGAAGCATCGCGGCGGAACGAAGCATCAGCAAAATACTTCTCGTCAAAGTTATAGAGCAGACGGCCAAAGTAACCTTCTACGTTATACTCAGAAGTATAAGAACTTGACTTGTACTGATTGTTGGCAGCAGCATTGATTTCCTTCACGGCAGGCGTGAACAGTCCCTGAGCCGTTGCCGACAGATAGGTAGTCTTCGAATCATACCACTCATGACCGAGGATAGCCTGAACAGAGTGAAGGCCGAACAGTTTATTAAAGTTCAGAGTCTGAACATGGTTCTGACGGTAAGAGTCGTTTTGAGTCTTGCCAATCTCACCATTTACACTAACCTTCGGACCATAAAGTTGGCTCTCGTAGTCAGAATCGTTGGTATGTCCCCAAGTAATAGTGCTCGTAGCATTGAAACGCAGCCAATCGGTGAAGCGAATGTCTGCCATTGCAGTAGCGTTCAACTGGTTAAACTGCTTGTTGACGTCATTGTAAAGGTTGGAACCGAGGGGGTTACCAGTCTGCAAGAAAGCACGGGCATTGGGATAGTCCGTACCAGGACGTCCATAGTCATACTGAGGATTGCCGTTGGCATCAGTACGGATGACAGGATTGCCGTTGGCATCCAGTACACGTACATAGATAGGATAGATAGGAGCAATACGAGTCGTATAGTAGCTCAAGTTAGTAGAGCCAAGCTGATACTCGTCATTGTTTGGATTGCTGACAGTCTTGCTGTTCACATAGCCAACGTTAACACCTACGTGGAGCCACTTGGTGAGGTCATAGTTGGCTTTCAAACGGGCATTGAAGCGCTTGTAGCTTGAATTATCGATGATACCATCCTCATCCAAGTAGCCTGCAGAAATATAATAGTCGCTCTTATCCGTACCACCACTCAAATTCACTTCATACTCCTGACGGAAACCAGTCTTGTAAGCAGCATCCGTCCAGTCATCGGGCTGATACCAATAAGTTTCACCACTATTGGTTTTCTGAGCATAACCCAAGGTTGCATTAGGATTCAGCTTGCCATCCATGCCGATGAGCTGCTCGCCATCGGGTACGGTATAAACCTGATAACCCAGATACTTAATCATGGCACTGTTAGCAGCGACATTAGCATCAGTAGCCGACATACCCTGCTCGTAGAAGTAGTTGTTGTACAGTCCGGAATAAGCCAGCTCGTAGTACTGACCAGGGTCGGTTATCTTCTCATACTCCTGAACGGCACGGCTGTTGGCACCCCAACGCATATTCACATTAATCTTCGGAGCCTGCTTGTTACCTTTCTTTGTAGTAATCAGAATAACACCAGCAGCACCACGAGCACCATACAAAGCAGCAGAAGCTGCATCCTTCAGGACAGAAACGGACTCAATGTCTTCCTGATTGATATTACTCAAAGATGCAGGATAAGGAGCGCCATCGACGATAATCAGAGGGTCGGTAGAAGCATACATCGAGGCAATACCACGGATGTTGATCTTACCCTGCTCTGAACCAGGAGCACCAGAGCCACCACGAATCTGAAGGCCAGGAACCGAACCAGCCAGTGCATTAGCGACATTCGTCGTCACGTGCTGGTCAAGCTCAGCAGCTCCCACCATAGAGGCAGAGCCAGTGAACGAAGCCTTTTTCTGAGTACCATAAGCCACCACAATCACCTCGTCAAGAGCGGTCTGGTCGCTGGTCAAAACAATACGCATGTTAGGACGAGCACCTACTTCCAGAGGTTCCATACCAACATACGTGATGCGAAGCATGTTCTTGCCAGCTGGACAGGTCAGTGAGAACTTACCATTAGCATCAGTAACGGTACCGACATTTGTGCCTACAACAAGAACAGAAGCACCAATAACGGGCTGTCCGTCTTCCTGAGAGGTCACGGTACCATTAACCTTAGTCTGAGCCAGCGCTGTTCCTACCATGAGGAGCATCGCAGCCAGAAGCATTGTTAATCTTTGTTTCATAAATCTCTCTCGTTTTAATTAATAATTATAAATATGTTTGTGAATATTGATTATCACTTACAATTTGCTATGTCAGCATTCCATATCCCAACAATTTGTTCAATTTGGCTGCAAAAATAAGAAATAAAAAAGAATTCGCAAAAGAATTCATTAATTTTTTCTAAAAAAGTGCAATTTTATTAACGAGAAACAAATAATATGTGGATAAAGATACAACGCAATGACAAGCGATAAGCACAAAGCCAACGAGCGATAAGCTCGTTAGCCGCAAGCGATAAAGAGTTATTTTTAACGGTTCAACAGTTTACGACCGCCACGAATCAACAGGCCCTTGGTATTCGGACTGACGCGCTGACCTTGAAGATTAAAGAAAGGTCGATTCGCATCGGCATCATCCTGTCGTAACTCTACAATACCTGTAGGGTCGTTAACCTCGGTTGGCTGTTTAAGGATATAGAGTTCGTCTATCAGTTTGCCATTCAGTATGTCCGTACCATAGATGACTGGCAAATCGAAATATTTGCCATTATAGTTCTTCAATGAAACCTTTACACCTAATTTATTATAATAGCGAATGCGCCGATCACCACTGACAGCCCATACCTTACCGTTCTCCAAAACCAACTTGGTTTGCTTCAACAACACATAATCAGCATAGTTAGCCTCCGTTAAATCTTCTAATTTCATCTCACGCGGTTCTACCTCACTACCTTTCTCGGTTGTTAACGGGCTAAGATCAGTCGCATCGGTTATCAAAGCATAAGGCATCTGATTATTCAGAGCATATTTCACATAGATGACACCATCTAAGATGTCATTTGTTTCCAGATTCATATTGAGTCCGTCAAGAATAATAGCACTTGAAGCATCACGAATATAAGCTGTAGAGCCACTGGCAAAGACCACCTGAGCCTGACTGAACTGAAGTTTGGCTTCGCTGCCAACTCCCAATTGCTTAAATTCTGCTATGCTAAGATTAGGCAGTTCTATAACCGTCAGTTGGCAATTGGCTTCAAGTCCATTTTCGCTTACGACAGTAATAACACACGTACCTTCCTCGATACCAACAACAACACCTTCATCGTCAACGACAGCAACATCTTCGTTGCTGCTTGACCACTTCAGAGTGGTTTCAGCATAATCGGGGGTAAACAGTGGTTCCAGTTTCATCGTAATGCCACGTCCTAACTCAGCAGATTCGGGCAATGAGATAGCTGTTAACGTCAGTGCATCCTGAACATCGAACAAGACGACGCCGTTGTTCTCACGGATATTGAACAATCCCCACTTTGTAGCCTTACCGCTCCAAGTTTTCAGATTGGCAGGTTTTGTACCATTATGGAGAGTGGTCACCTTACCGCGACCAGGAAAAACGTCATAGTTCGTATTAGCATTTTCCGGTCCACCAGCTCTAACCAATTCATAATAGTTCCGTTCAGCATTGGCATTGACCTTATTTTCTTGCCACACTTTTTTATTACTCAAGTCTATGCGATATACTAACATTCCATGACCAGGCAAATAAGCATCCCATTTGAACTGGCCATTCTGGCGGTTCTCAAACAAAAAGAACTCATTCTTCTCTGGCGAATCGATTCGAAATCCCGTTTGACTGAGGTGTAACGGATCGAGTGTATAAGAGCCTTCAGCCGCTATCTTTTCAGGTTCATCGGTGAAGCCCACTGAGTAGCGTTCGTAAAGCGAATAACCTGCTGGCGTAAAACCATTATCGAGATAGCAACCCTGAGCCATTAGCGACCAATCGCCAGGTGTAATGCTTTCACCGTCCTCTTCATAGTTTGAGTCATAAAAGTCAGGCAACCCAAGTACGTGACTGAACTCATGACAGATTGTACCAATACCGTCAATATAGATTGAACTCGGATGATTTGTGTAGCCAGCCAACTCCGTTGAGCTGGCATAGTCCCACAACAACACGCCATCTTTACGAATATAAGGGTCCCTACCCTTGGCATATTCTTTTCTGTCCCATATCTGCGAGCGATGAGGCCACCATAAGTTCTCGTCATTGCCTACAAAATTAGCGCCATTGCCTGCTATAACGAAAAATATTAAATCGACTATTCCATCACCATCGCCGTCATAGTCCTTGTAGTTGACATCCACATCGACAGAATCCAAAGCGGCAAGGAGCACTTCATCGCATGTTTCGCCTTTTATATTGCAATCATACTGGCTGAAGTCTACCGTATAAGGCCCTACAACATCAAACTCAGGCTGAAACTTTCCGTCCGAATTGTCAGAGAAATAGTCGTGTACACTACCAGGCATCTTCTTATTATCATAGCCCTTATAGTCCTTCTTATTCACCATATCAGTGATAATGTCCTTGTAGTCGGGACGCGAGAACTCCTTATCGTTGAACTGTACAAGCACTATCAAACCCTTAAACTTGGAATAGTCATAATGAGCAGCACGACGCTGAGCACGACGCTGGGCACCGGCAGTTTCTACACGAGCCTTCATCTCAGCCATCGAAGTACTCATTTCTGGAGCCTGATATTTCTTCACATGAGACAGGAAAGCCCGTTCGTCAACCGAGCGTTCTGATACATCATGAGCTACACGAGCGGTAGACTGCAACTTGCCATCCTTCAGCTCTGCATAGACATAATAGCCACGGTGGTCTTTCACCACGCTGTAACCATCGACTGTGGTATTAAAATTCACCCACTCGTCACCATGCAGGCGCAACGTAACATAACTGCCGTCTGGCTGACGCACCTTGGCAGTTCCATGATATGCAGGTACAGCCATCGTGAACAGCGTACTACATAACACTATAACGGATAATAAAAGTATTCTCTTCATTCAGCTTGCAAAGTTACAAATAAACAAGCGATTAGCCAAAGAAAATACGAGAAAAATAATCGGGAGCACCGTTTGGCACTCCCGATTCATTGTAGCGTATGTAATAATGCAATTACTTGTTAAACATCTTTTTGCCGTTCTTGATGACAAGACCCTTATAGTGCTTACCAACACGCTGACCTGCAAGGTTAAAGACTGGTGTTGCAGCATCTGAAGCCTCGTTCTTAGCAACATTAATGCCAGTTTCCTCAACAATACTGCTTGCATCAATGGTTGAGCCAGCATTATACCAACTGCTATAGAACAGACGGTCAGTATAGCGAGCATTGACTATCAGATTGTTCACCAACTTCAGAACCTTATTCTCCTTATCCAGTTGCATTTTGACATCCTCCAGCTTCTTGGTGGCATCATCATATCCCGTCAGGAAGAATAAATACTTCTGAGAATAGCTAAGCAAAGCACCACGTGGGAAGGTATAGGTGTCGTTGTCGCCCTTAACACCAATCATCAAACTTTCAGCGGCATTGTCACCCTCAGTTTCGTCAGAAATGCCCTGAATATAAAGCAGGTTGTCTTTCTGAGCAATGTTGACAGTCCTTGTAAAGTCAGAAACTCCAGAAGTCGCTGTCTTTGTACCCTTGAACTCAGCAGCCTTAGCAGTCAAGCCCTCAGGGAGAGTTCCGGTAGTATAAGGATAGACAATCTCATACCATACGATTTCTTCTGAAGTATTGGTTTCATCACCACCCTTATAGATGGTCTGAAGGCCTAACTGAGACCACTTCGAAATATTCATATTCAGGTAAACGACGTCATCGTAGAAATCATACTCGTCAGTGAAGCCATAAGGAATCTCTTCCATATCGGCCTCAAGTTTACTATAGAGATCCTTGGTGAAGATGACGGGGCTTACATTACCATCAGCATCCTTACTGAAGAACTTATAGAACAACTTATCTGACAACATGCCTTCACCATTAATATCAATAGTCGGGATGGTGAATTCAATATAATTACCAGCAGGAGTATAAGCAAGGTTGCCGAAAGATGGAGCAGACGGAGTCGTTGCCTTATCCTCAATCTTACTGATAACCACATCATAATCAATGATATAGTTACCACCTGCAGCCTTAGTCGTGGCGACAGAGAGGTAATTATCAGTTGTCAGGACACCACTTTCCTCATCATAGGTAAATACGGCATCCTCGAATTTTGACATATCAGGAGCAAAACTTCTGAACCATAACGTAGTAGTCGCATTGTAATCACCCAACTTCTTGCCAGTACGGAACGTTATCTTGTTACCAGCTTTCTTACCCTTAATCCATGCTTGAGGCATATATGGTGATGCGATTCCCTGAATATAGACATCATTACCAGCGAAACCAATCTTCACAGTCTTTCTGACAATGGGATCCTCATTTTCTTCTGCAAAGTAATCAGTACCAGAATACATATATTCTTCAACGACAAGACCTTCGGGAGCCACAATAGGATCGTCAGTCTCGCCCTTTATTGCAATAGTACTATTGGCATGATAATGGCTATAGTAATACGATCTGTCTGTATAGTTAGCATTAGCCAAGAAGCAGTTCACAAACTTGTAAACACCAGCTTCTTCGTCAACGACCAACTTAGGCTCCTCAACTTTACCTTCTGTATCATTATAACCTACCAGGAAGATGCGATAGCTTGAAGTGGCACCAAGATCCTGTCCATTAGCAAAGGTATAGACGCCATCTTCGCCCTTAGTACCCTTAACCCACGAGTCTTCAATACCGGCATCAGCAGCTAAGCCCTGAATATACATGTCGTTACCATCAATGGCGATATTCAAAGTCGATGCAAACTCCTCGTCATCATTGCCTTCTGTACCGCTGAAATCATGGACTGTTACAGTCAAGCCCTCAGGCAAAGTAGTCGTGACAGGCTTAACGATGTTATACCAAACGATTTCCGACTCACGTGTCTCACCAAGACCCTTATAAATACTCTGGAGACCAATTTGATTCCAATCAGCGTGTTCCATCTTCAGCGCAACAACGCCATTGGCGAAGTCTGCATTCTCAAATCCGTATGGAATTTCTTCCATATCGTTCTCTAAGGTAGGATACAATTCCTTTGTAAATGTAAGAGGAGCATCTGAACCGAGTTCATCCTTGATATAAAGTTTATAGAACAGTTTGTTAGTCACAAGACCATTACCATCAGTATCTACTACAGCTAAACTAGTCTCAATCTTGTCACCCTTAGGCGTAAACTGCATATTGGCAAACGAAGGATTGGCTGGTGTAGCAACTCTCTCTACGATTTTCTTAATCTTAACATCATAAAGGAATTCATAAACAGAATGATCGATTTTATCCTTATAAAGATTAACCATATAGGCATTGTCGCCTTCAACAAAACTACCAGTCTGGGCATCGTAGTTCAAGAAGTATGAATCCTGAAGATTTTCATTATAGCCAACAAAATAAAGGTTGTCATTACGATAAGAACCAAGCAACTGGTTGGGGATGGTAACGACACCGTCAGCCAAAGTACCCTTAACCCAAGCATTAGGCAGAACAGAACTTAAGCCCTGAATATAAACTTCCTCATTATAGAAACCTACCTTCACGCTCCATGAAACTTCTTTCTCATCAAAATAATCCTGAGCAGAATAGGAGTAAACCTCTGTCTCTAAGTCTGAAGGTATCTCAACTGGTAATTCTACTTCACCTTCTATCTTTGTGATAGTCGTACCAGGGTTCCAATAAGCAGTCAATCCACTATCTTCACCCATCGAGTAAAATTCTGCAGGATAGTTCGTAAAGGTAAACACATCATTAGCAGCATCGTAAGTAGCCACACAATCTGCTGCAACGCGATTTGTCAAGTCTTCAACACCTGCGAAATAGATATCGGCATCACCATCGCTGAACGAATAGCTTCCACAATATTGCCACGCAGAAAATACGACAGTATTGTCGTTGATGAATGTACCCTTTACAAAAGCATCAGGTATAAAATAGCTCAGACCAGACACATAGACATCATCACCATCATAAGCTACCTTAACAGTCTTTTCTATGGTTTCTTTAGCGCGGCTATGATAACCCGACAACGTATAGTACGACACATCAACGCCAGCAGGCAGAGTAACAACTTCAGCCCTGCGAAGAGCAATGCCAGAAGTTGAAGGCTTAGAAATGGTAGTCTTCTGTGTAAAGGCAGAAATACCTTCAGAAGAAACCATACTCACCTTCTGACTGATTTCCTTTGTCACAGCCTTAAAAGATGCACCATCTTGCATGGTGACCTTTGACTTCTGCGCAAAGGACATTACCGACACCAAAAGTGCCAGCGTCATAAGAGTAAAAGTCTTAATCTTCATAATGATAAACAATTTAGTTAATAATATAATATAATATTGAAATTTACTATTCTTTAGCTAACTTGAAGAATGTATTGCCATTTGCAGACACAAATCTAGCGCCTGCCGGTACAAAACAATTATCTGGAGTAACATTGTATGTTCCTGCCAAGGCTGCACCGATAGAACGAACAACATTTATAACATCTTCCGACCTTGCCTTCATATTATTGTCAATATTGGCATTCTCGTCACATGTGATTGCAATCTGACCACTTCCAGAAACGCTACGTTTCAAAGCCAAGCCACCCATATTTCGCGAAGTCTTACGGGTATTGGTATACCACTGCACGACGAGTCCTGTCACATTATTGGCATTTGTCGTCTTGCCAATACCGATACGGGCAAGAGAATAGTTGCGGTTATTGGCCGTCAAAGCAGCATCAAGTTGGGTACAAAGGTTCTTCAGTTCATCTGACATTAACTCCGTATCCAACCACATGATATCAGTTGACTGTGCTAGATAATAATCCCATGTTGCGAAAACACGAACAGTACCATCCTCATTGACAAGGGCAGTGCTATCACTATTCAGTGTCAACTCCTGAAATACATGTCCTGCAATAGTATCAGGCTTTTCGAAACGTAGACCCTTAGGGGTAAACACACATGACAACGAGTCGAACTGCACAGGATTTGTTAATCGTTCACTAAACTGGACACGGCCACTGCGAAGACCTTGTTCTATTTGCTTACCAACGCTACCCTCTGTCAGGAAGTACATCGTATCAGTTTCTGTGACGACATAATAATTGGGGATGCTTACACTACTAACATAGTCACGTATCGCCTCAGACTGAGTGATATAGTCTTTCCAATCAACAGAACACTTGGTCAGACGGACATTACCACTATGACGCTCGCCACGCAGAAGGATCTCATCATCCTTGTAAGAAACGATAGCAAAATTATGGTCGCCTGCCATACCTGCACCATCCTTATACAAATAAGTAGGAGCATACCACGGATTAACAGGATCGACAAACGGAGTAAGCACGTCATTCCATGTATTGAATGCCAACACAGGACCGTCCTCTAACAGCAGACTATAAAGGCTTGCAGACTCAGTATACTTGCCTGCATTACCATCGCGCAGAAGGCGATGATTGCTCGCCAACGTTACTTTGCCATTTTTATCAAAATTGGCAAAGAGGTTAAATCCCTCAAAATGAGCAATACCTGAACCACAGAAATACTGCATAACCCATCCATTGGGTGCATCGGCAAGAATCTTCTGAACTGCTTCGTTTGTATGCTCAACACGTAATGAAGCGCTTTCATTGAAATAATCGTCTTCCTCAAACCTACAGGATGTAGCAGTAATGGTGACAAAACAGCCAATCAAACCTGCAAGCAGGAAACTATGTTTATGATTCAATTTCATCATCTTTTTACAATTTTACTTTGTTACTGTTATTACCATTCCGTTTTTTACTGTTCATCATAGATGACTACATCGCTAGAATGCAGGTAATTGTTAATGGCATTCTGACGATTGCGGACCTCACGACGCAGCTCAAACACATGAAGGCCCCATCGGTCTGTATACCATTCTGTTGCGATATCAAGCTTCTTCAGGATAGCATTCATACCAGCCAGTTTATCGTCTGTCTTATATGAAACCCAGTCCATAAAGTCACGGAACGAAGCAAACTTCTTATATTCTGTATACTTATACTGGTCAACATAAGCAGTACTTGCTTTATTGACCACCTGATTCTGATGGGTGCTCTTATTAGGTAGCAATCGATGATCGTCAAGTACTAAGCGATCTGTTTTATCGTATGCATCAGTTTCACTATTATATTCTGTCTCAGAATAGAGTGTAAAGTTATTCCAATGAGCATTCGGAGCATCAAGATTAACTTCCAAAGAATCAATCAGATCAAAGACACGCTCTTTGTCACCAACACGAAGGCCAGGGACACAAGCATTAATGATACGATTCATCCAACGCGTATCGGTATCTGTAATGATACATGACAGCAATTCTACAAAGTCCTCATAGGTGGCAGAAGAAGCATAATGCGTAAGGTAACCCAACTGATGGGTCGTAACAGAGTCACGCTCCTGCCAGTCAATGGGGTCGTAAGTACCCGAAGTCACCTGTCCATAAGTGATAGGATATGACTTAGTCTGGTGGAGAATATGTGAGAATTCGTGATGCATAGTATGGAAGATACGCTCATTGAGCACCTCAACATCATCAGAAGTATAGTTAACCGTCTCCGACCAGGGTTTAATCTCATTGACATTGTATAGCGTAATCTTTACACCGCCAGAAGCAGTACCCAACACCTCAGTACCTGTAGTGGGACTATAACCCGTTGAGCCAATGAAATGGAACATACGAGGGCCATAGCTCTTCATAAAGTTTTCACCAGCATACTTGGTGTATACGTCATAGAACAAGTAGCGAATAAAGTGAGCCAAGAGCTGAGAACGGCCATACTCGGCAGGAGTCAACTGAAAGTTCATGTCAGAGGCTGTAAAGTTGAAACGGTACTGCACCTCAACATTATAGGGTTTCAGGAAATTGTCGTAGAGCCACTGGTCGAAAGGAGCAGTAGTCTTTGTATTGTCTACGACAGGTATGTCAGTACGGAAGATAGACTCCGTGAAGTCATCCTCGCTGCGACAAGAGCTAAAGGTCAGCATCAGTGCTGCCAAGCTCATCATATATACTATCTTTTTCATCATATCTTGCTTAAGATTTACTGTGCAACAGAATAACTTTTCCAACGCAAATCACCATTATCATTACTGTTAAGGGCACGATCAGTAGAAGGATAACCTGCATCAATAGCATTATAGGGAATCTGGACGATACGACGTGGGTCATTCCATTCCAAAACGTCATAGGTTGCATCGTAATCCATTGGACCACGATAAACATGAGTAACGGTAATGCCATAACGTTTAATATCGAACCAACGCATACCCTCGAACATGGTCTCAATACGACGGAAGTGGAGAATACAGTTCAGTACATTCAAATCGTCACCTGTCAGCACCTTGAACTCGCTACTCATCTTGTCTGGGTGCATGTCGTTCACATAGATATTAGTGGTAGGCGTACCAGCATACTTCTTATTAATCTGAGCCTGAGTCAACGGTTCATCAATTACCTTTGAAGCAGTCCAGGATTCCAAGTCCTGGATAGCACCTTCACGATTGCCTAAATAAAGTTTGGCTTCAGCACGGCAAAGCAGTGTTTCCTCTGCCGTAAAAGGCTGATAGATAATATGTACATAGCCAATACCAGCTATTTTGTTAGTGTACTCAAAATACTCATAAACGCGGAATAGCCATGAACCATACTCAGAACCAGCATTCCAACGGAATATCTTACCATCGAAAGCAGGTACACGACCATTCCAGTTAGGACCGCCTCCTTCATAAAGTAAGTCTTTAGTTGCAGGAATGGATACGGTAGCCACTTTACCATCAATAGCATTCTTAGCCTTTACATTAGATGCTCCAGTATTAATGGCATAACGGCAAGCTGAGAGCATGCGATCCTGAAGGGAATAAGTAGTCTGCAACAAATAGTTGCACGCAGCCTTCTCATCGTTATAATCGTTAAGTAAAGTATTGATGGTATTAGCACTCATCGAAGCCCACTTACGCAGCGAAGTTGCAGGATTACTACCTAATGCCAAATCGGCATACTTCAGACAGTTCTGATAGTCGCGCTTGAACAAATAGAAACGGGCAGCAAAGGCGTAGGCGGCATTGCGGTTGAAGTGGTAGGCAGGAACCTTGTATTTCGAATCATCAATAAGATCGATACCTTCCTTGATGTCCTTCTCAATGAGCTGATAAACCTCTGCCACCTTCTTACGGAACTCAGGCTTGGCATAGTCAACTTTCACCACTTCCTCAACGGTGGTCACATAGGGTACGCCCCAGTCTTGCATGCTCTGCAATTCGTCCTTATATGCCTCAGCAAACACGTTGACTAAAACAAAATGGAAATAAGCACGCATAAGATGGGCTTCACCCCATGAATAACTAATCTTTGGATCGTGAGCAGGGGCATCACTCATCTTCTGCATAGCAGCAATGGCATGATTAGCCGTAGCAATGCCGAAATAGTACTTATCCCATACTTCCAAAGGTGTATCATCATTACCAGAACTATAACTAACAATATCCTCCCACTTATATGCCTCCTCATGGAACTGATCATAGGCATCATTGTGGGTGGCAGGTACTACCACATTATCGTCTACCAGATTGTCACCCATCAACTCACAGATGACTGCAGGCACACTGCTGGGATAGCCCGAGGTGAGCAGCTGAGATACTTTTTCAGCTGTATCAATCTTAATCCAGCGGCTGTCGGGGTCTTCATCCAGTTTATCCTCACATGCAGTAAATACTAAAGCAAGACCGCAGCACACCATGCTGGCAAACAAGTATTTATTGATATTTCTCAGTATCATCATTTTTACTTTTTACTTTGTTACCTTTTAACTTTTTCTTAAAATCCAATGCGCACCGTAGCGGTAAATTGCTTAGAGATAGGCGTTGCCACACCACCGGAATTGATAAACTCAGGATCCTGACCATTCAACTTCTTATCAGCATAGAGCAGACAAAGGTTTGTGGCAGAAAGTTTGATGCTTGCAGTATTCACAAGTTTAGTCTTCTTAAGCAGTCCCTGTGGGAATGTATAAGTCAATGCCAGTTCTTTCAGACGTACGAAGTCACCTTTGGCGACACGCTCCGTAGAGTAGTTATAGACATTATATGCTGTAGCAAGTGTGGTGCTACCATAAATATCGCGCTGATTTACAGAAGCAATAACGGGAACATTGGTAAACTTCTCGTCACCAGCCTGCATCCAACGGTTTTTGAACTCCTTGGGCAATGACGAGAGATCGCTGTAACTAGAGCTGAATACTGGATCAAGTCGAACGACATTACCACCACTATAAGTGATGAACACGTCAAAGCTTAATTTACCAAATTTCTGATTGGTATAAGTAAAGGTATTGCTCAAAGAACCATACCATGTTGGATCCTGTGGGCCCTCATAAACGAGGAAGTCTTCAAGATTTTTGGTTTCCTGAATATTCACGTCACCAATAGTCTTTTTGCCCTTTTCGTTAATCACCATAGGCAGACCTTCTTCATTTAACCCTGCAAACTTATAACTCCAAAGTGTTCGTACAGGATACCCCTCAAGGGTAGGAATCATATAAGGATTAGAAGAGTGCTGTCCAACAATAAGATAGTAAGCGTTACATGAGTTTTCTAATGAAGTAACCTTATTCTTGGCCATCGAATAGATGAAGTCGGTAGTCCACTTAAACTTCGGTGTCTGAATATTGACAGTTGAGAGACCAACCTCGACGCCATGTGATTCCATATCAGCGAGATTAGCATACTTCTCAGTCTGACCACCAGCACCCTGTGTATAAACCATACCAATCAAATCATAGTTATTACGCCAATACATATCGAAAGTTAAGGCGATACGGTCATTCAGGAATCCCATATCCACACCAACGTTCCACTCATGTTTCTTCTCGAAGGTCAATTCCGTGTTAGCCAAATAGTCAATATAGATTTCTGACTCGGCAGCTGAAGTAAAGGGACGCCATGCGTTACGTGTCTTATAAATAACATCGGCATTGTTAACCCATGTGGGACCTGTATCAGCCGTCAATGAGTAACTACCACGCAGTTTGAGGTTTGAAAGCCATGAACGGGTCTTCTCCATCCAAGGTTCGTTAATGATATCATAGGCAACAGAAACGTTCCAAGTAGGCAACCAGCGACTTGACTGCACTTTACCGAAACGGTTAGTACCCTCATAACGGAAAGTTCCGTTAATGGTATAACGCTTATCAAAGCTATAAACCAACTGTCCATAATAAGCCAACGTATTAGTCTGAGTTGTGTACTCATAGAAATAGTCGGTATTCTCTTCATTCATCTGCTTCAGCCACAAATAAGGCGTATAAACGATACCACCCATATCAAATTGGTAGCCCCAGCCCGTCCACTTGGTTGTAGTACGCTTTACAGAAGAATATTCTGAACCAATCATTGCGTTCAAAGTATGCTTTTCGTTGAATACGTCACGATAGTCGGCCATGAAACGGAAAGTATTAGAAAGCATATTATCGTCGTATTGATACTTGATACCACCCTCAGGCAACACAGACTCTGGCAGAGCCTTCTCATCATCGGGGTTGGTATAGAGCAATGGGTTATTGTCGCGGATGGTAGAGTTATCGTCCTGAGCATCAACACCTGCACGATAAGCGTTGGCCTGATTAGAACGGTCCATCACATTGTGCTGACGGCGCGAATGTGACATACGGGTAGAAATCAATCCGTTAATAGTCACCTTTTTAATGGGTTTCCACTCCAATTCAGCACGATACATCAACTCATTGACGTCGTACTCCATAAAGTTATAGTCCAACTCATCGAAAATATTGAACCTTGTATAGAAACGGGTGTACTTCGTATTGGGATCCAAACAACGGCTAGTATTCAGCGCAAAGCTAAATGGGTTGATATCAAAGTCACGATTCACTGCACCAGTTACCACATCGGTTGTCTGGTTCAGCGAGCCAGGAGCCTCCTGACTACGGTGACTACCCTGAGCTGCCAACTTGGCAGTAAGATTTTTAAGAATATCGTACGAAATATTACCATTAAAGGTATAACGGTCAACTTTATTACGATTGACATAGTAACCGGGATCATGCATCAACGACATAGAGAAATAGGCCTGCATGCGGTCTGTACCACCAGAGATACTGACAGAATGGTTCTGCTGAACAGCGTTAGAGAACAGCAAATCAAACCAGTCAGTATTGCGGAACTCAGCATCCTGCAAATATTGATTACGAGCAGACTCCGTATTATCCAAGCCGTACTTTCCTGTCAAAGGATCATACTTACGCAGTTGCTGGAACATATAGCCGTAAACACCAGTATTTTTAGCATTAACCATATTCTCCAACTGCAACCAACCCTTATCAGCCATCTCCTTGTAAACACCCATCATCTCTTGCGAGTTCATGATATTATAATCACGATATGAGGGTTTTAGGCGAGTTGAGAATTCACCCGTATAGTTGACAGAGGCACGACCAGCTGAACCCTTCTTGGTGGTGATGACAATCACACCAGCCATAGCACGGGCACCATAGATAGAGGTTGCACTACCGTCTTTCAGAATGGTAAACGACTCGATATCATCGGAGTTCAAACCAGCCACGGCACTAGAAATCAACGTCTTGGCGTCACCAGAAGCTAGTTCGTCGGCACTAACATCCACGTTATCCTCATAAATCACGCCATCAATCACCCAAAGGGGCTTAGAATTACCATAGATGGACGTTGCACCACGTACGCGAATCTTTGGAGCAGCACCAAATGAACCACTCACATTGGTAACCTGAACACCAGCGACACGACCTTCCAATGAACGGCTAACGTCAGCCATACCAGCCAACTTAGCCTTATCAGCATCAACCTTAGCCGATGCACCAGTAAAAAGGCGTTTATCCTGTTTCATCATACCAACGGCAACAACCTCGGTCAACGTTTGAGCATCGGGCTCCAATGTCACTTTCATACCATCCTTGGGCGTCACCGTTTTGTTCATCATACCGACATAGCTTATCACAAGCTTCTTTCCTGCGGGCACACTAATCGTAAAATGTCCGTCAAGGTCGGTCTTTGTTCCCTGTTTTGTACCTTGAATCATCACGGTAGCACCAATACACGGCTCGCCGCTGTCTTCAAAGACAGTACCTGTAATCTTATTCTGTGCCAAGGCCATACCAAGACTTAAGAACATACAGGCAAGAAACATCGTCAGTCTTTTCTTCATATTACGTTCTCTTTCTTTTGTTTATTTTAATTAATAAATATATTGGTCGCGTACATTATTATATATAGCCCACAAAAGGATATCACACCCCTGCATAGACATACAACTTGCAAAGGTACTGCATCCAATTGTAAAAAACGAATAAATTTATTAAAAACTTACATTTTCATGCAATAATTTAACACAAACAAGGTATCTCCTACCACAAATGTGCGATAGAGCATGAATCAAGTATCACTTTGCGAACTTATTCCCAGAACACCTAACGTTACTTGACAAGTATGACTAAATACTTGCTGGCAGACCAGAACAGCTGAGGATTCTGAATGCGAAGCACATACTGTTTCTGTGCATCCTGGTCAAGCGTATAACTGGAAGCCGGATGAGAGGTGAGCAATTTGGCCGAACGGCTATAGAGACGAATTTCTTTATCGACACGGATATCAATCTTTGTAAAGTACTCACGATTGAAATTCGACTGCAATACTTTTCCATCTTGAAGGATATGCTGTTCCTTAAGTTCCGACTTTGTACCATACACAAACCAAGCCGTATTCAACTGCTTATCCTGAGTAGATATGGTCTGTGACTTCTGGGTAGTCTCTTCACGCAGTGTATTCACATTATTAGATAGGTCTTCCACCTTTTCAGTCAGTTCACCTATCTGAACATCCTTTGCCTGCAATTCAGCCTGAAGTTGACGAATCTGGCTATCCTTTTCTTCCATCTGACGGGTCAGATTATCAATTGTCAGCTTCAGTTGTTCACTTTTAACAGACCCTTGACGAACTTGATTACGCAGTTTACTAATCAATTCACGGTTCTGTTGCATCGCTTCCTGAATATATTGCATATTCTCGCGAATACGTTCTGTGGAAGATATACCTTCCGACTGACGGGCTACCGAAACTCGCTGTTCAGCCTCATTAATGGCACGGAATCCCGCTTCAATATCGTTCATCGTACCCATAATGTCATTGATTTCATTATCCTTTTGCTGGATAATGCTCTCCAGTGAATCACGCTGCTGCGCAAAGGCCAATTCCTTTGTATTATCGGTTTTCTGGCCGCATCCAACCAAAAGGATGCAACTCATTAAATACAAAACTTTCTTCATATCTCTCATATTTCAATTTCTCATTATCTCAATCTCTCAATTTCTCATTGTTTACCAGAAACAACGAGAACAAATTCGCCCCGTGGTTCATGTTCTTGAAAATGAGCAATGACTTCTGCTAACGTGCCTCTCACGCTTTCCTCATGAACTTTAGAGATTTCACGGCATACGCTCACTTGGCGCTCGGCCCCAAACACCTCCGCAAACTGCTGAAGCGTCTTAAGCACCCGATAGGGCGATTCATAGAACACCATCGTACGTTCCTCATCTTTCAACAACTGCAATCTTGTCTGCCGTCCTTTCTTTTGTGGCAGAAAGCCCTCAAAACAAAAACGGTCACAAGGCAGGCCGCTGGACACCAAAGCTGGGACAAAAGCCGTAGCACCCGGTAATGTCTGCACCTCTATACCAGCTCGGACAGCCTCACGGACCAGAAAGAAACCTGGGTCAGAGATGCCTGGAGTGCCGGCATCACTAATAAGGGCAACTGTCTGACCTGCCTTCAAACGTTCAATAACAGAAGCCGACGTTCCATGCTCGTTAAACTTATGATGCGACAGAAGGTGTTGCTTAATTTGGAAATGATTCAGAAGAATGCCTGAAGTACGCGTGTCTTCAGCCAATACGACATCGGCCTCCTTCAGTATACGGATGGCCCTCAATGTCATATCTTCCATGTTACCCACGGGCGTGGGTACTATATACAATATGCCCATTTCGGGTGCAAAGATAAATAATAATTATGAATTTTGAATGATAAAACAAAAAAAAATGCTATCTTTGCAGCATGATTACATATCCAGCATCGGGTGAAGCACGCCGCCCAGGAAGAATTGAAGTAGTGTGCGGCTCCATGTTCTCTGGCAAGACCGAAGAACTGATACGCCGTCTGCGCCGTGCCCAATTTGCCAAGCAGAAGGTAGAAATTTTCAAGCCCGCTATCGACACACGTTATAGCGACGAGGAAGTAGTGAGTCACGATCACAATGCCATTCCTTCTACCCCACTCGACTCCTCAGCCAGCATATTGCTGTTATCGAGTGATATTGACGTTGTAGGCATTGATGAAGCCCAGTTCTTTGACATGGGACTGGTGGACGTATGCAACGAATTGGCAAACAGGGGGGTACGCGTTATTATTGCAGGTCTCGATATGGATTACAAAGGCATTCCCTTTGGACCGATGCCTGCTCTATGCGCGATAGCCGATGACGTCACAAAGGTACATGCCATCTGCGTAAAATGCGGTTCACTGGCATACGTCAGCCATAGAACTGTGCAGAACGACAAGCGTGTTCTTCTGGGTGAGACACAGGAATACGAACCCCTCTGCCGCGATTGCTATCAGCAAGCTATTGCCGAAGAAAAGGCCAAAAATGAAAAAACATCGCAATAAATTTGGCCAATTCAAAAATATTGTGTAATTTTGCACCCGCTTTCGAAAGAATGCGCAATAAGGTTGATCCGTTAGCTCAGTTGGTAGAGCACAACACTTTTAATGTTGGGGTCTTGGGTTCGAGCCCCAAACGGATCACAGAAAAAGAGGTCAAATGACCTCTTTTTTATTTTCTTGCTTTTACATATACTACTTTTGAAGAACCGTCGGACCGTTTCTCAACACAAAAACCTTGAGGAACGTCCAAGCGACGTCCATAGAGGTCGTAATAAGTCTTGGTCACTTCATGAGCCGGATGCTTGACGTTTTCAATAGCTGTTTCGCCCTTGTCAATCATAAAGATATAGGTATTAAGGCTACGAGCTGGCAAACTGACAACCACTTCATTGACAGGTTCGTCAATGGCAATAGGACTTTCCTGACAGAGATTTGCAGCTTCATTGCCTGTCGACAGCAGATGGACACCACTCTTTACCTTAGCAGGCAGTACCAATCTCAGGTTCTGAGCATTTTTAGTAGTGTCAATAGCCATCACGATGAGTGAATCGCCTTTGATGTAAGCCGATGCCTCGTACGCAGCATTAGTAACAGCAGCTATACCTTTCATTTGCAGACGGGTAGAACCAGTGACATGCTTTGAGAAATGTGACATGACATAGGCTCGAGGCAGTAGGGCGTTCTTGGTATTGCCTGCTATTGTGTATTTCTTGCCATCAATTTCGATAGGTTCACCCGTTCCCACAAAGGCCCAATGCGCACGCATATACCAATAGATGTAGCCTGTGCAACCTGCCTGCATACACTCATTCAGTTCCTCAGCGAAAATCAGCTGTTCGTGCCAGTTGGGCAGACGGGCACCAATGTTATCAGTCACTGAATGTTCTGTCATCCAGACCTCCTTGCCATACTGTGTAGGAAGAATGGCCGAATACTTCATATACTCAAGAGGTGCATGGCCATAAAGGTGTCCTGCCACAATGTCAATTTGCTCACGGCAAGTCGAATCCTCCATGAGCGGGTCTGTAAAGTTACGTGTGAAGCCCAAACTCTCGCCACTTATCAGTTTTACACCTGGATAGGTCTTGCGGTCCAGCATCCATGCATAGTTCTTAACCAGTTTCACCAAATCCTGGGGATCATAGAGGCAGCCGGAATAGCTAACCCACCAGTCGGGCTCGTTTTGGATAGACACCGCATCGACATTAACACCTTTGCTCTTCATCCATGCCAGGAAAGTGTTCAGCCACGGGAAGAATTTTTCATAACAGTCTGCACGAAGTTTGCCACGTTTGTTACCTTGATCAGCGGCATTACCGCCTTGTGCAGTACCATTAGTCTTGTATTCTCCAGGAGGCGACCACGGTGTACCAAACACGATACCTCCACGCTGTTTGACAATCTTAGCTGAAGGCAGCGAGCCATTCCAATCGTATGGTGAATCCCAATTGCCCCATTCAGGAACTCTGATATCACCTTCAAAGTTCGGCGAAATTTCCATGCGCATAATGTTCAGTCCTATTTTCGACTGAGGCCCGTAAAGCAGTCTCACGGGATTGGTGTCTGAGCCAAACGGACACATAGCGCCATCACAGCAGGCTGCGCCAAAGCCTGTAATAGTCTGCAGACGGGTGTCAGTCACCGTCAGAGTTATCGTTGCTGCCTGAAGAAACGTAACCGCACCCAACGCAAGAACAGTAGTAATAATCTTTTTCATATTGCTGATAATAATGTTATTGGCTGCAAAGATACGAAAAAGTGTGTAAAGTACAAAATAAAACCAAGAAAAAATTGTCTATTTACACTAAAAATCCCACGATTAGATGCATTCCATACGTTTTCTCTCTTCAATCACTATTTTCCCTCCCCCTGGCCTGTTCCGTCAGCGGCCACTCAGAATATTGGTTGGATGAGAAGTAAAAGTCGGCAATTCTTTTGGTAATTCCGTTAGGTTTTAGTAATTTTGCAGCCAAAATGGATAAAACATATAAATAATGAGTGACAAGAAGTTTAAGAGAACAACTGTGACCTCGGCACTGCCCTACGCCAATGGCGGTGTGCATATCGGTCACCTGGCTGGTGTGTATGTACCAGCAGATATTTATGTGCGTTACCTTCGTCTGAAGAAGGAGGACGTCATGTTTATTGGCGGAAGTGACGAGCACGGCGTGCCCATCACGGTACGTGCCCGCAAGGAAGGTATTACCCCACAGGATGTCGTGGACCGCTATCATAAGATGATTAAGGACTCGTTCGAGGAGTTCGGCATCTCGTTCGACATCTACAGCCGTACCACTTCAGAGACTCATCATAAGTTTGCAGCTGAATGGTTCCGCAAGCTCTATGACGAGGGCAAACTGGTAGAAGAGACTACCGAACAGCTGTACGACGAGGAGGCCAAGCAATTCCTGGCTGACCGCTACGTGACAGGCGAATGTCCACACTGCCATAACGAGGGAGCATACGGCGACCAGTGTGAGAAGTGTGGACGTGACTTGAGTCCGACGGAACTGATTAATCCCAAATCGACCATCAGTGGTTCGACACCTGTACTGAAGGAGACGAAGAACTGGTATCTGCCCCTAAACGAGTATCAGGAGTGGTTGAAGCAGTGGATTCTGGAGGGTCACAAGGAGTGGCGCCCCAACGTGTACGGCCAGTGCAAGTCCTGGTTGGAGATGGACCTGCAGCCCCGTGCTATGACACGCGACTTGAACTGGGGAATCCCCGTACCCATCGAGGGCGCGGAAGGGAAAGTGCTCTACGTCTGGTTCGATGCCCCTATCGGCTATGTATCGAATACAGTAGAGTTGTGTGAGAAGGAGCCCGAGAAATGGGGGTCATGGCAGAAGTGGTGGCAGGACGAGGACACCCGTCTGGTACACTTCATCGGTAAGGACAATATCGTGTTCCACTGCATCATCTTCCCTGTGATGATGAAGGCTCACGGCAAGTATATCATGCCTGACAACGTGCCTTCTAACGAGTTCCTGAATCTGGAGAACGACAAGATTTCAACCTCGCGCAACTGGGCTGTCTGGTTGCACGAATACTTAGAGGATATGCCTGGCAAGCAGGACGTGCTGCGCTATGTGCTGACTGCCAATGCACCTGAGACAAAGGACAACAACTTCACTTGGAAAGACTTCCAGGATCGCAACAACAATGAGTTGGTGGCTGTCTATGGCAACTTCGTCAACCGTGCCCTGCAACTGACCAAGAAATATTGGAATGGTGTAGTGCCTGCCTGTGGCGAATTGCAGGAAGTGGATAAAGCAGCCCTTGCAGAGTTCAAGGACGTGAAGCAGAAGGTAGAGGCTTTGCTCGACCAGTTCAAGTTCCGCGATGCCCAGTTCGAGGCCATGAATCTGGCCCGTATCGGTAACCGCTATATCACGGAATGCGAGCCTTGGAAGGTATGGAAGACCGATTCCAAGCGTTGCGAGACTATCCTGAACATCTGTCTACAGTTGACTGCCAATCTGGCTATCGCCTTTGAGCCGTTCCTGCCCTTCTCCAGCAAAAAGTTGCGTGACATGCTGAACCTGGAGACCTTCGAGTGGGACCAGTTGGGTTCGACAGACTTGCTGAAGGCTGGTCACCAGCTTGGCGAGCCATCTCTGCTCTTCGAGAAGATAGAGGATGATGTCATCCAGAAGCAGCTCGACAAGCTGGAGGCAACGAAGAAAGCCAACGAGGCTGCACAACACAAGGCTGCCCCCATCAAAGATACCGTATCTTTCGAGGACTTCGAGAAGCTGGACATCCGCGTGGGACTTATCAAGGACTGCCAGCGCGTGCCCAAGAGCAAGAAGCTCCTGCAGTTCACCATTGATGATGGTTCAGGTACCGACCGCACCATCCTCAGTGGTATAGCCGCTTTCTATGAAGACCCCTCCGTGCTTGTAGGCAAGCGCATCCTATTCGTTGCGAACTTTGCACCACGTAAGATGATGGGCATCGAGAGTCAAGGCATGATTCTCTCTGCCGTTGATTTCGACGAAAGCCTCAGCGTGGTAACGACTACGAAGGACGTGAAACCAGGTAGCCAGGTGGGATAGTGAAGAGTTAAGGGTTAAGGGTTAACGATGCAGGCAATCATATTAGCAGCAGGCATGGGGCGCCGTCTGGGCGACTATACGAAGGACAACACGAAATGTATGGTCCCAGTGAACGGTGTGAGGCTGATTGACAGACTGTTAGGCCAGCTGGCCAAACAGCAGCTAAATCGTGTCATCATTGTTGTAGGTTATAAAGGCAAGGAACTGCGCGAATACATAGGAAATCGCTATGATGGGGTAGTCAACATTGAATTTGCAGAGAATCCCGTATATGACAAGACCAACAACATCTACTCGCTGGCCATTGTCAAGGATAAGCTGCAGGAGGACGACACACTGCTCATAGAGAGCGACCTCATCTTCAGCGACAACATAATTCCCATGATTGTCAACGCCCCCTACCCCAACCTTGCCCTTGTCGCCAAGTATGAGACGTGGATGGATGGTACGATGGTGCGTCTGGACGAAGAACAGAACATTGTCAATTTTATCTCGAAGGACGCCTTCGACTACAACGACGTCGACTCGTATTACAAAACGGTCAACATCTATAAACTCAGTAAGCAATTCTCACAACAGAAGTACGTGCCCTTCCTTGATGCCTATACCAAGGCTGTGGGCAATAACGAGTACTACGAGAACGTGCTGCGCATCATTTCGCTGCTGAACAACCACGACATGAAGGCTCTGCCTATCGGACAGGAGAAGTGGTACGAGATTGACGACAAGCAGGACTTGGACATTGCCGAGGCACTGTTTGCCGACGAGAAGGACGTGCTGCGCAAATATTACGGACGCTATGGTGGTTTCTGGCGATTTCCGCAGATGCTGGATTTCTGCTACTTGGTGAACCCCTACTTCCCCAGTCGCAGAATGAAGGACGAACTGCGTGCCAATTTCGACACGCTGCTGACGGAATACCCCTCTGGCATGAAGGTGAACACACTGATTGCCAGCAAATGCTTTGGCGTCAGCGAGCCATATATCGTACCTGGCAATGGTGCTGCAGAACTGATTAAGGTTCTGATGGAAGACGCTTCAGACCTCAGGCCTCAGCCCTCAGACTTCAAAATAGGCTTCATCCGTCCTACCTTTGAGGAATATCCGAATCGATATGACAAGGGCCTGCAAGTGACCTTCGTACCACAAAACGAAGATTATCGCTATACAGCTGACGACCTAATGGCATTCTTTGGCGACAAGGACATCCGCCAGTTGATGGTCATCAATCCAGACAACCCATCTGGCAATTTCATTCCCCAAAATGACGTACTCCGTCTTGCCCAGTGGTGCGAAGACAAGGGCATCCGTTTGGTGGTCGATGAAAGCTTTGTGGACTTCAGCGAGGACTATGCCCACAATTCATTGCTTAGCGACGAATTACTGGAGGCTTATCCCCACATGGCTGTCATGAAGAGTATTTCGAAAAGCTATGGTGTGCCTGGTCTGCGTCTGGGCATTTTAGCCTCTGCAGACAAAGAGCTCATCGCGCGTATTAAGAAAGATGTAAGCATCTGGAACCTGAACTCGTTTGCTGAGTTCTTTATGCAGATTTATAACAAGCACGAGAAAGGCTATCAGCGCGCCTGCGACAAGTTTGTGAAGGAACGTGCCGACTTCTACGAGAAGCTGTGCCAGATACCTTTCTTCCGTGTGATGCCTTCACAGGCCAACTATTTCCTCTGCGAAGTGCTACCTCCCTATACCGCCAGCGAGATTGTCATCTACATGCTGAAGCAGCATAACATTCTGACACGCGACTGTAGCCTGAAGACTGGTCTCGACCCCAACAAGCAGTATATGCGCATTGCCGTCAGAAACCACGAGGACAATACACGCTTAGTAGAAGGCCTGAGAGCCATCACAGCCAAATGAAGATTTGTATCTGCGGAGGCGGTAACCTCGGACACGTCGTGGCAGGCTTTATAGCCGCCCAAAAGAAGCATGAAGTTTGCCTCTTGACACGACATCCAGAGCAATGGAGCCAGGACTTGATTATTGAAGCCCCTGCCGAAACAACCTATTCAGGGCACCTGAATGGGCTGTTTAGCAATGCGGAACAAGCTGTTTCCGATGCGGATATTATCCTACTATGCCTGCCAGGCTATGCCATTCGTGAAACCCTGCTGCAAATCAAGGATTACGTGCAGTCCGACGCTGCAGTAGGCAGTGTAGTCAGCAGTACAGGTTTCTTCTTCGAAGCGATGGAGTTGCTACCAGCCTCACAACCACTGTTCGGATTCCAGCGTGTACCCTTTATATCGCGCATCATAGAATACGGTCACAAAGCCCGTTTGATGGGCTATAAGGACAGCCTTAACTTGGCCATTGAGCGTACGGAGCATCCAGAACAACTGCGCGACACATTAGCCGATATGCTGCAAACGCCCATCCAACTCTTAGGCAGTTATTATGAGGCCAGCCTCAGCAATAGCAACCCCCTACTTCATCCTTCGCGTCTATACACACTTTGGAAAGATTGGCACGAAGGCGACATCTACCCTCGCGTACCTTTCTTTTATGAAGAATGGACTGAAGAAACTGCACAACTCTATATCCAGATGGACAATGAGCTACAATCCCTGTTGGATCTATTGCCAGTGCAGAAAGGCAGCATAGCCACCGTACTCGACTATTACGAAAGCACTGATGCCGTATCGTTAGCCAAAAAGTTACGCAGCATAGAGGCTTTCAAAGGTATTCTGTCACCTATGAAACAAGTAGAGGGAGGCTATATACCCGACTTTCAAAGTCGCTATTTCACAGAGGACTTCCCTTATGGACTGGCCATCATTCATCGCTTAACACATGAGAAAGGCGTACCATCCCCTACCATTGATATGGTTTATGACTGGGGAACAAAAATGCTGAACCGCTACAGCCAATAAGCTTCAAAATGGTGCGTGAGGCGTTGCTCTACGGGAGGTAGTGTCATATAGTCGCCATAGGTACGCTCCAAATAGTCTTTATAACCCACCATCGTCTTATAAAGCTTTCCCTCGAACTCGATATCTATCGATGTGGCAATATCCGCTGCCGGGAAACAGCCTTTTATCTTAGGACCAGCCTCCGTCATATTGCAAACCGTGTGTGTTGGTTCCTCCAACACAATTAAACGACGAATTTTCCGCTCTATCTGCTTAACCGAAAGCGGTAAATACTTATAGACGATATAGGCCAAACGCGACTGAAGAGGGTTGCTGTTCGAAATTTTGCAACGGCGAATCTTATACAGCAATTTCTTCAATTTGAACACCCGTTCACGTTCCTGCAAATTGTCAGTCACATAATCGACAGGGAAGATGTCCATAAAAACGCCGATTTCGAAACCTTCAGTCTCATCCTCTACCATACGTGTACGCAGATCGACGACCTTGGCAAACGTATAATAATAGTGTGGTTCCTTTGCAGGATTCAACAGTTTATACTGCTCATTGCCCTTAAACTCTCGAAGGAACTGCTCGTAGTCCTTACGAGGCATATAGATGTCGATATCGTCGTCCCAAGGTATATAGCCCTTATGGCGCACAGCTCCTATCAGAGTACCACTCGACAGGAAATAGTGCAAACCGTGAGCCTCACAGTATTGATGCACCTCGTCAAGGATGCCCATCTGGATTTGGCGCAACTCGTGTATGTCTGTAATCTTTCTCATAGTCTATGAGCGCCCGAATAGCCACTTCTTGAAGAACGGGCTGATGCGTAGTATGTTTGACGTGATGACGCTGAAACCAATGATGACCAGTCCCAGTAATACTGAAAGCAGGATGTCGACCACGAAATTATGGGGATAGCTCTTGAAGAACTCGCCAATCTGAGGCAGGTCGGGCATGAACAGGAAGTGAATCAGGTAGATGTCCAGCGTCCGTCTGCCAATGTATTGCAGCGACACGCCCATGACAGTAAACTTGGTGAAATACTGCTGGTAGTGACGGAAATACATGAAGGTGATGGTCAGTAAGCCGAATCTTGACACCGTCAGCGGAAGAATGGCCCACGTCATGCGCAGGGTACGCCATTTCAATGCGTCGAGCGTTGCCAGAATGACAATAACGATGACAATGGGGAAGAACCATTTGCTGTCCATCACACGCTGCCACTTGTCCCAATAGCGGTGCACGATATTGCCGTAGAGGAAGAAGGGGAAATAGAGGAACACCTGAACAAAGCTGGAATCCTGCAGGAAATAGAACAAATCGGTCTTAGCACCCTTATAGCCCTGCGCCCATGAAAAATACTGGGGCAGATAGTTTGTCTCGTAAAAACCAATTGACACGATGAACAATAACGTAATTGGAATCCACGTCTTCCACCGCAGCTTGCTTTCCAGATACGAGAACACATAATAGATGATGAACATGTAGAGCAGGGCTATGGTGAACCAGTAGCCACCCTTCAGCGGTGAGTGGAAGGCCGTCTCGACAGCTGGCCAGAACTGCCTGTTCAAGATAGCCATAGCCAGAAAGAAGAAGGCTACCGTCGGAATGGTCTGCACCTTGACCTTCTTCCACACCAGCATGCCGAAATTCTTCAAGTCCCATATCTGCGAGGCTTTGTATGCCAGGAAGCCGCTGACAAAGAAGAACAGCGGCATGCGGAACAGTATCAGGAAGGGGATAGCCGACGAATGTTTCCATTCCTCGCCAAATCCCAAGCCTGCCACATGGTTAGCCACAACCAGTATCATCGTGAAGCCACGCAAGGCGTCGAGCCATTCCAAACGCGGTTTTTTTACTTTTACTATATCACTCATGGGTGCAAATTTAGTGAATAAATTTGGAACTTCAAAATTATTTGTTTACTTTTGCAGCATTATTATGGATAATCTGAAGGAAAAGACAGCAAAGGGTATTGCTTGGGGAGCCATCAACAATGGGGCTACTCAGGTATTGAACCTTGTATTTGGCATATTCTTAGGACGTCTGCTTTCTACAGAAGACTATGGTATTCTGGCACTGATTACCATTTTCACCTTGCTGGCTGGTTGTATCCAAGCTGCAGGCTTTTCGCAGGCGCTGGCCAACCTAAAACCTCCCACTCAGCGTGACTATAACGCAGTGGCATGGTTCAACATCGTGGCAGGATTCTCCTTATATATTATACTCTTTCTTTGTGCGCCACTGATTGCATGGTTCTTCGACCAGCCCGCACTGACAGATGTATCACGACTGGCCTTCCTTGCCATCCCCATCTCAGCTATCGGTATCGTCCCAAATGCCAAATTGTGGATTGAACTGCGCAATCGCGAACAAACCATTGCCAGCATTGCGGCTCTCCTTACCTCAGGCAGTTGTGGCGTATGGCTGGCTTGGAACGGCTACGGCTACTGGAGCCTGGCTTGGCAACAGGTCATATACATCAGTGTTGCCAATATCTTCAAATACTATTTTACACGCTGGATACCCACCCTGCCCGTAGATTTCAGTCCTATTCGCAGAATGTTCAGCTTCTCATCGAAGATGTTAGCGACGAATATGCTGACCGTCATTAGCCAGAATGTGCTGACATTTATCTTTGGTAAGCTGTTGCCCATCTCAACCGTAGGACTCTTCAACCAGGCAAACAAATGGAACACGATGGGTAGTTCGCTGATTACCAATACGATGGCACAGGTGGCACAACCCGTCTTATCGAACGTCAACAGCGAAGAGGAGCGCCAAGAGCGCATCTTCCGTAAAATGCTGCGTTTCACGTCCCTGCTGTCCTTCCCGCTGATGTTTGGATTGGCACTGACAGCCCACGAATTCATCCTTCTGACTGTAGGACCGACGTGGGAGCGTTGTGTACCCCTACTTCAGATTCTGTGTGTTGGCGGAGCCTGTCTTCCACTGCAAGGACTGTACCAGAATTTCATCATCAGTCGTGGACGTTCTGATATCTATCTGCGAATGGTAGTCCTTCAGATTTTTCTCCAGATAGGCATTACGCTGAGCCTGTCGTCACAAGGTATCACCACGATGGTTGCCGCCTTTTCTGCATTAAACGTGCTATATATTGGCTGCTGGCATTTTGCCCTTCAGCGCATACACCCGTTGGCTTTGTTCGACGTCCTGAAAGACACTGTTCCGTTTGCACTTATTGCTGCCCTGGTGATGCTGGCAACCCACTATATAACACTGTCCATCGACATGCTTTGGCTATTACTACTGGCACGTGTCGTCATTGCCGCCCTACTCTATTTCATCATCATGAGGCTGCTCAACGTGGCAATTCTTAAAGAGTGCCTACAATTTATCCAAAAGAAGCACTAAGCTTTTTCTTATAGCACCATTTCACCGTCAGATAAGCAAATCTTAGCAAGGGGAGCGTCTGCTGATGAGCCAAGAGTCCCTGTAAGCATCTGAAAAACAATGTTTGAGGCTTATAAGACAGAACATCTGCTATCTGCTGTTTGCCAATCTCTACAGCCATAGCCTGATAGTAGACATTGAGCATACCTATTTCAATCGCAAACAGGAAATCTTGCTTTTTGTCATTCATCGCAAAGTACTGCCAAAGCATTTCGTTGGCTTTGACGTATGATAGCACATGCTTTGTCGACAAATGGTTGGCAAACGTGCTGGCAGAGGAGTCATCCCTGTAAAAATAGATGGAGTCATCTACGTATGCCATCTTATTCGCAGCATGAATCAGTCGTGGCGTCAACGCCATGTCTTCTGCCATATTGATGCCTTCTACCGACTCAATGCCATGTTCCGTATAAACCGTTTTACGAATCAGTCGTGCCCAAATATGCGGAAGCAATGTATGCTGTATCAACATCAACTTCAAACAAGCGTTCCTGTCCAAATGCGGTTCGGAATGAAAGACAATTGTGCCGTCCTCGAAATGTGAGCTATAGCTGCCAGAAACGATGTCTGCACCCGTTTGTTGTTGATAGGCAACCAGCTTCTCGACAGCATCCAACGACAAATAATCGTCACTGTCTACATTTAACACAAAATCACCAGTCGCAGCCTCTAAAGCAGTTTTTCGTGCTGCCCCTAATCCACGGTTATGGTCATGTCGGACAATCCGAACCTGCTGTTCACGATGAGGGTATTCCGCAAGGACCTGTCGAATCACAGCCAAACTATTGTCTGGCGTACAGTCGTCAACGAACACGTATTCAATGTTGTCGTACGTCTGACCGAAAAGCGTCTGCGAACACTGTCCGACATATTTTTCAACGCCATATACAGGTACCAATATCGAAACCTTCATCATCTACTCTACAGGAATATGCTTAAACTTACTGTTCAAAAATGACATCAGTTTTGAGAGCCACTTGATGAGTGGGAAGATGCTTTGGAAATGTGACAATACCATGAAGTCATGCAACATGCCGTTGTTGATACGCGCAAACCTCAGATAGTCGTCTTTGTAGAAGGGGTCTACCAACTCGTCAATCATGCGGCGGTTCTCAGTCAGCGTCTCTCTCCAACGCTGTTTGCTCAATCCTCCGCATTCGCACTTAGCTAGCACATCCATCACGACAGAAATGCGCACCTTGTCCTTTACCAACGGCTCTACCACCGATTTCAGGTCGGCTATCAACTTGTACGACTCATCAAAGCCATATTTCTGTAACACCTCTCTGCGATAATACACTGACTGATGGCATATGCCGATAGACAGCAGATCATACAGTGTCATTGTCTCTTTCAGCATTCTAACCTTACCACCATACAGGTCACCACCAAGAATGATGTCGCCATCGTAACCGTTCACCAACGATAGGACGTCCTTATTAGCAAACTCATCGCCAGCATTCATAAATACCACGTAGTCGCCAGTCACTAATCGGATACCTTTATTCATGGCATTATAGATACCATTGTCTTTCTCCGACACAGAAATCGTAATAACATCCTGATTCTCAGCAATGATATTCAGTGTCTCGTCCTTACTACCGCCATCAATTACCACAGTTTCCTTCTGCACGTAGTCCAACTGGCGTATGCTCCTAAGCGTACGCTGCAGCCCGCCGGCGTTGTTGTAGGTGACAACAATGATGGAATAGATTCGTTGCTGATTGTCCATAACTATTGATAATATTGTTCTACCAACGGAATGATACTATCGGGCACCAGTCCTTCAATACTCTCCCCTGCCCTGACCATTTGGCGTATCTCCGTACTCGACACGTCTAGGAGAGGTACGTCGATTGTGCCGGCATACTGGTCACGCGGATAGACGATGATGTCATGATGCCACAGAATATCCTGCCAATGGCGCCACCGTTGGAAGTGCGCCCAGTTGTCACCACCTATCAATAATACGAAACGGTAGTCAGGATAATCCTTTACCAGATGTTGCAGCGTATTCCATGTATATGACGGTTTGGACAAATGGAACTCATAATCGCAGGCTACAACGCCATCGACGTCCTCCAACGCCTTTTGTACCATTTCAAAACGCAAGCTATCATCCAACAGATCAGAGTCATTACGTTTCAAGGGATTCTGGGGCGACACCATCAGCCATACTTCATCCAGCCCGCATTGCTTCTGCACAGCCTGTGCCAGAGCAATATGTCCTGTGTGTATCGGATTGAATGAGCCTCCGAAAATCCCTACCTTTCTCATCCAAGGAAATCTTTTACGATGCGTAACGCTTCCTGCTTGGCTTTCTCCAAGTCGTCATTAACTATGATTTTATCGAACTGAGAGGCAAAGGTCAACTCATACTCTGCCTTAGCCAGTCGCTGTTCGATGGCCTCTGCGGTATCAGTGCCACGCCCCTCCAGTCGACGACGCAGTTCTTCGACTGAAGGAGGCTGGATAAACAGGCTCAAGGCTTCGTCGCCATAATACTTCTTGATATTTACGCCACCTTTCACGTCGACGTCGAACACCACGTTCTGTCCTATCGCACGCTGGTTCTCTACTTGTTGTTTCAATGTACCGTAGAAGCGGTTCTCGTACACTTCCTCATATTCCAAGAACTCATTATTTTGAATCTTGGCCTTGAACTCCTCTGGTGTCAGAAAGAAGTACTCCACCCCGTTCTGCTCTGTACCACGTGGTGCACGACTGGTACAGCTGATAGAAAAATAAAGCTTCAACTCTGGGTGCTCCTGCATCAGCCACTGCACGATAGTTGACTTTCCGCTACCGCTGGGAGCACTGACTATTAACATTTTACCTTTCATCAAAGTGCGTTCAAAACTTGTTCCTTGATTTGCTCCAACTCATCCTTCATCTTCACCACGATGTTCTGCATCTCAGCTTGGTTCGATTTCGAACCCGTGGTATTGATTTCACGACCCATTTCCTGAGCGATGAAACCCAGTTTCTTACCCTGTCCCGCTGCGTCGGCCATCGTCTCGCGGAAGTATTTCAAGTGGTTGGCCAGGCGTTGCTTTTCCTCGCTAATGTCCAGTTTCTCAATATAATAGATGAGTTCCTGCTCCAGGCGATTCTTATCGTACTCGGCACCAGGAATCTGCTTCAGTCCCTCCACGATACGACTGCGGATTTTCTCCACGCGAGCCTTCTCGTAGGGTTCTATTGAGGCCAAGAGCTGCTCGATATTGTCAATCTTCTCGGCAAATTTCTTCTCCAGCGCAGCACCCTCCTGCGTACGGAAGTCCACCAAGGCCTTCACGGCCTCGCAGACACCCTGACGGGCAGCCTGCCACTCGTCATCATCCAACACCTCTACTTCCGTCTTCGTCAGCACATCGGGCATGCGCACCAATATCTGCATCCAGTCTGTATTCTGCATGTTGTGGTCGTCAGCAAAAGCCTGCAACTGCGACAGGTAGCCCTGCATCAGCGCTGTATTCACAGGTGCAGCCTCCGCAGCGGCATCCTTCTCAATCCAAAGGGCAAACTCCACCTTACCACGCTGCAACTGCTCAGCTATCAACTGACGTATCTCCATCTCCTTCTCACGATAAAGTGGTGCGATACGGGTGGTCAGGTCCAGCTGTTTCGAGTTCAGCGACTTGATTTCAACATTGATTTTCTTTCCTTTGTAAGCCACGACAGTCTTGCCATAGCCCGTCATTGATTGTATCATAATCTGCTATACCTTATTATTATATTTCGTGCAAAGGTACGAAAAAAACATTAAACATTAAACATTAAACATTAAATTTCAGATGGCGGAAGTAAATTTTTCACTTTTCACTCTTCACTTTTCACTTTATTTCGTATCTTTGCAGCGTCATTCTATAAAACTATTAATCATTATGAAAAAAAGTATCTATTTATCGTTAGTGTTCATGGGGTTGCTGCTGACAGCAACAGGTTGTGGTAACAAGAAGCAGGCTAGTGGCGGTACAGACGACCAAGCCTATCGCGACAGCGTCGCAGCTGCAAAGGCTGCTGAAGAGGCTGCTTTCAACAAAGCCGATTCCCTCGCGTTCAATGTCTGGGGCGATGTCAAGTTTGGCATGTCTATCGAGGAAGTCAGCAAAACTGGCGTCTTTGGCACGCTGAAGGGCTCAGAAGAGTGGTACGATGTTGACGGCAAGGTTATCAGCAAGACCCTCGGCACCAAGGCATTACGTAAAGTCCAGTTAGGTTTCAACAACGATGCCCGCAAGCTGGAGCGCATTATCTTCAGCTCTCTCCAGGATATGCCTGCAAGCCGTATTTCTGAAATGGAAGCCGACATCCGACTCATTGCTGCAAAAGTCGAGGCAGGATGGCAGACCCAGTTCAAGTACGAGAACGAGAATGCTACCAGCGACAAGATCAAGGTTGGCGAAGTCTTCCGCATCCTTAGTATCGACTACGGCAACGCCTCTGTTACAGCCAACATCGGCCAGATGTATGAAGGTAAGTTCGACTACGACTTCGTCGTCAGCTATAACAGTTCATTCGAATAAACGCAATAAACGCAAAGAGAGGTGTGTTAATTTCAACACACCTCTTTTTTTATGTAAGTGAGTAACTTCAGACATCAAACCTCATACATCACAAGTTCCCTAGGCAGCGTAATCACCTTCAGCCGTTCGTACCAAATACGAGAGGAACCAGCGACGTGTTTTTGCGTATGTCCGCTGATGATGTAATAATTGGCAGTGTATTCATCCATCATGTCAAGGAATACCTTCTTGATGCGTGAACACTTCTCGTTGATGGCATTGTCCAACGGATTCACCAAGTGGTCAACACCCTCTATGATTTTCTCCTTGTCCATCAGTTTGGCTGTAGCCATATAGTATCGTGTCAGTTCCTCACGATACTCCCCCAACCTCTTGAACTCAATACCCTCCGGATGTGCCAGGAACAGCAGGTACACGGCCTTATGTACAGGCTGCAACTCCACCTCCTTGTTGTCGTAGTCTACAAGTATGAACCTATAATCCTTCGTAATCAGCAGCCTGCTCAACTTCGCCCTTGCAGCCTCTATGCGCAGTTCTTCCAGCAATGGTGCACCAATAGCCTTCAGCAGCAAGTCCTGCCGACCTGCCGACTGTAGCTGTGCTGCAAGTTGTCTCACTTGTTCAGCTATCTCTTCTGGTGTATGATGCGTCACATCCGTCATTCCGTCATCAAGCTATTCAACCATCCCTTCCATTTCTCGACGATGGTCTGCTGCTTTGGTTCTTCAATGTGTTCTGTCTCAGGCTCTATGACAGCTGGTTGTTCCTCAACTATAGGTTCAGGTTCTACTGCTAGCTCAGGGGCTTTGGCCTCTTCCACTTCGAAATCCAGTTCCTGCTCCTTACCAATAATCTTGCCCATGGTTTCTACTTTCGTAGGCTTATAGAGCAGTGGGATCAAGTCCTCATAGAAATCATCCTCGTCGCGATGGATGTCAGCCTGCACATCCTTACGCAAATCATTCTCCATACCTGTAGCCAGTATCGTCACCTTCGCATCCTCACCCAGGGAGTCGTCCGTTGCCGTACCCCAAATCACATCAATGTTCGGGTCCAGCTGGTCAAAGAATTCGTCTATTTCCTGCAGTTCACGCACATAGATGGGATGCGTGTCGCTAGAGTAGATATTAAACAATATTCGCTTGGCCTTGCCTATGTCGTTGCCATACAACAGTGGCGAGTCCAGCGCATCCAGTATAGCCCTCTGAACACGATGGTCACCACTGGCACGTCCCATTGCCATAATGGCCCCACCACCATCCTTCATTGTCGTCTCCACATCACGGAAGTCACTCTTGATACCTCCGTCACTCGGCATGGTTATCAGTTCCGAAATGCCCTTTACAGCATCCATCAGAATATTGTCAGCCCGTTTGAACGCATCTTTTACCGACAGGTCAGAATCCGCATACACATCACACAGCCGTTCGTTGTTCACTATCAGCAGTGCATCCACATTCTTCCTCAGTTCATCCACACCCTTCAGTGCCTTGATGATTTTCCGCTTCTTTTCAAAGAAGAACGGTATCGTCACCACGCCAACAGTCAGCAGTCCCATCTTCTTTGCCACGCCTGCCACTACGGGAGCAGCACCAGTACCAGTACCACCACCCATGCCAGCCGTCACGAATACCATCTTCGTATCGTCACTCAGCAGTTTTTCTATGTCCTCAATACCGTTTTCAGCCTCCATTCGTCCTTTGTCAGGATTGCCTCCAGCACCAAGGCCCTCACCCAATTGTATCTTCACTGGCACAGGCGAACGCGACAGCGACTGACTATCCGTATTACATACCGCATATGTCACGCCCTGAATCTGGTCGTTGTACATATTGCGTACGGCATTACATCCACCACCGCCAACACCAATCACCTTGATGATGCCCTGCATCCTATCCTCTACAGGACCGAAATCTAATATTTCATTTGCCATATTCCGTTGTTTTCTTATTTTGTCGGCAAAGTTACGAAATATAATCGGTTTTTGCAAACCGTCGCAAGGCTTGCGAAAAAGTATTTTTATTCCAAAACCACCAAATCGCGAGGCAATGTCCCTCTTTCATCTTTTTGCTGTTTTTTCTTCGTTTTGCTTGTTATTTCATTCGTATTTTTGCAACGTGAATGCATAAAAAGAAGAAGTATGAATACAATGATAGGTACAATTCCAATGGATGCTGTGCTGACGATGCTTAATAGTCTAAGCCGCCATGATCGTCGCTGGTTGGTAGAACAGATGGCAGCACAGGTTGAGCGTGAAGATGCTGAAGCAAAGAAAAACTTGGAAGAATTGGTAAGCAACGCCTCCACAAGGAACAAAGAAGACAATGAGTTACTTGATGCTTTTTTAGCCAATATAAGTGGTGATTGGGGAGGCGATGGCTCACCTACAGACATTGCATGTGATTTGCGACAGGGCGCAGAAGCCGTAAGAGAGGTTGAAACTTGGTGATTATGCTTACTCGTGGAATATATTTGCTTGACACTGACACATGCATAGCATTGTTGAAGAAGAACCCTAACGTTATTGAGCATCTTAGGGGAGTTGGAGCAAAAGGGCATGAAGATTGGTGACATGGATTTGCTTATTGCTGCAAACGCACTTGAAGAAGAACTCATCGTCGTGACAGGAAACGGAAAGCACTTCAGCCGTATTTCTGGTTTGAAGGTCGAGAATTGGATGACAAAATAATGAACCTTGCTCCCGAAATATTTTTCGGGAGCAAATTGTTATGTCTGATTCTACTATACAAGCTAGTTTTTTACCATCTTCCCTCTTACACCTATGGTGATTGGAAAGTGCAAAAACGTTTATCTCGACAACTTGAAATGCGAAATATCGCTTATTGTATTAACCTTTTATTTTTAAAATTTGGTTATTGCAATAAGTTTGCCATGGCAAGAGGCTAGCTCTTGAGTGGTAGGGCTGTTGTATTGATTAAAATGTTATTTGTTATTTGTTACTTTAAGCCATATTTATTTTGGACTGCATAGGAAGACGATGTAAGATGATGAAGTACAGGATTAATTACTTATTTATTTAATACTTATATATAATATATATATTATATATAAGTATTGTATCTTTCTCTGCATTTTTCAAATTCGCTTAAAATAACAAGTAACAAGTAACAAA
>Ga0256407_10001812_pt1 | contig 43158 bp, 35 predicted proteins | sample RumenRJG_04DNA_FD_193489 | JGI IMG/M metagenome (GOLD analysis project Ga0256407, IMG submission 193489) | Bovine rumen microbial communities from Lethbridge, Alberta, Canada - RJG_04 | ecosystem: Host-associated > Mammals > Digestive system > Stomach > Rumen | place: Canada: Alberta... | reverse complement strand
AAATCAGGTGGTTATAGCGGCGGGGTCCCACCTCTTCCCATTCCGAACAGAGAAGTTAAGCCCGCCATCGCCGATGGTACTGCAATGCAATGCGGGAGAGTAGGTAGCCGCCTTCTTTATTTAACAGCGAAAGCCCCGGTTTCCAACGAAGCCGGGGCTTTTTATTTGATTTGATTGTATCTCTTTGAAGAAGAGATTATCGTACTCTCTTAAATTCCAACTTTTTAGGAATCTTGTGCCATTTCTTGTTTACCGGGAATTTTAAAGTGCTTCCGTTTTTGTGCTCATATAGGATAGTCGAGTCGTTCAAAAGTTTGAGTGAAGCTTCGAAATCTTCACTTCCATAGTTGTTAATGACTTCTATAAACGCATTTTTCCCTTTTACGTCAGAAGATGTGATAGGCCAGACAGTATTGCATTGTGTACTGCCAATGTAACCGTCAAGTTCTCCGAATACTTCTTGATTAGGCACGACGATATTCTTTTGAGTGAAATTTATTTCCAAGAATATTTTGTATTCTTCATTATTGAATTTTCCACAGAAATTTTTCTGTGCCATAACTGCTGTTGCTGCTATGAATATGCAAACAAATGAGATAATTCTTTTCATTGTGTTCTACTTTTGTAAAAACCTTTGCAAATGTAATCATTTTAAATCAAGAAATGGCTGATTTTTAGAAATTTATGTGATTTTCCGTTGGTAATAAACAATTTTTATATTAACTTTGCGCTCATTATAAAAGAACAAGAATGACAAATGGAATGTTAAGTCCCAACTATATCTTTGAGTCGAGTTGGGAAGTTTGCAATAAAGTTGGAGGTATATACACAGTTCTTTCGTCTCGTGCAAAAACGTTGCAGGATAAGATTCATGACCATTTGATATTTATAGGTCCTGATTGTTGGGGTGAAAAGAAAAGCCCATATTTCAAAGAAGATCAGTCACTGTTATCTGCTTGGAAGACTAAGGCAACTGATGAAGGCTTGAACTTGAAAATAGGCCGCTGGGATATTCCCGGTGAGCCAATTGCTATTCTTGTTGATTTCCACCCTTTTTTTGAGGAAAAAGATAAGATTTATACCTGGCTTTGGGAAAACTATCAGGTGGATTCCCTTCATGCTTACGGGGATTATGATGAAGCATCCATGTTCTCTTATGCTGCAGCAAAGGTCGTAGAGAGTTTCTATAAGCATAATCTGGACAAAACACAGAAGGTGGTATATCATGCCAACGAATGGATGTGCGGCTTGGGTGCTTTATATATTAATAAGGTGTTGCCAGAGATCGGTACCATCTTTACTACCCACGCAACAAGCATCGGCCGTTCCATAGCTGGTAACAATAAGCCTCTTTATGATTATCTTTTTGCCTATAACGGTGACCAGATGTCATGGGAACTGAATATGCAGAGCAAGCATTCCATTGAGAAGCAGACTGCTCTGCATGTTGACTGTTTCACTACGGTAAGTGACATTACAGCCAACGAATGCAAGGAATTGCTTGATAAGTCTGTAGATTTTGTATTGCCCAATGGTTTTGACAATAGTTTCGTACCAAAGGGCGCTGTTTTTACAAAACGCCGTAAGATTGCCCGCATGCGCTTGCTGGAAGTGGCAAATGCCTTGCTTGGAACAGATTTGGATGATAACACCCTGATCGTTTCCACCAGTGGCCGCTATGAATTCCGCAATAAAGGCGTTGATGTATATATTGAGGCCATGAACCGTCTGCTCCGCGATAAGGACCTGAAGAAAAACGTACTTGCCTTTATCGAAGTACCAGGTTGGGTCGGTGAACCCCGTCAGGATCTTGTTGACCGCCTGAACAGCGGTAAAAAATATGATACCCCCCTCGATGTTCCAGAAATCACACACTGGCTCCATAATATGAGTCATGACAATGTGCTTGGAATGCTGAAATACCTGGATATGCACAACCGAAAGGATGACAAGGTGAAACTGATTTTCCTTCCTTGTTATTTGACAGGCAATGATGGTGTACTCAATCTCAGCTATTATGATCTTGTGTTGGGTAACGACCTGTGTATTTATCCGTCCTATTATGAGCCGTGGGGGTATACGCCTCTTGAAGCAATTGCTTTTAAAGTGCCTTGCATTACAACCGATCTGGCCGGTTTCGGTCTTTGGGCTAACACCGTGAAAGGCGGATATTCCGAAATAGAGGACGGTGTGAAGGTTATCCATCGCACGGATTATAACTATTCGGAGGTTGCAGATGCCATCAAGGATACGGTTGCCCAATACTCGAACTTCTCGGCAGATGAAGTGAAGAAATGCCGTCAGAATGCGGATAAACTTTCCAAGAAAGCACTTTGGAAGGAGTTCATCAAGTATTATGAGCAAGCTTACGACATGGCTCTCCGAAAGGCTGAAGCCCGGAAGTGATATCAGTTTGGAAAATATTAGAATAGAGTGAATTAAATAAAAGTATTAGATATAAACTTAAACAAATTAATTATGAAGATTAAAGCCGATTATGCCAGCGCCCCTCAATGGAAGGAGTTAGCAGTGAAGTCAAAACTGCCCGAAGATTTGAAGTGTCTGGACGAACTCGCTCACAATATGTGGTGGGCGTGGAATTACGAGGCCCGCGAGCTTTGGAGAAGTCTTGACGAAGCACTTTATGAGGAAGTTGGTCATAACCCCGTTCTCTTGCTTGAGCGTCTGAGTTACGATCGCAAGAAGGAGATTGTGAAGGATAAGACCATCATGAAAAACGTGAAAGAGGTATATAAACTCTTCCGTAAGTATATGGACGTGAAGCCTGATGCCCAGCGTGCCTCCGTGGCTTATTTCTGTATGGAATTTGGTCTTAACCAGGTGCTGAAGATCTATTCCGGTGGTCTTGGCATGCTTGCCGGTGACTATCTGAAAGAGGCTTCCGACTCTAATGTTGACATGTGCGCCATTGGTTTCCTGTATCGTTTCGGCTATTTCAAGCAGAGCCTTTCAATGGACGGACAGCAGATTGCCGTATATGATGCACAGAACTTCAACTCTCTCCCCGTGGAGCGCCAGCTGAACGAAGATGGTACTCCGATGGTGATCGACGTGCCTTATATGAACTATCAGGTGCATGCCTATGTTTGGCGTGTGAACGTCGGCCGCATCAAGTTGTATCTGCTTGATACCGATAATGAGATGAATTCAGAGTTCGACAAGCCCATCACTCATTCACTCTATGGAGGTGACTGGGAGAATCGTCTGAAGCAGGAGATTCTGCTCGGTATCGGCGGTATGCTGACCTTGAAGAAACTTGGAATCAAGAAAGACATCTACCATTGCAATGAGGGCCATGCAGCACTCTGCAATCTCCAGCGTCTGGTAGACTATATTCAGGAAGGACTGACCTTCAATCAGGCAATGGAGCTGGTTCGTGCAAGTGGTCTTTACACCTGCCATACTCCGGTGCCAGCTGGTCATGACTACTTCGATGAGCAGCTCTTTGGCAAGTACATGGGTGGTTATCCTGCCTTGCTCGGCATTTCATGGGATGAATTCATCGGCATGGGCCGTACCAACCCCGATGATAAGAGCGAGAAGTTCTCCATGTCAACCTTCGCTATCAACACCTGTCAGGAGGTGAATGGTGTGTCAAAACTTCACGGATGGGTTTCCCAGAAGATGTTTGCTCCTATCTGGAAGGGCTATTTCCCCGAGGAGAATGCCGTGGGCTATGTGACCAATGGTGTTCACTTCCCTTCTTGGGCAGCTACCGAATGGCGTCATCTTTATGAGAAGTACTTCGACAAGAACTTCATGAACGACCAGAGCAACGAGGAAATCTGGCATGCCATCTATAATGTGCCCGATGAGGAAATCTGGGCTACACGTATGGCATTGAAGAAGAAGCTCACCGACTATATCCGTGATAAGTTCCGTGAAAACTGGCTGAAGAATCAGGGAGATCCTTCACGCGTGCTTTCTCTGTTGCAGAAGATTAACCCAAATGCTCTGATGATCGGCTTCTGCCGCCGCTTCGCTACTTACAAGCGTGCACATCTGCTGTTCACCGACCTTGATCGTCTGTCTAAGATTGTGAACAATCCCGATCATCCCGTACAGTTCCTCTTTGCTGGTAAGGCTCACCCTGCTGATGGTGCAGGACAGGGTTTGATTAAGAAAATCTACGAAATCAGCCAGCGTCCTGAGTTCCTCGGTAAGATTATTTTCCTGGAGGACTACGACTTCCGTCTGGCTCGCCGCCTTGTGTCAGGTGTGGACATTTGGATGAATACGCCGACCCGTCCGCTCGAGGCATCAGGTACTTCTGGCGAAAAAGCTGAGATGAATGGTGTGGTCAACCTTTCCGTGCTCGACGGATGGTGGCTGGAAGGCTATCGTGAAGGTGCCGGATGGGCACTCACCGAGAAGCGCACCTACGATAATCAGGGCTATCAGGATCAGCTTGATGCTGCTACTATTTACGGCCTGCTCGAGAACGACATCGTACCCCTTTACTATGCCAAGAACGAGAAGGGCTACTCTGAGGGTTGGATAAATGTTATCAAGAACTCTATCGCCACCATCGCTCCTCACTACACCATGAAGCGTCAGTTGGACGACTACTATGACAAGTTCTACACCAAAGAGGCTATGCGTTTCAAGCAGTTGTCTGCCAATAACAATCAGATTGCCAAGGAGATAGCTCTTTGGAAAGAGACAGTTGCCGAGCGTTGGGATGCCATCAATGTGGTTTCCAAGGAGAACAATATGCCTGCAACAGGTCCTGAGACAGGTGAGGAATATAAGTTCACCTTCGTAGTTGACGAGCAGGGACTTGACGATGCTATCGGACTTGAGTTCGTTGCACTTACCCAGAACGAAAAGGGTGAAGACTGCATCAAGGAGATTCATCCGTTCAAGGTGGTCAAGAAGGAGGGTAATCTCTATACATTCGAGTGCATTACAGACCAGTCAGATGCCGGTCTTTACAAGTGCGCAATCCGTATGTATCCCAAGAACGACTTGCTACCGCACCGTCAGGACTTCGCCTATGTGAAGTGGTTTGAGTTCTAAGATTTATATCTATTACAAGCATAGTGAAGGGGCTGCTCCAAATTGAGGAACAGCCCCTTTTTATCTAAAGTCTGGAAGCCTTGTTTCCAAAGTCTGGAAGGATTGCTTCCAATGGTTAGAAGGATCACTTCCAATGGGTGGAAGCTTTGCTTCTGATGAGTGGAAGCAAAGCGTCTGTTTGATATCAGAATTGGCGCAATGCCGCCAGCAATTCGTTGTTTTCGCTCTTGTTTCCAATTGTGACACGAAGGCAGTTTTGGCAGAGTGCGACTCGTGAACGATTGCGCACAATGATACCTTTATTGACCAGATAGTCGTAGGTTTTCTGGGCATCATTCACCTTGGCAAGGAAGAAGTTTGCATCCGTTGGGTACACTTTCTGGCAGATAGGCAACTCCTTGAAGGCCTGCATCATACGGGCTCGTTCCTGAAGTAAGAGTTTTACCCATTTATCTACCTCGAATGGGTCTTTCAATGCTTCCATAGCCTGCTGTTGAGTAAGGAGATTCACGTTATAAGGATACTTCACCTTATTATATAAACCTATGATTTCCTTGCTGGCAAAAGCCATGCCCAATCTGATGGCTGCACATCCCCAAGCCTTGCTCAGCGTGTTGAGCACAATAAGGTTCGGAAACTGACTGATAGCCGTGCGGAGTGGCTTTTCAGAAGAAAAATCGCTGTAGGCTTCATCCACGATGACTAATCCGTCGAAACCATTGATGACTTTGAGAATAGCCTCGCGGTTGATGCTGTTACCCGTTGGATTGTTGGGCGAACATATCCAGATGATTTTGGTGTTCTTGTCGCATGCGGCAAGCAGTTTGTCGGCTGTAATCTGGTAATTCTCGTCGAGTAACACGGGTCGGTATTCCACGTCGTTGATGTCAGCGCAGACTTTGTACATGCCGTAAGTCGGTTCGATAGCCACCACGTTGTCAATGCCAGGGCGGGTGAAACAGCGGTAGGGCAGGTCGATGGCTTCATCGCTTCCATTGCCGAGGAAGATGCATTCAGCAGGTATCCCTTTCACCTTTGAAATCCTTTCCTTGAGTTCATGCTGCAAGGGGTCAGGATAACGGTTGAATGGCTGGTTGTATGGATTCTCGTTGGCATCGAGAAACACGTGTGCCACATGGCCGCTGTATTCGTTGCGGGCGCTGCTATAGGGGGCTAATTGCCAGATATTCGGGCGGGTCAGTTCTTCTAATGTTCTCATATGGTGGGAGACCGGCGGAAATTGCCGGGAACTAAGACTATTATTCTTTGGTTAAACTTTGTATGCGTACGGTCATTGCCTGGCGGTGAGCCTGTAACTGTTCGTTCTCAGCCATCACTTCAACGGCTAGTCCAATGGAGCGGATGCCTTCCTCAGTGAGATGCTGGAAAGTCACTTTGCGGCAATAACTGTCGAGATTCACACCATTGTAGGCCACGGCATATCCATGAGTGGGCAACGTGTGGTTCGTTCCGCTAGCATAATCGCCGGCACTCTCGCAGGCATAATGGCCGAGGAACACGCTGCCGGCATTAATTACCTGTTCTGCCAGTTGGGCATAGTCGTCGGTGGAGATGACGAGATGCTCAGGCGCATAGATGTTGCAAAGTTCCATGGCCTCCTGTTTGTCCCGGACAAGCACGAGTTTTGAATTATCGAGTGATTTCATCGCCATGTCCTTACGTGGCAGATGTTCCACCTGTCGGAGAATTTCCTGCTGAACTTTCTGGAGCATGTCTTCGGAAGTGGTGATGAGAAACACCTGTGAGTCGATGCCGTGTTCCGCCTGAGAAAGAAGGTCGGCAGCCACGAAATCTGGATGACTCGTTTCGTCGGCAATGACACAGACTTCGCTTGGACCAGCAGGCATATCAATGGCTACGTCATGAAGTGAAACCTGTTGCTTAGCAGCCATCACATACTGGTTGCCGGGGCCGAAGATTTTGAAGACCTTAGGTACGGATTCCGTTCCATAGGCCATTGCGCCGATAGCCTGTACGCCACCAGCCTTGAAAATGCGGTTTACGCCTGCAATGCGTGCAGCGGCCAAGATGGCTGGATTTACGCGCCCTTCACGATTCGGGGGAGTACAGAGTACAATCTCACGGCATCCCGCAATCTTTGCAGGAGTGGCAAGCATCAGAACCGTGGAGAACAAGGGGGCAGTACCTCCGGGAATGTAGAGACCCACCTTTTCGATGGGTACGCTCTTCTGCCAGCAACTTACACCTTTGCAGGTTTCCACTTTGCTGCCCTCGAATTTCTGAGATTCATGGAACTTTGAAATGTTATGGTGGGCGATTTTCAGAGCCTCCAGCAGTTCTTTGCTGACTAGACTCATTGCCTCATCGATTTCAGTTTCAGTAACTGCAAGGGATGAGAGTATGGCGTGGTCAAACTTCTCTTCGTAGGCTATGACGGCCTTGTCGCCGTTTTGATGTACGTCTTTGAGCACGCTTTCCACCGTGGCGTTCAACTGTGAAACATCCAAGTGTGGGCGTTCCACCAATTGGCTCCAATCCTCTTTTCTCGGGTATTTTATAATCTTCATGTGATTACAGAATCATTTTTTCAATTGGGGTCACCAGAATACCCTGTGCGCCCAGCTCTTTCAGTTTGCCGATAATTTCCCAGAAACGCTTCTGGTCAAGTACGGCATGCACAGAGCACCATTCCTCATCAGCCAACGGGATGATGGTGGGACTCTTGAGGCCAGGCAGCACCTCGATGATTTCCTGTAGCCTTGCCTTTGGGGCATTCATACGAACATATTTCTTGTCTTCAGCCTGACGTACGGCGGCAAAACGGAAAAGCATCTCTTTGAGGATGGCCTTTTTCTCATCGTCCATTTGCTTGTTGCCGATGAGCAGCGCTTCACTCTTCATCACCACTTCCACTTCACGAAGGTTGTTGCTGACAAGTGTGGAGCCAGAAGAGACAATGTCGAAAATTCCGTCAGCCAGACCGATACCCGGAGAAATCTCCACGGAACCGGTGATGACGTGGATGTCAGTTGTGATGCCTTTCTCTTTCATGAACTTCTTCAAGATGAAAGGGTAGGAGGTGGCAATCTTCTTGCCGTTAAACCATTCTACGCCAGGATATTCAATAGCCTTGGGAATGGCCAGCGAGAGTCGGCACTTGGAGAATCCCAGACGGTCGATGATGTCAGCATCTTCATTGCGCTCAACGAATTCGTTCTCGCCCACGATACCAATGTCGGCCACACCACTAGCTACGCTCTGTGGAATATCATCATCGCGCAGGTAGAGCACTTCTATGGGAAAATTGGATGACTGGACAAGGAGGGTCCGCTTGCTGTTGCTGATTTTAATATCGGCTTCGGCCAGCAGATTCATTGTGTCTTCGTAGAGACGACCTTTCGACTGTACTGCAATTCTTAACATCTTAATTATTTTACGATTTATATCTATTTCTTAAAAATCGCAGCAAAATTACTCAATTTTGCGCGTATCTGCAAATAAAGTTGTAATTTTGTGCCCGATTGTGAGAAAGATATACATATATGTTGCATTATTATTGGTTTTGCTGTCATCTTGCAAGAAACAGCAGCAAGGCCCTGTGATTGCGCCGTGGGGTGCAGTTACGGATACGATTCCTGCTAATGGAACCTTCTCGCTGAGAGATGTGGTGGCTAATGGTGAACTCATCCTTCTTACAATCAGCGGTCCTGAAACTTATTATGACTATCATGGGCGCGGACTGGGTATCCAATATCTAGTTGCTGAGAAATTTGCCCAGCATCTTGGAGTTGGACTTCGCGTTGAGGTCTGTAAGGATTCCGCTGAGGTGGTCAGTAGATTAAAGGAAGGTGGCGGTGATGTAATGGCTTTGATGCCGCCAGATTCCTTACGCGCTAATGAAAAGTCTTTGGAGGAGGAACTCCGTAAATGGTATCGTCCGGAGATGATTGACGAAGCACGTAAGGAGGAGAAACGGATGTTTACGGTGGCAAAAGTGAAACGTCGTGTCTATTCCCCTTACTTGAATCGTAGTTCGGGTATTATTTCAAAATATGATGCGTTGTTTCAGAAATATGCACCCTTTGCCCGTTGGGACTGGCGTCTGATGGCTGCCCAATGTTATCAGGAAAGCTGCTTTGATCCACAAGCGCGTTCATGGGCTGGTGCCCGTGGCCTGATGCAGATTATGCCGAAGACGGCTGCGCATCTTGGTTTGCCGATGGAACAGATTCATGAACCGGAAGCAAATATTTCTGCGGCGGCACGTTATCTACAGCAACTGATGCAGGCATTCAGCGATATTCCCAATGTTCATGAGCGTCAGAACTTTGTCCTTGCTGCATACAATGGAGGTTCAGGACATGTGCGAGATGCCATGGCCTTGGCCCGTAAGAATGGAGCTGATACCCGGACTTGGGGCTCTGTTTCCCGTTATCTGGCATTGCTCAGCAATCCTGAATACTATCGCGATCCTGTAGTGAAGAATGGTTATATGCGCAGTTCGGAGACTATCGATTACGTGGAGCGTATTCGTGCGCGCTATTCACAATATGGCGGTGTACCTATGGGGCGCTCATATTCTGGTGGTACTTCACCGGTAATGCCCAGGAAAGCCAAGAAGAAATATCGTTATCACATATAAAAGAAAGAAGGTCATCGGATGATGACCTTCTTCTTGTTTATAATGTATATACCGGGCTTGAGTTTCTCTCTCCTTGTGCCTATGTAACGACCATCGATACTGTAGATGGCTTCCGTCCTGTATTCATTCGCCTGTATGTCGGCTATGCTGCTAGCCACGTCGGCTACGTAGTTGATGGTGATTTTATCATTACCTTCAAATGTGAATGATACGCTCTTGTTAGTCTTATACCGGTCAGCATAGCCTTCGATGATTTCCGAACCACTATACCAGCAATAGTTGGGCAGGTTCAGGTCGTCGCTGATAATCAGACCGTTAACGTTGTTGAACAGGTCTCCTTTAAGGCTATTCCTATAAGTATCATCGGTTCTCAATACTCCGTCTATCCTTTGGCCTTTCAGGTCGATTGATTCTAGCAGACCGTCTGCAGGAATCACGGCAAGTGCCGGATTCTTGCGGCAGTTAGGGTCATCGCTCATGCCGACAGATGCTTTTGGATATTTCATGTGGTAGGCTAAGATACCGCCTTGGTAATCGGTTTCCCCAATAGCATCTGGTATGTAGCTCCAAAGATTCCATCCTTCTTTCTTAATATTTTCTAGCATGATGTATTCATCTGCATCATTTGGATTCACGATGCGGTAAGCCGTTCCACCATTTGCAGTTGGTTTAGAGATATCAACGGATGTGCTTTCTTCTGAAAGAATCTGAATATCTACGGGCCACCCCATGGCTTCTTTCTCCCAAGCCGTATAGGCTGCAGGTTGCCAACCGTTATGAACGTTCTCGCCACCATCCATCAAGTCCCAGAATTCCATCTCCTGATTGTCTGCATAATACTCGGAGGTGACGTAAAGGTCGGGAAGGCCAAGGCAGTGGGAGAACTCATGGCAAATAACACCGGAACTGGCTATCCATCCAGGTCTATCTGGATGTAATAGTTCTCCACTCATGCAATAGCGACGTACCTTCTTCGTTCCGATGTTGTGTGTGGTGTAACTGGCTTTAGCCCACACACTCTCATTGGGACCACCCATGTTTTGCATGTGTCCGGCGTAAACAATATAGACGAGGTCCACGTTGCCGTCATTGTCTGCATCGTATTCATCGCTGTTCAGGTCAGCCAGTCCTAATTTCATCACTGAATCTACAGCCTCAGTAGCCAGCGTACCAGCCTTTTCATCGTCGTTTGGATTTTTACTTGATCCGCCATAATACTTTCTGTTTTGGGAGAGTGTAATGGGACCTACGATTTTGAAGTTAGGCTTGAAATCGCCACTGCTCATCATATTGAAATATCGTCTCACCGAACCGATATTGCCTTGGTATTTATTATCTTGGGTGCCTAAGTCTTGGTTTCCATAATCCTTTATGCTATTGGCATTGAAGAGATTATCGAAAGCATTTACGGGCTCGTTGACCGCAAACTTTACGTCTTTAAACTGAGCCAGAATGACCACGATTTTAGGACTTCCTGTGTGGGGAGTGTATTTGGGCACCACATTATTAGAAATGGGAACCCGTCTGATGGCCTTTTTGATGGCATCGCCGTTGAAAAGTTTCTCTTTGTCTTGCTGCTGGATGAAGCTAATCTCTTTGGAAGAGCGTGCCCCGTTATTGTGAGCCAGGATGTTTGACGATTTGATGTCGCCGTTGGCAGCAATCTCGGCAACGTAGAATGTGTCGCCTTCGCGCACCAGTATGACTCCGTCCAAGGTGGTGTAGTAACTGTAATACTCATCGCCGTGAAGCGTCACAGACAGACGGGTGCCGTCAGGCTGCGTGAAGGTGTATGGGCCCGGGAATGCTTTGGCTCCCCATGAGTTGATGCTCATGAGCAAAGTCAGCATTAAAAGTAAAGTCTTTTTCTTCATATCTAAAAGTTATGTTGTTTTATTTGTAATAATACTGTCCTTTGTGCTCCGTACGGTTTCCGTAGCGGATGGCGCGTGTCGGGCAGTGGTGATAGCAAGCGAAGCATGAAAGGCATTGATCCGTGTGCTTCCAAGCAGGGCGCTGACCACGGCCGCCGATGATATCGTCTGTAGGGCATACTTCCGCACATGTTCCACAACTGATACAATCATCGGTCACGCGGAAAGGCTTGTCCGTAATGATCCATTTGACGAAGGCTTCGCCCAGAATATAGCTGTTGATGCGTGGCCAATGCCCCTTGTAGGTATCGGTGATGCCCGTCTTTCTTTCTCTGATGAGAGGTATGAATGATTCGAGCATCCGTTTGGCAGTTTCCTTTTTGGCCATCTCCTTTTCTGGCTTGTCCACATCCATAAAGGGAAGCCCCACGTAGCTCTCGGGCATAATCAGCGAGAACAGGCTTTGCGCCTGCAGGCCTTTCCGCTTCAAGTCATCGTTCAGATATTCCATGCTCTGGCCAATGTCATCACCGGCTGTGCAGAGGGCCCAGCAGAAATGACCGTCAGCGTTCTCAATGACCAATTTGTCAATAAATCTGCGTACCAGTACAGGTGGCCTCCATCCATGTACGGGGAAGCAGAATCCTATGCGTTCATCTTCTTCCAGATGATAAGAGTAGCGGCTGTCGTGAGCCATATCGACCAATTCCTCACGGAGTTCCGTGGCGAGCATCTCTGCAGCCCACCGCGTATTGCCCGTGCAAGAGAAATAGAATATCATTCGGCAAAGGTACTAATATTTTTTGAAATACATTTGTTTTTAACAAAAAACAAGCTAACAGACATAAATTATTCAAAATAATATATTATCTTTGCACGAAATTATCAATTTAAACCAAATAAATCATTAAAATGAACAGACAATTTATTACTATTCTTGGTGCATTTATGCTAATGGCTTCGACAGCTGTTAATGCACAGGACCAAAGAGATCCAGGTTTCTTAAGTGATGATGATTATCCTACAAGCAGTCGTTGGATAGATGCTCCAGCAGCCATCGATGATCCTCTTTTCGGTGGTGACTTCATCCGTTATCAGTGGGGCAAGCAGCAACGTGTTGGAAAAAGCCTGGAAGATGCCGTCAGAGACCAGCATTTTGAATTGGATATCGTAATTCCTTTCTTTGCCAATCTGACAGGTCTTGATGTTTCAAGAAAGAATACTCCAGAGATATTCCTGCAGATTTCGAGATCGATTGCTGATGCCCGTGCTAATAATAAGGCAGCCAAAAATTTCTACCAGCGTTATCGTCCAATGAAGGTTTTCAATGAAGGTTCTGTGGAACCCTCGGCAGATGAATACGGTTTCTCTTCCTTCTCTTATCCGTCGGGCCACTCCGTGATAGCTTATGCGTCAGCATTCGCCATTACCGAGATAGCTCCTGAGAATGTGGACACCGTGATGTGGCGTTCCCGCATTATGGGTATTAACCGTATTATTGCTGGATTCCATTACGAAAGTGATCTGCTGCCGGCAATGGTAGTAGCTGCTGCCACTTTTGCCCAGCTTCACAACAACGCTGACTATCAGGCACAGTTGGCAAAGGCTCGTGAGGAATATCGTCAGATGAAAGGAATAAAGGCTCAGAAAGTTCGCATCGGTAAGTTGCAGCCAGGTGCATGGCTCACAGCAGAGAAGCGTCCTTGTGGTGCCCATTATCTCGCATTGCCTGCTGATACAAATGCTGTGGAGTTTTACGATGATTGGATGCAATACCAGATGGGTAAGAAGAAGCGTACGCCAGAGCGTATGCAGGTTGCCCTTGCTGATACAGCCATTACTATCAATGGGGTCATGAACCGTATGGAGGAAGTGCTTGGATTCCAGGTTACTGAAAAGGAACTTCCTGCCACTTATGCTCTGCTGCAGAAGGCTCACGCTGATTTCTTGGAAGTCTGCTCATCAACTGCACAAAAAGCCCGTAAACGTCCTTATGTGAAAGCCGGTGATGCTTCCGGTTTGCCTGAATTGGATTCCACGTTGAGTCCTACCACACTTGGTGCCTCTTGTCATTCTTCAGTAGGTTTTGGCTTTGGATTGCTTCTTTCCGAACTGTTCCCAGAGAAGAAAGATGAACTTATTGCCCGTGGACTTGATTATGGAAAGAGCCGTGTTATTGCCGGACTTGAGTATATGAGTGATGTCTGGAATGCCCGTTCACTTTCAGCTGCCACTTTTGCTTGTCTCAATGCTGACTATGCTTATCTGGCACAATTGGACAAAGCCAAGAAGGAAATCAAAAAATGGCAGGCTAAACTGGCCAAGCAGAAGGCAGCCTAATCCTGATTACATCAAATAGAAAAAAGGCATTTCCCATTGCGGGAAATGCCTTTTTATTTGAGATGATATAGGAATCTTATACAATACCCTGGGCCATCATAGCCTTGGCAACCTTCATGAAGCCAGCCACATTAGCACCCTTCACGTAGTTGATGTAGCCATCCTTTTCAGTTCCGTACTTCACGCAGTTCTCGTGAATGTCGTTCATGATGCGCTTCAGATAGTCGTCAACTTCCTTGGCGGTCCAAGAGATACGCTCAGAGTTCTGGGTCATCTCCAGGCCAGATACTGATACACCACCAGCATTTGAAGCCTTACCGGGAGAATAGAGGATCTTGGCATCCTGGAAGATCTTGATGGCATCGGGCAGGGTAGGCATGTTAGCACCCTCGGCTACGGCAATCACGCCATTGTCAACCAAGGCCTGAGCCTGCTCGGCATTGATCTCATTCTGTGTGGCGCAAGGCAGGGCAATGTCAGCCTTCTCGTGCCAAGGGCGTTCTCCAGCCACATACTTGGCGTTGGGATACTCCTCAACATATTCCTTGATACGTCCGCGCTCAACATTCTTAAGATTCATGATGTAGTCGAGCTTTGCGCGGTCGATACCCTCTGGATCGAAGATGTAACCGTCAGAGTCACTCATAGTCAGGACGGTAGCACCCAGCTGGAGGCACTTCTCAGCAGCATACTGAGCCACGTTGCCGGCACCAGAGATCAGCACCTTCTTGCCAGCCAATTCGATGTTGCGGGTAGCCAGCATGGAGAGCAGGAAATAAACTGTACCATAACCAGTAGCCTCAGGACGGATCAGAGAACCACCAAACTCGCGGCCCTTACCGGTGAGCACACCCTGGAACTGGTGAGTCAACTTCTTATACTGTCCGAACATATAGCCAACCTCACGGCCACCTACGCCGATGTCACCAGCGGGAACATCCTCATCGGGACCGATGTGACGATATAATTCGTTCATGAATGCCTGGCAGAAGCGCATCACCTCAGCATCGCTCTTACCACGTGGAGAGAAGTCGGAGCCACCTTTGGCACCACCCATAGGCAGAGTGGTCAGAGAGTTCTTGAAAGTCTGCTCGAAAGCGAGGAACTTCAGAATACCAAGGTTTACAGACTTGTGGAAACGGATACCTCCTTTGTACGGGCCAATAGCGTTGTTGTGCTGAATACGATAACCCATGTTGGTCTGGATGTTACCCTTGTCGTCAGTCCAAGTAACGCGGAATTCTACCAGACGATCGGGGATGCACAGACGCTCGATGAGGTTTGACTTCTCAAACTCAGGGTGCTTGTTGTACTCTTCCTCGATGGTGGGGAGAACCTGACTTACGGCCTGAATGTACTCTGGCTCGTTTGGAAAGCGCTGCTTGAGCTGCTCTACTACTTGTGCTGCATTCATAATAATACTTTTTTAAATGATTTTATTGAAAACTTATTCTTTTATTGCTGTGACTAAAATTCTTTATTTTGTCGTTTGCGGTTGCAAAATTACACATTTTCTTTGAATCACCAAACATTTTGCAAGAAAAAGTTTCAAAAAAGTGCAAAAAAGTTATTATGTAAAGTACTGTTGTATAATTATACCGTTAACGCACACAAATTCCTTACAGATTGTCAAGCCAATTGTCAATAAGTTTGCGCGCGATGGATAGTTTGTCGGGAATTTGTGGCAAAGTGTCACGAGTGTACCATCCACCACCTCCCAACTCGCTTCGCTGTAGACGGATTTCACCTCCTGCATAATCGGCATTGAATCCTACCATCAGTCCGCAAGGATAGGGCCAAGGCTGGGAACCGAAATATCGAAGATTCGCAATCTTCAATCCCACTTCTTCCCTCACTTCTCTCACAACGGCTTCCTCCAGCGTTTCTCCGGTTTCCACGAATCCGGCCACCAGACCATAGTAGTTGCTTCGAAAATTGTTGGCATGTACCAGCAGCACTTCGTTGTGTAGCGGGTTCCCGTCTGCTGCTTTTCGCTGGATGAGCACGATGACGGCTGTTGCCAACTGCGGCCAGACCTCCTTGCCGCATTCCGTGCAACGTTTGGAAATGTTGGTGTGGAGTTTCATGGGTGCGCCGCAAACGCCACAAAACTTTGTGTTCGCATCCCAGTAGAGAATCTCCTGGCATTTGCCGGCAATGAGGTAGAGTGGGCGAGGCAGCAGGTGGTAGGAGGCGCGCAGACCGCACATCTCCATGTCTCTCTCTTGCTCCTTGACATTTGATTCCTGTCTCTGGTAAGGTGTATCTATGCGGAATGTCTTCACTTCCGTTGCTCCATCGTCAGAACGCAGGGGTTCTGGTATGTCCACGGTATGAACGGTTGTCCATTCTTTGACTGCTACGGGCGGTTCTTCCCCGTAGGGTATGGTGTATTGGCCTTCGGGTGTTTTTTCTAAAAGCAGTTCTGTCTTGCAGAACACGAACCAGTAGTATTTCATTATATATTATATAAGGTATAATTGTTTGTATGTCTAATGATGAATGGGCCTGCTGTTTCCAACAAGTGGAAGCATTGCTTCCAATGGGTAGAAGCGTTGTTTCCAAAGTCTGGAAGCATTACTTCCAATGGTTGGAAGTATTATTTGAAAAGTAGGCGGCGATCGCGTTCAATGGCTGGCTTGGCCCAATCTTCAGGAACGAAACGCCAGTTGTTGAAGGGCTGTGGATCGCATTCGCCCATCTGCTCAATCAGTTGTGAGAGATAGTAACGCTGATCACGGTCGCTCTCCCAGATGACTCGTTCCTTGAGCTTTTCTCGTGGAATGCCTGCTCCTTGGGTGAGCAACAGTCCGCCTCCATTGCCGCGATAGCTGTTCATGGCCACCTTGTAGGTTTTATTGAGGTCGAAAGGCTCCCCGTTACTCATCCGTAGGATGTGAACTTTCTGACCATCAGGCTTCGTGACGTCCACCTCGTAGTCGATACCGGCGGCAGAGTCGAAGTTGAAGGCAAGATTCTTGAACATACGGCGCTGTTGGTCGTCCTGGGCGTGTTCGTCCAATAGCATGATATGGTCATAGGGGTTCTTCATCGTATTCACCCATAGGTCATAGCTCATTTCGAGATGTCCGAGTATTTCCTTTCCGGTAAGCAACATCGTATAGAGCTGGTTCTCATATTTGTAGAGGTTGAACATATCGCTGATTCTCACGTCTCCGGCTTTGATGCAGGCGTCGAAGGTGAGTGGTGCGTTGAATGAGATGTCAGCCCCAGTAAGTTTCAGTTGGAGTGAATGGATGAAGTCGCAGAAGGCGCTGCTGCCAAAATAGCAGTCGCGGGTGTAAATGGAGTTCTTGAACTTTCCGATCTTGCGGTCTACGTAGTGCTTCACTTCGTCGATGTCCTTTTGGAAGTGTTTCATGAAAGCCTTGTCAACAGCAAGGTTACGAACATCGGAAATCTGTCCATTAATGGAGCGTCTGACAACCTTGTCGTCCTTAAGTGTCAGTACCACCTCAGCATCCCCTACAAAATAGGCGTTGCTGGAAGGGTCTAGTAAAAGGACGCTCCGGCCCTCATTGTTCTTGATGGTTTCGCAATGGCGTACGTGGTCGTGCCCGTAAAGCACGATGTCAAAACCTGGCACTTCCATAGCCACCTGGAGGGCTGCGTCTTCCCGATAGTCTTCGGTGACGATACCTCCGTCGTAGCCGGAATGGAAGAGCCCAATAATAAGGTGAGGCTTCTCCTTCTCCTTGATATAACTTATCCATTTGCGTGCGCAGCTGGTCATTTCCTCAAAGCGGAGACCGCTCCATAGGTGTTCGTGAAGCCAGTTAGGGATACCGGGTGTCAGCATTCCCAAGACAGCAATCCTTGCTCCGTCGCGCTCGAACATCTGATAGGGTTTGAGATAGGGTTCGCCGGTCTTCGTGTCGATGATGTTGGCACCAAGCATGGGGCATTTCACCTCACGAATCCACTTGTCATAGACCTCGTGACCGGTTTCCACATCATGGTTGCCTATGGTTTGAGCGTCGTATTTCATGTAGTTGATCACACTTGCCGCAAGGTTCTCCTTTGTGGGGTTCACGTAGTTGCAGTAATAACAGGTGGGCTGCCCCTGAAGGATGTCGCCATTGTCGAGCAGCAGCAGACGGTCGCCGTAATTCTGACGAAGGGAGTCCACGTAAGTGATAACCCTTGCCAGCGAACCGCTAGTGGGTTTTCGTCCGATAAAGTCGTAGGGGAAGAAACATCCGTGAACGTCAGTTGTCTCTATGATTCTCAGTTTTACCTTTTTTTCTTGTGCCATAGCCGTGTTGCCCAAACAGAGTGCAGCAAGGCACGCTGTGATAATTCTTTTCATTTCTTGTGTTTTTATTATTTATGGGGCAAAGATAGCCATTTTATCTGAATTACAGGTGCTTTCGGCACAATTTTTGTATGTGGTTAATTAAAAAATAGGAGACATTAATTATGGCATTCGTAGATTATTACAAGATTTTAGGTGTTTCGAAAGACATCCCGCAGAAGGATGTGAAGAAGGCATACCTGAAACGAGCCAAGCAGTTTCACCCGGACTTGCATCCGGATGATCCGAAAGCGAAGGCAAAGTTCCAGGCACTTACCGAAGCCTACGAGGTGATTGGTGATCCGGAGAAGCGTGCTAAGTACGATCAGTATGGCGAACGATGGAAAGACGCGGAAGCCTTTGGTCAGGGTAGCCCGGGAGGATTCGACTTCAGTCAGTTTACGGGAGGCGGCAGTTTCAGCAGTTTCTTCGAGGAATTGTTTGGAGGTAGCAAAGGGCGTGGTGGTTTCAGTTTCAACGGAGCTGACATCTTTGGTGGTGGTCAGCAAGGTCCACGCGAAACTCAAGCCACGGTTCGCATCGACCTTTATACAGCTTTGCTGGGAGGAGAGATCATCGTTCAGACAGGCGCTTCGAAACTACGTCTGAAAGTGAAGCCAGGCACACAACCTGGAGCGAAAGTGCGTGTGAAAGGAAAAGGGCAGGGAGGCTCCGACTTGATATTGACTTACCAGGTGGATCTTCCTGCGAAGTTGAATGACCGCCAGCGCCAGCTTCTGGAAGAGATGAGGCGTTCAGCCTAAGCTTTATTCCACTATCTTCGACATCTTCAGTTCCGAGATGCGTCCGTTGGGATTCACCTTGGCGTTGATACGGTACTGGCTGTTGCTGTTGTTGGCAGCGTCGTTGTGCTGCTCTTCCTTGTTGGCTGTAAATGAAACAGAGTACTCGTAGCGGTTGTCGCCGATCTCGCGCTTGCTGATGTTGTAGTCCTTGTTGAGCCGCCAAATCAGATTGGAGACATCTTCCTTGTACATCTTCTCCATCATCTGCACAACATCGCCTTGCGTAGCCTGTTCCTTGTCAAGCAATGTCAGTTCGTCGGCAACACAACTTACAAGTCCCGTCTCGTCGCGTTCGTTGATGCTAACGAAGAAACGACGGAACAATTGGCCGATCATGGAACGCTCCTCTGCGGATACTTCCTTCACCTTCAACGCCTTCATGTTTTCCTCAGCCTCGTTATAGTGGTCCCCGTCCTGATGCTCGGCCAGGTAAGCCTGATAGGCTTCGATGGTGTTGAGGCTGGAAGCCTGGGCCCAGTCAAGAGAGTCTATCTTCTGGGCGGCCATAGCCTTATGGGGTGAGTCGGGATGCTGGCTGAGATAGTCGAGCAGCATCGACTTGGAGTTGCTCACGTAAGCGTTCTGCCAGTCCAAGTCGTTCTGTTTGATCTGCTGAAGGTGAGCCGCTACAGCATCCAGGTGTTCTTGAGGAGCATCCTTGTAGGTGTCGAGATAACTCTGCAGGATGAGCGGGTCTTCACTCTTCACGGCAAACTCGTATTCCTGAAGTTCCTTACGGTCCTGTGCATTCTTATACATATAGAAGCAAATTCCGCATACGAGTAAGGCTATGATGAACGAGACGAGCAGGGCAACCCATCCGCCGCTCTTTTTCTTGGCGGGAGCAGGAGGATTGGCGGTCGTCTGGCTTTTGGGTGATGGCGTTGCAGGCACCTGTGGAGCAGCAAGGGGTGCTGCCTTTGGTGCAACCGTTGTCTCTGATGGCCTGGCTGTTTGCTGACTGAGCGGGCGGTGGCAGTTTGGGCAAACGGCATCGTCCTTGAAAAAGACCTCGCCGCATTCAGGACAACGGGTCACTTTGTCTGCTATCTCCACACCGCAGTTAGGGCAGGTAGGTGCTTTGTCGCTGATTTGGTGTCCGCATTCCGGACATTTTATGATTGACATCTTTTATAGTTTGTGAGTTTCTAAGTTTGTGGGTTTGTTACCAATGCTTGAATCGTAATTCCCTCATACTGTGGCGGCCCATGAAACGGCTTTTGTCCACGTAGCCGTTGATGCCGTTAATACGTCCTTTTCCGGTGTATTGCCAGATGATGTAGTCGCGGCCATCATAGAGTTCGGGTTCCGAGTCTGCATATTTGGCTATCATCAGCGGATATTCGTCTATCTTATGCTGAAGATATTTGTTGTAGAAGTTGTTGCCTGTATAAACAAGCGGTTTCTGATGGTAGGCCTCGGTCACCATCTTGAGGAAGGTAATCAGGGAGTCGCAGAACTCCTCTGTAGACAGCTTGCCGGTGGATTCCACGTCAATCATCGGAATCAGATCCTGATCGCCAGGCCGGCATTGCATCATAAAGTTCCTCAATTGTGTACGCAGGGGGCTCTTCGGGCGGAAGAAATGATAGCTGCCCACCTTCAGGCCATAGCGATGAGCCAGGTGGATGTTCTCTTCATACATGTGGTCGATGCGGTCGCCGCCTTCCGTGGCTTTCATATAGACATATGCCATCTTCGAATTGTTGCCGATGGCCTCCCAGAATACGCTGCCCTGGTAATGGCTGATGTCTATGCCGTGGATATGGCTGCAGGTGTCTTCGCATAATTCGTCCGTAAATTGGGCCGCAGCCAAAAGCGGGAAAGCCGCAAGAATATAGAGTAGAAAAAACCTTATCTTGTTGTTCATACGTGCAAAGATACGCAATTCTGAGCAGACAGCCAAATTATATAACACTTTTTATTCTTCTATCTGGGTGATGGCATTGTGCAATCGACGCAGCATACTATGCGTTGTGGAGAGCGGATAGTGAGCCAGATAAGACAAAGTGAGACGTTTGTCCTGGTCGCCGAGTTTCTCTGCCAATGCTCTTTCGGATGTCATGAAAGGCAACTCGTCGATGTTGAATCCAAAGAGCGAGATGAGTACAGAGCCATGTAACTGGGCCATCCGGTTGACGCCAAGTTTCTGGAACCACGATTCCAACTTCACGAAATCCACCTTGTCACCCTTTTTCCTCAGGAACCGTCCCATCTCGATAATGCCGTGGAGGGAGGTGTGGCCCGATATGGTCTGGTCGATGTTGTAGAGCATGATGTTGAGCATGTCAAGCGTGTCGAGCGAAGTGTCGATGGCGTGGTATTCGGCCTTGGCGATGCTGCGGAACTTCCTTCCTTGTGTGTGGTCTTCAAAGTTGATGGAGATATGGGGCGCATCATCCTTGATATACGAAAGAACCTCTTCACGCTCCGCCCGTCGGTAGAGTGCTTCCCATTTGTATTTCGACATGGGTTCCATGGGTTCGTTCTCGCCGAAGGCTCCATTTCGGAGCATACGGAAGTAGTTGCGTGTCAATACGTTCATATTTCGAGTTTTCTTTTTTCTTCCTAACTATACCTTTTGGGCAGCCTTAGCATGATGGCCAACAAGGCGGAAAAGCCCAAGGCCAACGGGTAGTAGAGGTAGGGCATGATGTCGATGGGATTCAGGCGTGCGAGACCTGCCGCCATCAGTAATTGTGCGCCATAGGGGATGATGCCCTGTGTGAAACAGGAGAAAGTGTCAAGCAGAGAGGCGCATTTGCGGTTGTCCACCCCGAAGCGGTCGCCTATCTGTTTGGCAATACCGCCCACGGTAATGATGGCCACCGTGTTATTGGCTGTACAGATATTGGTCAGCGTGACCAAGGCTGCTATTGAGAACTCGGCACCTCGCTTGCTGCTCACTTTTGCCGTCAGTTTCTGGATGATGAAGTCGATGCCGCCGTTTTCACGGACAATCTCCAAAAGACCGCCAGCCATCATGGTAATGATAATAAGCTCGCCCATACCAAGGATACCGTCGCCCATGGCCTTGAACCAGCCATACATGTCATATGAGCCATTGAGCATCCCGATGATTCCCGTCAGCATCAGTCCCAACGTAAGCACGGCCATTACGTTCATGCCGAAAACGGCTGTGATGAGAACTACCAGGTAGGGGACCACTTTCATGAGTTCTATCTGGGGAATACTGGCAGGTTCCTGAACGGAGGAACCCATAAAAGCATAGATAAGCAGTATCAGCAGAGCTGCCGGGGCTACGATGAAGGTGTTCACTCGGAACTTGTCGCTCAGGCGGCAGCCCTGTGTCTGTGTGGCGGCAATGGTAGTGTCGCTGATAAACGAAAGGTTGTCGCCGAAGAAAGCACCACCCACCACGACGGCTGTCATCATCGCAATCGGCGTGCCTGTGCTCTGGGCGATTCCTGCGGCGATGGGAACCAGGGCAACTATGGTTCCGACGCTTGTGCCAATGCTCAAAGAAATAAAGCAGGCTGCTAGAAAGAGTCCAGCCAGGAGCATCTGTGCGGGAAGTAATGTAAGCGTGAGATTCACGGTCGCGTCGATACTGCCCATGACCTTGGCTGAATTGGCAAAAGCACCGGCCAAGACGAAAATCCAGAGCATCAGCATCAGGTTACCGGTTCCTGCTCCGCGGCTGAAGGTCTCTATACGCTTCTTCAAGGGCAGTCTTCCGGAGATGGCAACAGCGAAGATGCTGCTGATCATGAAGGCAACGGTGATGGGCACCTTGTAGAAGTCACGGGCAATAATGCTCGTTACCAAATAGAGAACGATGAACACCAGGAGCGGCGACAGTGCGATGATTCCTTTCTTGTTACTCATTATTGCGTGCAAAGGTACAAAGAAGTGAGCATAAAAACAAACATTTACCTATTTTTGTCTTATGGAAATTCAACGTGTAATTATCCTAAACGCAAAGTATCATCCGCTGCCTTCCGACGGATGATACTTTGAAAGCCGACGGATGATACTTTGAAGTCCGTCGGATGATACTTTGGTTTGCGTAGTGTCTTAGAGCGTCACGCCATTCTTGAAGATGGAAATCTCGCGATAACCGTTCTTCTCGTTCTGTGATGGCTCACCATTGGCCACGCTTATGATCTTGTCGATGAAGTCGTTGAGCACATCCTTCATGGGACGGCCTTCCACCAGCTGTCCGGCATTGAAGTCAATCCAATTGGGCTTGTTGCGGAAGAGAGTGCTGTTCGTGCTGATCTTCATGGTCGGGATGAAGGTGCCGAAAGGTGTGCCGCGGCCTGTCGTGAAGAGTACGATCTGACAACCGGAAGCAGCAAGGGCCGTAGAGGCTACGAGGTCGTTGCCCGGGGCAGAGAGCAGATTCAGGCCTTTCACCTGCAGACGGTCGCCATAGCCGAGTACTCCGCTGACAGGAGCGCGTCCGCATTTCTGTGTACAACCTAAAGCCTTGTCTTCGAGCGTGGAGATACCGCCGGCCTTGTTGCCGGGACTCGGATTTTCGCCTACGGGTTCGCCGTGGGAAAGGAAATACTCCTTGAAATCGTTGACGAGTTTCACGGTCTGCTCGAAGAGGGCAGGGGTCTCACAACGGTTCATCAAAATAGTCTCGGCGCCGAACATCTCAGGAACCTCCGTCAGGATGGATGTACCGCCCTGAGCCACGAGGAAATCAGAAAATTCACCTACGAGCGGATTTGCCGTAATGCCAGAGAAACCATCAGAACCGCCGCATTTCAGTCCTACGCGGAGTTCGTTGAGCGGGCAGGCTTCACGCTTGTCCTGTTTGGCGATGTTGTAAAGGCCGCGGAGAATCTCCATGCCAGCCTCCACCTCGTCGCCTTCCACTTTCTGTGTGACGAGCAGTTTGATGCGGTCATGATCGTAGTCGCCGAGCATGGCCATGAAGTCGTCAGGCTGGTTGTTCTCACATCCGAGAGAAAGTACAAGTACTGCTCCAGCGTTTGGATGTAAGACAATGTCACGCAATACCTTACGGGTGTTCTCGTGGTCTCCTGAAAGTTGTGAGCAACCATAGTTGTGATGCCAGGCATGAACAGCATCGATGCCTTCTAACTGAGTCTCCTTTTCCAGCAGGGAAGCCAGACGCTCGGCTATGCCGTTGACGCATCCAACGGTAGGAACAATCCATACTTCGTTGCGGATACCCACTTCGCCGTTCTTGCGGCGGTAGCCGTTGAAAGTACGGTTGTCGGCAGGTATGTTGAGTTTTTCGTTGACGGGATGATACTCATAGGAGAGCGTACCGGAAAGGTTGGTCTTCAGATTGTTCTCGTTGACCCATTGGCCTTCCTTAAGATCTTCCTTGGCATGTCCGATGGGATAGCCGTATTTGATGATGTTGTCTCCTTGTGCTGCATCGTTGATGAGCACCTTGTGTCCGGCTGGAGTGTCCTGTAACAGCGTGACAGACTTTCCGTCCACCTCGATGGTCTCGCCTTTCTGGAAAGGACGCAGGCAAACCACGACAGAGTCGGCGGGATTGATTTTAATAAAAGATGACTGTTCCATTGTAGATTTGTTTTTATTGTTTTTGTATAATGATTTATTGTTTGAATCAGGCAGAGGCTATAGTTGGGTTCGCCGGTAGAAATCCACGTTCTCCTTAGTGAGCAGCTCGATGGGCATGTAGTTCACGGGTTCCACCTTCTGCTTCAGGACTATGGCCTTGAAGAGCGTGTCCACACAGTTGTAGCCCTGCATGAAGGCATGTTGCGCTATGAGGAACGAGATGCTCCCCTGACGCAGGCAGACTGCATTCTTGCCCACCATGTCATAGCCCATGATCTGCACGTTGCGGCGGTTGGTTTTCAACAGAAACTCGCCTACGATATGAGCCTTTGAACACATCGTGATGCAATGGTGTACGCCAGGATGTTCCGAGAAGAAATCTTCCAGCAGGTTGTCGTATTCGGAGCGTTCTTCGTCGAGCGGCAAGTCGAGGTCGAGAATCTTGACGGCAGGGAAATGGTCATGCATGTAATGGCGGAAGCCCACCTCGCGGTTATCCTGCTGCTTGGAAGCCACCTTGCCGTTTTTCATTTGTTTCATCAGCATGATTTCCTTTTCCTTTGAGGCGATCAGCATCAGCATCTTGGCCGCGAAATATCCGCTCTGGAAAGAATCTTGTCCGAAGAAGCTGAGCGGCTTCAGGTCGGGCATGTAGGAGTCCAGCAATATAAAAGGTATCTCGCGCTGGTGGAGCTGGTCGGTAAACTGCTGAGTGACTTCCAGGTCGCTGGGCACGATGATGACGCCGTTGGGATTTTCCTTCAGGATGTCTTCCGAAGCCTTGACGAATGATTTCGTGTCGAAGCGCTTGTAATACTTCACGTCGGCCTGGATATGGAAATCGCGTCTGACATCCACACACTTCTTGGCTCCTTCCTCGATTTCTTCCCAGTAGGCCTCGCTGGCATGCTTGGGCATCAGGAGCGTGAAGTTGTATGACTTGTTGTAGGCAAGTGCAGCGGCATACATGTTGGGCTGGTAGTTGATTTCCTTCAGCACCTTTTCTACTTTCTCGCGTGCCGCCTTCGACACGTTGGGGCGGTTGTGAAGGATTCTGTCTACCGTTCCAACGGAGACGCCTGACAGTTCTGCGATGTCTTTTATTCTTATTTTTTCTGCCATAGTAGATTAAAAATGATTGAATGCACAACGTTGTTTGCGTGCACAATTGCAATTTCGGTGCAAAAATAGTAAAAATTATCGAATTGTGCGAAAGCACAGCGGTTTTTTTTGTTAAAAACACAAATATTTCCCTTTTTATTTGTATATTTGCCTAATAAATCGTACTTTTGTGCTCGAAAAAAACATTACGTATAAATTAATCTATAAACATTCAAAAAACAAATTCAAAAACAAGAAAACAAATGGCAAAGATTGTGACTTTGGGCGAGATTATGCTCCGCCTTTCTCCCAACGGCAACGACCGTTTCATTCAGAGCGATTCTTTCCGCATCATCCCCGGTGGTGGTGAGGCTAATGTCGCTGTTTCAGTAGCCAACTATGGACATGAGGCTTATTTCGTAAGCAAACTGCCTAAGCATGAGATTGGTCAGATTGCCGTCAACGCACTCCGTCGCTATGGTGTGAACACACAGTTCATTGCCCGTGGTGGCGACCGCGTTGGTCTCTATTATGCAGAGACGGGTGCTTCCATGCGTCCCTCAAAGGTGATTTACGACCGTGCTCACTCCAGCATTGCTGAGGCTGATCCTTCAGACTTCGACTTCGATGCTATCATGGAAGGTGCACAGTGGTTCCATTGGAGTGGTATCACCCCTGCCATCAGCGACAAGGCTGCCGAGTTGACGAAGCTGGCTTGTGAGGCCGCCAAGCGCCACGGTGTGACCGTGAGTGTGGACCTGAACTTCCGCAAGAAGTTGTGGACCTCCGAGAAGGCTATCAGCATCATGCGTCCGCTGATGAAATATGTGGATGTTTGTATCGGTAATGAGGAAGATGCCGAGCTCTGCCTTGGCTTCAAGCCCGATGCTGACGTGGAAGGCGGCAAGACCGATGCCAGCGGCTACGAGAAGATCTTCAAGCAGATGAAGCAGGAGTTCGGTTTCAAGTATGTGGTTTCCACGCTTCGTGAGAGTTTCTCAGCTACGTTCAATGGCTGGAAGGCCCTCATCTACAATGGCGAGGAGTTCTATCAGAGCAAGCGCTATGAGATTAATCCGATCATCGACCGCGTAGGTGGTGGTGACTCTTTCTCAGGTGGTCTGATTCACGGTCTGCTCACGAAGAAGACTCAGGGCGAGGCTCTCGAGTTTGCTGTAGCTGCCAGTGCTTTGAAACACACCATTAATGGCGACTTCAATCTCGTAGGTGTTGACGAGGTAGAGTCTCTGGCTGGTGGTAATGCCAACGGACGTGTTCAGCGATAAATAGAAACCCTAGAAACCCTAGAAATACTAGATTGCTAGATAATAGAAATTAAGATTATGGCTAAATTCGATAAGATAGCAGTAATGAAGAAGATTGGTGACACTGGTATGGTGCCCGTCTTCTACAATAAAGATCTGGAAACCTGTAAGAACGTGGTGAAGGCTTGCTATGAAGGTGGCGTTCGCGCTTTTGAGTTCACCAACCGCGGTGATTTCGCTCAGGAAGTGTTCGGCGAACTGGTGAAGTGGGCCGATAAGGAATGCCCTGAACTGGCTCTCGGTATTGGTTCTGTGGTGGATGCTCCTACGGCAGCACTCTACATCCAGCTGGGTGCTAACTTCGTAGTGGGTCCTCTCTTCAATCCCGATATTGCCCCTGTGTGCAACCGTCGTCTCGTTCCCTATTGCCCTGGCTGTATGACCGTCAGTGAGATTGGCAAGGCTCAGGAGTTGGGTTGCGACCTGACGAAGGTATTCCCTGGCGATGTGGTAGGTCCTAATATGGTGAAAGGCCTGAAGGCTCCTATGCCTTGGTCTAAGATTATGGTTACCGGTGGTGTTGCCCCCGAGGCAGAGAACCTGAAAGCCTGGTTCAAGGCAGGTGTCTTCTGCGTGGGCATGGGCAGCAAGCTGTTCCCCAAGGACAAGGTGGCAGCCGGCGACTGGCAGTATGTGACTGACAAGTGCAAGGAGGCGCTGGGTTACGTTGCTGACGCACGTTCATAAATATCCGTTGTCAAGGGGCTCAATAGCACTTCTGTGCCTATTGGGCCTCTTGCTTTTTTCAGCTTGTGGACCTAAGAACAAGGAGGAGGTTGACAAGTTGAATTCCACATCATACTTTTATCACTACAAGAATCTCGACTCCACATCGGTCTATGCCCGGAAGGCTTTGGCGCTTGCCGGCGACTATCATGCGGGTAGGGCGGAGGCCTACAACAACCTTGCGTTTGTGAGCATCATGAAGATGAACTATCAGGATGCCTACAAACTCCTCGACAGCGTTCGTATGGCCACCGACAACCAGGTGGAGCTGCTGGTGGCTGACGTCCAGCAGATGCGTCTCTGCCAGCGTGAGTCGCGGAATAAGGAGTTCTACGACTATTACGAGAATGCCCAACGTACCCTCCGGCGCATTTCAGAGGAGCGTGATGCCCTTTCCCAACGGCTGCAGGACCGTATGGTCTATGCCGAGAGCGAGCTCCATATCGTGGCTTCCACCTATTATTATTACGTGGGACTCGAGCCGCAGAGCATCGCAGCCTTGAAGCAGATTGACGAGGACGCGGTAGAGGAGGATACGGCCCAATACCTGAACTACCTCTACCAGATAGGTGCCGGCGGTATTCTCACCGAAGGTTCTGCCGACGAGATCATGCAGCAGGAGTGGGATTACCTGATGCGTTGTTACCAGCGCAGCCTCCAGAGCGGCGACGTCTTCTGGGAGGCCAATGCCCTGCAGGGAATGAGCGAACATCTCTTCATCAAGGAGAGTCGCGATTTGCTGATCAACAGTAACCGTCCGTCGATGCTGCTCATCAATCCCGAGGAATACCCCGATTCCCTGCTTGCCGGCTACCTGGCCGAACGCTCGCTGGACATCTTCGAGCAGTACGGCGATGTCTATCAGATAGCAGGCAGTTACCGCACGTTGGCTTCCTGCTATTGGAACATCGGCGATTATCTTTCCGCCCTGGATTGTCTGGAGCATGCACTCCATGGGAACAAGGCCATCGAGCAGGCACCCGACCTGGTGGCCAGTATCCGTGAACGCCTTTCGCTCACTTATTCGGCACTCGACGAAAAGTCCAACAGCGACTACAACCGCAACCTCTATCTCGACCTGCAGGAGAAAACCCGTCAGGACCGCCAGCTGGAGGCCCGTGCAGCACAGTTGGACCGTTCCTCCCGTCAGTTGAGCTGGATGATTGCCGCCGTGGTGGCCATGATCCTGCTGACCGTATTCTCACTCTTCCTTTTCAACTACATGCGCCGGAAGAATGAGCAAAACAACCGTCAGAAGCATCTGGACCAGCTCGGACGCGACAATGCCCAGATCATGAGCCAGCTGTCGGACCGTGAGGACGAGATAGAGGGAGATACCGAGATGGCCGCCGTATTGCTGGAGAAGAACAAGCGGCGCAACCTGGAGAACCGTGCCAAGATATTCCTCGTCAACACCATCACGCCCCTCATCGACCGCATGATTCACGAAATCCGCAAACTCCAGCAGGGCGGTGAATCTGAAGCCGTCAGGGCAGAGCGACTCGCCTACATCCAGGAGATTACCGATACCATCAACGACTACAACCAGACGCTGACCGAATGGATTCAGCTCCGCCAGGGCGAACTCCAGCTGAAGATAGAGAGTTTCCCTGTCCAGGAACTCTTCGACATCGTGAAGCGCTCGCGCATGAGTTTCCAGTTGAAAGGCATCGAACTGACGGTCAATGATACCGATGCCGTGGTGAAGGCCGACAAGATTCTCACGCTCTTCATGCTCAACACCATTGCCGACAATGCCCGGAAGTTCACCGAGAAGGGCGGGCGCGTAGAGATTGGAGCCGTTCAGCAGCAGGATTATGTGGAACTCTCCGTCACGGATACCGGTAAGGGTATGACCGAGGAGCAGCTCTCCACGCTCTTCACCCACCAGATTCAGGGCGGTCACGGTTTCGGACTGTTGAACTGTCGGGGCATCATCGAGCGCTACAAGAAAATCAGCAAGCACTTCGCCGTCTGCACCCTTCAGGCCGAGAGCAAGGTGGGGGAGGGCAGCCGACTCTTCTTCCGTTTGCCCATAGGCATCCGAAAACTGATTCTGCTCCTGATTGCCTGTACGGCCACCCTCGGTTCCGTGGCAGCCAATGACCCCAATCTGGAAGCCCTCCGCTATGCCGACAGCGCCTATTTCAGCAACCTGAAAGGAACCTACGAGCACACGCTCCAGATGGCCGACAGCGTACGCCATTACCTGAAGAAGGCAGAGCGTCCCGACACCAGCATCATACTCGGCATCTCCAACGAGACGGCCGTGGCAGCCCTTGCCCTCCACCGTTGGGATATCTACCATCGCAACAACCGCGAATACACCCAGCTCTACAAGGAAGTAACGGCCGACCATAATCTGGGCGACTACGTGATGCGTATGCAGCGCTCCAGCCAGAACAAGAACGTAGCCATCTTCCTCCTGCTGGTGCTGCTCCTGGCCATCCTGATTGGCTACTATCTGCTCTACTACCGCCCACAGCTGCGAAGGCAGCATATCGAGGAGCAGCGGGCCGTGAACCGTAGCCGCGATTCCGTGGAGAATAAGCGCCGCGAGGTGGAACTCATGGAGGACGAGCTCCATCGCATAGAGTATGAGAACCAGCAGTTCTATATCAGCAACAACGTGATTGACAACTGCCTCTCCACTCTCAAGCACGAGACCATGTACTATCCATCGCGCATTGGCCAGCTGCTGCCCGAAGACCATCATTCGGTTGACATCGAACCCATTGCCGAACTGGCCGCCTATTACAAGGAACTCTACGACCTCCTCTCCCGGCAGGTCGTCAATCAGGTGGAGAAACCCGTCACCGGCAAGGACGCCGAGGACTATCTCTTCGAACTCCTCCGCCGCGAGTCTGGTGAAAAAACATTGGACGTGACGAAAGAAATCAGCCGTGAATACGTTATCTATAAGGTCAGGATGAGCCAGGTGGAATGCCGCGACTTCTTCCGGCCTTCGCGTGAGAACATACCCTATCTCATCTGCCGCCAGATCGTGCGTGAGAACTCCGAAGCCACCGACCGTCACGGTTGCGGCATCGTGGCCCAGCCCGCAGAGGGTGGGGGAACCCTGTTCATCATCACCATGGCGAAAACGCACGAGCGCAGTTCGTAAACTTGCAACTTGGATCTTGAATCCTGAAACTTGAAACCTGAAACCTGAAACCAAAAGATATATGGACAATTTCAAAGTAATCATCGTTGAAGACGTAGCCCTCGAACTGAAGGGCACAGAAGGAATCTTCCGTAATGAAATCCCCGAGGCCGAAATCATCGGAACGGCCGAGAATGAGACTGCCTATTGGCGACTCATCAAGCAGCAGCAACCCGATCTCGTGCTGCTCGACCTCGGACTGAACGGCTCCACCACCATCGGCGTGGAAATCTGCCGTCAGACCAAGGAGGCCTACCCCAAGATCAAGGTGCTCATCTTCACAGGCGAGATTCTCAACGAGAAACTCTGGGTTGACGTGCTCGATGCCGGATGCGACGGTATCTGCCTGAAGAGCGGCGAACTCCTCACCCGTGGCGATGTGCAGAGTGTCATGTCGGGCAAGCGCATGGTCTTCAACCAGCCTATCCTCGAGAAAATCATCGACCGCTTCAAGCGTAGCGTGGGCAGTCAGATGATGCGCCAGGAAGCCTTGGTAGACTACGAGATTGACGAGTACGACGAGCGTTTCCTCCGCCATCTCGCCCTCGGCTACACCAAGGAGCAGATCACCAACCTCCGCGGCATGCCCTTCGGCGTGAAGAGTCTGGAGAAGCGCCAGAACGAACTCGTTCAGAAGCTCTTCCCCGACGGCAATGGCGGCATGGGCGTCAATGCCACCCGCCTCGTGGTGCGTGCCTGTGAGCTCCGCATCATCGACATCGACAACCTCCAGCCTGATGCAGAATAAGAGGACTGACGGATGAAGGTAGTAAGGCTGTGTATCGTTCTGGGAGCGCTCCAGGTGCTCTTGGTGCTTGCATCGTGGCTGGTGACCGCCGTGATGCCCGAGACCTCCGTGCGCTCATTGCTTTCACCCGAAGGCATACGCTGGTTCTTCGGCCATTTCACCGAGAACATGGCCCAGCCGCTACTGGTCTGGATTGTCCTTCTCTATGTGGCCTTCAATGCCTACCGTCGGGCAGGTCTCCAGCATGCCATGTCGCTGCTGCTGAAGGGAGAGCGGCTGATGCTCCGCCAGCGTTCCGCCCTGTGGCTCGTCCTCATCGTCGTGGGAGCCATCGTGGCCGTCATCGTGATGCTCATCGTCCTGCCCAATCCCCTTTTGGCCAGCGTCACGGGCAGTCTTTTCCCCTCCAGTTTCTCCTCAGCCTTCATTCCCATCGTGGCCTTTCTCGTCTTCATCGGGAGCATCACCTATGCCATGGCCACCGGTCAGTTCCGCAATTTCCGCCGTCCCTATCAGAGCCGTCTTTCCGTCTGGCTCCTCGTCTATATCCTAGCGATGCAGCTCTACCAGAGCCTCCGTTTCGTCTTCGGATATTGATGCTCCTTCCGTCCCATAACCGTTCTATCGTTTGCACATCCCAGTCAGATTGGAGCGTTAGGATATAAGAAAGTTTTTTTCGATTTTTGCTATCACTGCTATCACTAAAATCAGTAACCGGCTGAATGTCTGCAAGTTGCGGGTAATATTTTAGTGATAGCACAGGTGATAGCAGTGATAGCAAAATGGCATCGTCCTGAAAAAAGTTGATGGTTAAACCAATAAAATCCTGATATTGGTTGTCAAATTGTTTCTCATACCTGATTTTTTGCTATGATAAAGCGCATTTTTTTGAATGCAAACTCTTAATACTCAGCGTAGGATTTCATGGAAATTGGATGGCGTCTGATGTCGCGTTAAATTACTGCGCATCATCCGCAGCAGTACTGCGGATGATGCGCAGTACTACTGCCAATGGGTAGCAGTGGTGCTGCAAGTGATACGCACCTCTGCAGGAGATAACAGCGTGCAAGTGAAAATCTGAGTGTTTGGAGCTGTTTTTTTTATGCGAAAGGGCTTTTTGCTATCACTGCTATCACCTCTGCTATCACTAGATATTTTGTTGCAACTTACAGTCATCCAGCTATTTGTGAATTTTAGTGATAGCAGTGATAGCAAAAACAGGGAAAAACTTTTTTTACGCACGTATAAAAAGCGTTGGTTTCTCTGTTCACAAAACTTTTTCAATTTTTTCCCGTATTAAACGTTTGGTTTCCGAAATATTGTTTATCTTGGCTTCGCCGAAGATACTATCGTTCAGAAAAAATAGCAAATAAATTTGCTTTTTCGCTCACTTAATCGTATCTTTGCCATCGAAATAGAATGACAACGAATGATGGAAGAGCAACTTTCACATATTGATAACGGTGATATGGCTGCAGAAACAATGCAGTCGTATTATGGAGCGAGTGCACGCCTCAGAGAGGGCGGGCTCCTGCCAGAGTTGCACCGTCTGGATAAGGAAGAAACTACATGGGTCATCAGATTCATGCAGCGTCATCTTGACGAACTGAATGCTCAATCTGCAGAAGAGCTAGCGGATAGTGACCCATTGGCTGTGCTTGACAAACTCGGTGAACTGATCATGAAGACAGGAATGACCAGCGAGCAACTGGTTGAAGAACATCTCAAAGAGAAGTATGCACTATGAATATTCTGATTGACACGAATATTATTGCCGAATACTTTGAGCACCGGGCACAATACGGGTTTGTGAGGATGATTCTGCAAGCAGTACGTGACGGCCAGCACAAAGGCTTCATTACCCAAGGTACAGTATATACCCTGACTTATTTGGCTGAACGTGCGTTTAAAAGGAGTGATATTCATGAGCCCGAACTTACAGATAGACTAAGGGAGGTTATGCTGAGCATCATGCAACTATTTGAACCTATCGGTATTAGCAAGTCAGAATTCATCAAGGCCATTCTGAATCGTGAATTTACGGACTTGGAGGACAGTATGCAGATGCAAGCAGCCATTACGCACAAATGTTCTGTTCTGCTGACTATCAATATCAATAATTTTAAGAATTCCGCCGATAATGGTGTGGAATTATTAACTCCACAAGAATTTGTGAAACAATATATGAACTCATAAACCGCAATGCGTATGACATAGTGACTACATAAAGACATAAGGATGAAGCGTTTGCTTTTTGTTCTTGTATTCCGAAATCGCCAAAATTTCAAGCAGCAAGACAAAAGTAAATGGTTCACGCCTGCTGGCGTGGGCTTTTACTCGTTTAAGCTGCAATGGTGTTTGGCGATACCAGGAATACGTAGACGAAGTAATTAGTCCACGTTCTTTTGTATCTATCTGAATCGAAATAATAACAATCTAAATATACAAACATCATGAAGAAACTTTTCTTATCCACATTATTGCTAGCCCTCCCCCTGCTGGCAAGTGCGTATGACATCGCAGTAGAGAATTCCGATGACGTCACCATCTATTATAATTACTACAACAATGGTACAGAGTTGGAAGTAACTAGTGGCTCCCCAAGATATTCCGGAGTAGTCAACATCCCCGAAGAAGTGACTTACATGGGCAGAACAAGGAAAGTAACCAGTATCGGATACGAGGCTTTCGATAATTGCTACGGCCTGACCTCTGTGACCATCCCCAATTCTGTGACCACCATCGAAGACGGAGCTTTCGAGGATTGCAGAGGCCTAACCTCCGTAACCATCCCTAATTCCGTGACTTCCATCGGACGCTATGCTTTCCGTGATTGTATTTAGAGACCTCTAAGCAACCACAAACAATGAAAAATACATAGAGATAAACCGTTGTATATCAACCACTTTTAGATTTTAACACTTCGGGCTTGCTTTTTGGTGGTTCTCAAAAATCCGCTTATCTTTGCAACGCATTTCTACCGCGGAGAATTTTGAGGGCTTTTATTTTGCCATCTCGTGGACAGGGTTGACATCGATTGACAAGAGTGGACAACGGTTGACTGCAGAACGAGAGGGAAAGGAGCAAGGAAGTGACCTCATTTGAAGAACGTGACATCGTGGAATGAGTTGACAAGGATTGTCAATGATTTACGAAAGTTCACTCCGTGGCGGTTTGCATGAAATTGATTGTAAAACCACATAAAAAGGAGTCAAATGAGAAAAACAAGAAAATGCGCCTTCTGCGGAAAGGAGTTCACTTGTAACAGCGGCTCGCAGAGGTTTTGTTCAGAACATTGTGCCGAGGCGGCAAAGGCTCAGCGCAAGAAGAGACAACAGGACTTTTTGAAGGCAGTCCAGCCTGTTATAGACATCGCCAGCCAGGAGTATCTCACATTCTCCAAGGCTGCCATCCTCATGGGATGCTCCCGTCAGTACGTTTACAAGTTGGTAAACGAGGGTAAACTTCCTGCATCCCGAATCAGCAGCCGGATGGCATTCATCCGCAAGGCAGACATCGAAAAGATGCTTGCAGGCAATCCTTATCATCGTGTCTTGCCAACATCCAAACCTAAGAATCCTTCTTCCCTTTCGTTGAAGAAGGAACATGATTCAAGTAAGTCAGCGAGGAAAAAGAACTCTTTTCAAGACATTGAACCACTTGAATACATCTCTGGCGAGGATGTTATGGCAATCTACAAGGTTAAGAAGTCATGGCTCTATGTTTCAGCCAAGAGAAACAACATACCCATTTGCAAGATTGCAGGCAAGAACTACTATAGCCGAAAGCACATGGATGCCCTCTTCGGAGTTACATCCGGGATAGAGGCCTTGACAGAATGGCTGACAACGGAAGAAGCTGAAACACTCTATTCTACGTCCAAGGAATCACTCCGTACCCAAGCCTACCGCCGCCATATTCCCACCAAGCGAGAATATGGCAAGACCTATTATTCAAAGAAACATCTGGATGAAATCTTCCGTCCCGACCTGAAGGCGAGTGATGACTATTACACTACAGCCGAAGCTGCTGAGAAGTACGGCATGACCAAGAGCAACATCTGCGTAATCGTCAAGACGAACCACCTTACAAAGGTGAAAGTCGGTGTACAGAACCTCATCGTCAAGGAGGAATTAGACCGAATAATGGCAAGCAGACTGTCGCAATTCGGTGCTTACAGGCTCCAATAACGCCCAATAATAGGCATCAACTGCGTGAATGTACAATTATCCTGGAGTTATGAATGGGTTAGTTGGTCACACTTTCATCACGCAGTTACTTTGCACTCGCTATGAGACACATAGCCTTCGATTATTAACAAAACAAATTTCATACAAGTATGAGTAACATTTGTAAGACAGTAACCTTGCGTACGCGTAAGATAAAGAAAGGTACGCAACTGAGCTTCTACCTTGACTACTATCCCGGCTACAGGGATGAGTCAACCATGAAGGAACAGCGACATGAGTCACTTGGCATCTACATCTTTGCCAAGCCCAAGAACCAGCGCGAGCGTGACTACAACGAGCGCATGACGGAGAAAGCCGAGGCACTGCGCTGCCGACGCTATGAGAGTATCGTGAACGAACGCTACGATTTTTTCGACAGAGAGAAGGAGAAAGGCAACTTCCTCGCATGGTTCAAGAAGAAGGCCGACAACAAGAACACCAAGTGGCAGAACGTCTATAAGCATTTCGAAGCCTTCTGCGAAGGGAAATGCACCTTTGGTGAGATAGACGTTGACCTGTGCAACAAGTTCAAGGAGTACCTTTATGCTGCTCCTCAGACCATCCACAAGAAACAGAGGCTGCACACCAACACCATTGCAGGCTACTGGTCAACCTTCCGTGCCGTGCTCCACACAGCCTACCGCGACCACAAGATCAAGGAGAATCCCAATGGCTTCCTTGACAGGATAGACACCATTCCAACGGAGAAGGAACACCTCTCTCAGCCGGAACTCGTAAAGCTTGCCAACACCGACTGCAAGGAACCTGTGTTGAAGAAAGCGTTCCTCTTCTCCTGCCTGAGTGGACTCAGAAAGAGCGATGTCAAGGCGCTGACATGGAAGAAGATTCAGCCATACGGAGATGGAGGCATGTATATCACGGTACGGATGCAGAAGACTCAACAGCTCGTGAACAACCCGGTCAGCGAAGAGGCCCTTGAACTCATTGGCTTCTATGACGGCGGACACGAACCCGATACAAAAGTCTTCCCAGACTTCAAGGACAAGATGACTGGCACCACTTTGAAAAACTGGCTGAAGGCAGCGGGCATCACCAAGCACATCACATTCCACTGCGCCCGTCATACCTTTGGCTCCTTGCAGGTTGATGCAGGAACAGGTATCTACACCGTACAGCACATGCTCGGACACAAAAACGTGGAAACCACTCAAATCTATGCGAACATGGCTGACGAGAGCAAGCGCGAGTCGGTCAATCGCATCACGTTGAAGCCAAAGATAACTCCGCAACTGAAAGTCGTCGGGCAGGGCTAAACCTATTTGTTGGTTCTATTTCTTCGAGAAATGAAACCAAAGAAGCTTTTTTCAGGTCACAAACATGGGAAAATGAGAACCAACACGATTGGCTCTCATTTTTCGTTATACCTTTGTAGGGCAATCAAACAACGGAGAAAAAGGAGGAAAAGACCAAGTGTGAAAATCATACTCACTTCAAGTATGATTCACAAATAAACATAAAACACTGGCCTACAGAAGAAAAGGCTATACGTCATGTGCAAAAATCTTCTTAACTTTGCAGCACGATTTCGAAATAACGAACAATAACACATAAAGACAATGAAAATAGATTCACCATCTTCAATCACTTCAAGCGAGGCATCCATCCGGCTCGAATGGATCTCCACAAGAATACTGCCGGGAGTTGCAGTACTCCTTCTTTCAATTCCACTAAGCCAGTGGGCTGACACAATCCTTCCCGATGGCATCGTTCCTGTATCTATCATCTACTTGATGATTGTAATAATCCTATGGTCAATATACATGGCTGTGCAATATGCTTTCGTGGGAATAGCTCAGACGAGGAAAGGCAAGAACAAAGTTTCTATAGACAACTGCAATCCTCACGAAGAAGATGGGCAAACATCTGTTTTTCTTTTGGAGGCAAAACAGTTTGCTAATGAACCAGAGGAAATAAACCCTGTCGGTTGTGTTGAAGAATTTTCCAATAACATAACCGAAGAGATAGCCGTTACAGATAATAAGGTCATATCGGAAGAAGCCAATCCCGACAATGAGCCATCCACTGTTGCTACTGCTTCTGCCAGTTCGACCTACCAGCAAGGTATTGATGACTTCTATCAAAGTCAGGCAGAAAGCCAAAAGAGGAAACTGGACACCATTCATGAATACCTTCTATACATCATGTCTCCTTTTGTCTATGAGGAGGACATGGACGAGTTCTGTACAGACCTTTTGAGATTCGCGATGGACCACAACTACCGCCCTGAAGTTGAGTGGAAGAGATTCAAGACCAAGCTGAGCAGCTTCGATGTCCGCCATTTAGTATGGAGCATTGCCATCAGATTGGGACTTGGCAAAGGCAAGGTTTACAGCAACGATGATTGCGCCTGTTATATTGAGCGTCGTTTTGCTTCATTGTGCGTAACAGCCAGTGGGGAGCCATTGTCACATAGCACACTCAGGAACCTGACTGTCACATCCAACAACGACCAGATTCACTGCGATTACCCTGGGAAAGACGGACTGCTGTTTCATATTCCTTCACAGCTGAGTAGCTCATGTTGATTTCTGTAATGAGTCTAATAGGTTAGATGCTATCTCAGGATTTCGGAATCGAATAAGATTATCTTCAAGGGTATGATATCCAAGGATATTGACACTACCATACCAGATGGTACTTTTGTCAATAATGGCAGCATGAAGTGAAAGATGGTCATTGTAGATGACAGATATTCCCTGATGTTGTAAAAGTATCGCGTCATAAGTCTCCTCTTTTGTGTACAACACTATCTCAATGCCATTTGCCATTAAATCAGCAAGGCGATCTGCAATCTGTGAGTGTCGTCCAATTATTATTTTCGGGCACGAGATAACAACAGATTGCTTGGTCTTTGATAAGTCGGAGATAAATAGCGGTTCAAAGTTTTGACCGTCGTAAATCACATCGATAATAGGAAATAGGCTGTCAAAAGTTTCATTGTTTCGGATTCTATACCCGATGGAAGCGTAGCCTTTCAACCGCTTGCGATACATTGACTCACAAACAGGAACACGGAGGTCAATGTAATCATAAATCTGGACATCTTGTTTGCCTTCAAACTCTCGATGCAAACGTCCTGCATATTGGGCCACGATGCCTTTCCATGCTACTGGAGATACAAGAAACAGCGTGTCAAGCCTTGCATAGTCAAAGCCTTCACCAACATATTTTCCTGTAGCGACTATGACAAGCTGCTCTGATGATGGAATAGATTGTAGATGTTCCATCTTCTGCCGTTTCTCCTTGGTACTTTCAGAGCCAATAAGAGTGATGACATTCGGGCAATGAGGTTTAAGCAGTTCTGCCAATGTTGTCACATGGGAGGTCCGACTGGTGAGGATGATGGGAGAGCGACCTTCTTTCAGCGTTTCAACAACATCCTTGACGATGAGAAAGTTGCGATATTCGTCTTCTGCTATTTGTTGTGTAACCTTAGCAAACGAGAGGTCTTCATTACTGATAAGTCTGAAGGGAGTAAAACGAGGAACCAACAGACGTTGGAAGGACTGAGTTTGCATTTGTGCCTTTGCATCTGCGCTGTATCTGATAGGCCCGCATTGCATAAAGATTATAGGCTGATGTCCATCTTTACGAATGGGTGTCGCAGTCAATCCATAGACATATTGGGCATTGACGGCTTTCAGTATCTGTTCAAAGTTTACTGCAGAGACATGATGGCACTCATCAGCAATGACCATTCCATAGTCTTTGACGAAAGTCTTTACCTCATTATCAGAAATACATGACTGCATCAGTGCGATGTCGATGATGCTATGCAGTTTGTTTCCCGTTGAAGAAAGTGTGCCAATGGGCGAAAGACTTTTCTTTCGTCTGCGCTTACCCTCTTCAACTTCTGGAACCTCATTGATAACCAAGAACTGCTCTAATCTCTTAACCCATTGGTCGAGCAATGCCTTGGTATGTACAAGAATCAGCGTGTTGACACCATGCTTGGCTATCAAACCAATGGCAGCAACCGTTTTACCAAAAGCCGTTGTCGCTGAAAGAACGCCAGTATTGCTGGAAGCCAAAGCCTCGACAGACTCTTGTTGGTCTTTGCGCAGCTCTCCATTGAAGTGTACGGAAATACTCTTGCCATGATTTGTTTCATCATCAAAACGAAATGCTACACTTTTTTCTTTAAGTAATGCGACAACTGCATCCTCGCATCCCCTTGGTAACATCAGATAATCTTCCGTAAGTTCTGCGCATGAGATGATTCGTGGCGTGGAATATGTTGACAGGCGCAGTGCCTGTTTACTATAGAACTCAGGATTTCGGAACGAGGCAATGCGTCTTAGATGGTTGAGCACTTTTGATGAAAGTTGACTCAATGGGATGTAAAGCATGTTTGACCTTGTGATGACAATCTCTGAAGCAAAGTCGGTCCGTTCAATTTTGTTCGCAACGGGCACTTCCCACGGTTTGCTCTCACTGGTCTTTGACAAATCTCCGAGTGGTATTGTATTCGCATTCTGCTTCAAAAGTTCTTCAAGAGCTTGCTCAGAAAGCTTATCCACATTAAGTAGATACTGCCATTGGTCTGGATATGGCTCAAAGAACTCATTCACAAATACACTATTGCCATTCTTTCGGGCATTACCCTGCAGAGGAAGTGCTACCAAGTTGCCTAGTCCTCCTTCGGGTAATGTATCTTGATTTGGAAAGAAGCGGTCGTAGGACTTGAATCCTATCTTTCCGTCTCTGTTCATGGCTTCAGTCAGGATTGCATTACCCAGTTTGCGAGCTTTAACGGCAAGTACTGGACTATCAAAGAATATCCAAACATGTGCACCATTACCAGAACGGGACCGCTCTATGGAGAATGGCACATTCCAACTCCTACACACATCGACAAAAGCCAATACATCATCCTGATAGCCATGCTCACAGTTCTTATCGTCGAAATCAGTACAAAGAAGATGACACGTATTGTCTTCGTTAAGTACATAAAGACCGATAACATCTCTGCCATCCGAATCCTTTCCCTCCAAATGTCTATAGTAGTCGTTGTATGTTAATGGTGAAAACTGACGATTGGGACAGTCTGCACACTTGTACTTGCGTTTATCACATAGCGGAGTCCATTCATTTTGGCACACTGGCTGATAGCCGGCTTTCCCACTTGTCTTACTGTACCATCTTCTCGCAAACACATCATCACGTCCCTTAAACAAACTACAAAACACATCAATCTTCTCTTGTAGTGACAGATTCTGCATAGCATTAGAGGCTGAGGTCACAGGTTCAACAAGTGCGCCAAGTCTTTTCCTAAGCTCAGCGTTTTCGTTTTCCAACTCCTTGATGCGTTCAAGCAGTCGTGTACGTTCTGCTATGAATTCCTGATACTGTTGTGAGGACATACTATCATCAAGCTAAAGGTGCCAATATGAGACTTATGCTCCTTGTACTTACAATAAAGGTGACATGTAAAGCGGAAGATAGGTGATACCATCCTCTACTTTATAGTCAGCTGCATGCAAAACAGTAGGAGTGGTCATATACTCTCCAAACTTATTCATACACTTCTTTAGAGAAGATAATGTGTAGTTCTTGCCGCTTTTGACTTCTATCGGACGGATATTGTGACGGCTGGTCACTTTGTCCTTTTGAAGCAAGAAGTCTATTTCCATTCGTTCCTCGGCTTCTTCTGACGACTTGCTGTAGAAAAAGAGCTTGTTACTGCTGGCTGTCAGCATCTGGGCCACGATATTCTCAATGAGCATTCCCTCGTTCACCTCCAGCTTTCCAAAGAGTAGTTTTTGGTAAATCTCAGACGAGACGATGCCCTTTTCATCAAAAGCATGGCTGATTAACAAGCCCGTATCGTTCATATAACACTTCAATGTCGTACGGTCTTCGTTCATCTTCAGTCCGATGTTCGGCTCTGTCGAATTGTAGCAGATGTTGACAACCCTCGCATCCTTCAGCCAGAAGAATGCATCGTCCCAGTCGCGATATTTCGCGCCTGGTTTCAGGGCTGACAACCGAAACTTCTTTTCGTGCTTGGAGAGCTGGGGAGGAATCTGGTCGAAGATAGACACCACCTTGTCTGCTATCTCACCTGCATAGTTGAAGATGTCATTACGATAGATAGTCAGCACATCGCGTTTTGCTGCATCTACGGCATCAAAGTCTTTGGTCTCAACATACTTTTTGACGGCTTGCGGCATTCCTCCAACTATCATATAGAGACGGAAAGCATCCATTGCCTGACGATGGAAAGCCTGCCCCATCGGTTTCTTCTCTGCATACATTTTCCGTATCAAATCCATCAGCATGTCGTTACCTGTAGCCCAAAGAAATTCTTCAAAGTCCATCGGATACATCTGAATAGAACGTTCTTCCGATGGGAGCACGATGCCTTGTGTGTTTTTCTTGATACTTACCAAAGAGCCCGTCTCAATGTAGTCATACCTTCTGTCGGCCACCAGAAACTTGATGGCTGCTCTCGCTCTGGGGCATAACTGAATCTCATCAAGGATAATGAGCGACTTACGCTCATGAAGCCTTACTTTATAGTGTTGGCTCAGATAGAGGAACAACGTGTCGAGGTCTTCCAGATAGAGGTCAAACCAATCTCTTACCATCTGGGGAGCCTTATTGAAGTCAATGAGGATGTATGACTCATACTGATTCTTGGCGAATTCCTCTACGATATAACTCTTTCCGATACGTCGTGCTCCCTCTACGAGTAGTGCCACCTCACCGTTTCTTTTCTCCTTCCAATCAAGGAGTTGCTGATATATTTTACGCTTCATAATGATGTCATCCGCACCTTTTTGCGATTTCTGAACTTCCATATTTTACACCTTTTTGAGATTTTACACGATGCAAATATACACCTTTTTGAGATTTTCTGCAAGAGTTTTGACGAAAAAGCATAAGATATTTGATTATTTTAAGTCATTTTGACCTCAATATGACCTATTTCGTCGTATTTCCCTGATTGTCATTCATTATACTTACATGTTCGATGTTGTCAAAATGACGCTTCAAAATCTCGTTTTATCCACGAATAACAGCCAAAAATGAGGCTCTACTGCGTGATTGTTTCGTGACGCACCAGTTATAAAACAGTGGCTTGCCCTCCGATTCGTAACGGGATTCCTTTGCAGCACGATTCCACTAAAGGGTCGTGTTGTAAAATGACAAATAATGAATTAACGTTCAATGACCTTCCACAGGTCGTTGCCGAACTTCGGGATGAAGTGTCGGGCATGAAGGCGTTACTGCTGAACCTTCAGAACAGACCAACTCAGCAGCGAGAGAACAGACACCGCCCTGTCACGCCAGAGCAGGTTGCCGAGT
>Ga0256407_10001811_pt1 | contig 43256 bp, 38 predicted proteins | sample RumenRJG_04DNA_FD_193489 | JGI IMG/M metagenome (GOLD analysis project Ga0256407, IMG submission 193489) | Bovine rumen microbial communities from Lethbridge, Alberta, Canada - RJG_04 | ecosystem: Host-associated > Mammals > Digestive system > Stomach > Rumen | place: Canada: Alberta... | reverse complement strand
GCCCATTCCGCCAGTTTGATACTGCAAGGGATGGTCGTGGAGTCAATCGCGAAGATCTCCCAGCCAGGCAGATACACGTCGGGAATGTTTTCCTTAGCGTACATCGGACGGACTTTACGGATGAGCCACATACCAAGTTCCTCGAAGATCCGATAGTCCCTGATTTCGTTTGCCTTGGACAAGGACGAAGGGTCAACCACCGTTTGGATACCAAGGTGATAGGCCGCCTTCTTGATCGACCTTAGAACTAACGTAATGTCTTTCAGAGACTTGCGTCCAGCCAGCTGGCCAAACATAAGATGAAGACAGTGACTGTAGCTGGTGAGGTTCTTTGCATGGAAGTCCCCGTTGTACTTTTCAACGGCGGCTTCGAAGACCCCTCTGGGGAAGTATGTCATCACGTGCGAGAAGACATATTTGCCTTTTGTTCATAATCTGCGGCTTTTAGCAGCCACAAATTTAGCCAAACGTTCACTTCAAATCGTAAAATGTCAAAGAGCTATTTAAATAATTTGTAGTTAATGACTTGCAACGACGTCGAATCGATTTATCGCATCGGAAAGCGATTCAAATCGTGAACAAGCCAAAACGTTAGTAAAACATTAAATATTAATAAGATATATAAACAACGCGTTAAATTAACGCATCACTAGTATGGCTTATTAATCAATAAATACCAACGAATTAAACCGCTAATGATGCTAGGATGAATCAACGTTTAATTAAGTGTTTATAAACACCTTTGATTCTATACTTTAAAACTGATAAGCGATTCGTTTTAAGCCCATTCTTTTTTAGCGCTTTCAAATATCCAATTGCAAAAACGTCATGGAGAAACTCATCCCTAACTCTACTTTGATATGGAGAATCTGCCGCTTTCCTGTCTTGTCCAAATACATAATGGGCATATTCTGCTGGCAATTCATTAATAACATATTCTTGAGAGTCCAGAAGCTTTTTGATTAAGACTTCACCCTTGTGAGTATTAGCAAAAAACAACGACTGCCCCTTTGCATCCCATTGCTCAGGCTTGTACTTATTAATACCCCAGAAATCGGCCAGGGTAGTATCAGATGCCCTCATGCCATTGCAATAGAGGCAATTCCTACAACTCCGACGAAGAGTTTTTCCTGCTTCAAACAGACAAAAGTATTCATCGTACTCCCACGGAATCCGGCGAAGCCGATTTCCTTCTCCTGTTGCAGACTTTCGATACCTTATTTCAAAATCGTCAACCCAGCTTCTGTTTTTTGGTCGGAAATTAATGTCTACCACATGCTTAATGCCAAGATAATCTAAATGCTTTTGTAAAAGGTCCATTGACGGCACTCCGTGACAAATAAAGTCCACAAGGTAAAGATTCTCAAAATCTTTTTTAAGATAGGACTTTAGACCTGCGGTTTGACAAGGGGTACCACAAAAAAGCACCTTCTGACCAATTCTTAAATCATTTCTTATCTGACGGAAGGCATACCCCATATAACTCTGTACATACTTTGAACGCATCAATTGTGTCAATTCTACTTCTTTAGTTGAATGGCACTCTAAACGAAGTGGGCCCTCATAATTAAATGAAGATCCATAGACCACACCACCTTCATCAAGTACCATCTTTGCCATACCAAAGAAGAGTCCTCCTGATGAGCTCTGCTTTCTAACTTCATCGTTTGTTGACCAGCCATAGAATGCCTTCTGGAAACTATAGTAAGTCTGTTTTTTTAGTTGAGGGCAAACCTTGTCACACAAACCACAATCGATGCATCTGGACGAATCAATAGAAGGAAAGTAGAATCCTTCCTTGTTAGTTGGCATTGTTATGGCATCATTTGGACAAGCATTTGAACAAGCGAAACACCCCGTACAGGTTTCGGTTAATTCTAATATTTTATGGGCCATTGTTAACCGACCGTTTTTAATAGTTCCTCCATATTGTGTTCGAAAACGCCTTGAGCATGCTCTTTAAACTGCACAAGCTTATCCATTTGGCAATCTAACAACAAAGAAAGAATACGCTTGGGAGATTCTGTCTCGAGATTCCGACCTGTACGATTCCTTTCAAAGGGAGTCTTCAATAACAAGTTTCGTATCTTGCTATTCACGTCCAAAGATCTGGCTCTTTTGTGTAACCCGAGATAATCTAATCGATATGCATTAGGAGAAGAACTCCCATAGGAATCAATACTGAAAAATGGAGTGCAATTAGAAATACTACTAACGATAGCATGGTAACGCAGACCGATAAAGCCCTTTGCATTTTTAATCCATAGGAACCATTGAATAGGATCAATTGGATAATCCACACAGAAATCAAATTCTAACCCACTTTTCCCTTCTGGTATTGGGAATTCAATAAGCTTTAGACCCGCTTTGCGGACAAGCTTCTTGAATCTGTAGAACCATATCTTTCGAAATACTTTAAATCTCCCACTTTCGGATAGCCAATTCTTGGGCAAAGACATCAATAAATAACCTTTCGCAGCCTGTCCCCGACAATCCCATTCAACATTTTCAACATAACGCGAGAGCATAAAGACCGGGTCATAGTTTATTATTTGCACATACTCTTGGTTGCCAAATATGTCGTGATTGATTTTATCACGCGTCCAGGTATCGCGGACACTAATATACGAAAAGTGTTCAAGGCAATCTTTTATAACTTCGCGTTCAGAAGCATTTAATTCTGAGAAACCATTTCCCATATGTGCCGCAGACATTGATGCCACTTTCATAGTAGAAGCCAAATCTGGCGTATCAAACACCCATGTTGCAAAGTAAATACCACCATCTTTAGGCACTCTCCAGACTGCGTCTGCACCAATTATCAAAAGGTCAAATTTCTCGTCACGACAAATCATACGTAAGCCGTCAGCATCAGAAACTCGGCATGTAAGGGGAAGATTATTCTCAATAAATAACATGTGCGATAAAAACTGCACTTGAGGCACTTTCGCGCCATAATCAAGATCAACTTTTCGCACAAAGTCTATAACTTTAACTTCGTGCCCAAGCTTCTTTAAAAGACTGGTTGAAGCATAAGCTTGTAAATTAGCACCAAAATTTGATGGTCTATGAAATGTTAATATCCCTATCTTCATAATAACGCCTCAATTGTTTTGCTGGATTAGCTGTGATGTAACAACCATTTATGCTGATAACTGATTGTAATTAATCAGAGAACTATTATGTATTTTATTAGCAAATACAAACCTTTTGATCAAGTGATACTCTTCTTCATACTTGGGATGTCCCGGATGGCACATTAGTTCAAGTGTACATTCTCCAGGGAAAGAACCTCCTTTATCTATGAATTCTACTGCAGATTCATAGGATGAAAAATAATCGGTGAGAGTGAACCTTGATTTGAATAAATCTTTCCACTTCAAATCCTCCTGCTTAAGTCTTAAAAGATGTGACCTATTTCTAGGATATCCAGTATATGCTGCAAGATAATTAAGGGTACTTGAAGCAAACCTTTTAAACGGATTATCTTTCATTCTGGGCAAGGAATACCGATTCCGTATCTTTTTTATTGAATATTTTTCTGCTATGTCAGATATAATATCTCTAAAAGGATAGAAAGTATGAATATGGTGGTGTCCATCCAAGTGACTCACAGTAATACTCTCTCCTACAAGCACTTTATATACTTGCGCATCTAATTCCTGGTAAATAGCATCGAACAATTCGCTTGGATAAGAATCCAAAGACCGGACTCTATTTGTAAACACATAGCTATCATCGACCACGCCATATTTTAACAAAGTATCATTTTTTGTTAAAGCCTTACCTTCTGTAAGATTGAGATGTACTCCAAATGACGCTTGCGTATTATTAACGATGATTCTATGAATATCAGACCAATAGTTCGTATTAGCGATTATGGTTGAAGACGTAATAACCCCCTTAGTTAATCCATCTGCAATCGCCTCGTTAACCACTTCATTCTTGCCTAAATCATCGGCATTTATTATTACTCGAATCATTTCGTTTTAGTATATTTGCAAGCAATAGCACTAACTTTAGACCACATAAAAGCTCTTTCTGAATTTGAACAACCAATGAAAAAAGCACAAACACCTGAACTCACCAAGCAAAGCAACACATTAACTAAAAATGTCGCAAAATTATGTTCAGTAACTATATAAAAAGTCACAGGCAGTATAACTGACAATAATGTAACCATTAAACATTTGATAAGAACTTCCTTAATAAAGATAATCGGTTTGAACTCTTTTATTGTGTATGGAATCATAAACAATCTAGCAATTAAGGAAAGGACTTCTACCGCAATAGCAACACAATATGCTGCTTCTGGCTGCAATCCCATTCTGAAAGCTAAATAACAAAGGGGCAAATTAAGCAACTGAATACCTCCAACTATTAACTGATAATTGCGGACATTACCCGTGGCGTTTTGGGCTGTTATCAATGGATTTGATATAGAAGAAATCATCGTAACAATTAACGCAAGTTGCACAAAGAGTACTGCATGATCAGGCACCTCCTTCAGCCAAAGATGAAGGATATAATCAGAATTGATGATTATTGGTAACGATAAGACAAAGAGTAGATAATATGAGAACTTCGCCCCTCTATATACTAGGCTGAACATATAATCTAAATCCCTTCGTGCATAAGACTGCGTAATCTGAGGATTAATAGCTATCATGAAATTATTAGCAAAACCAAATACTGCATTTAATACAGCATTCGCAACCCCTTTTGCCGCATTCAAAACTGGACCAAAAAAGAAATTGATAATCAAATCTATGCCTTGGTTCTTAAGAACACCTGACCCATTGCCTATAATGTGCCAGCCGGAGTACGCGAACATATGCTTAATGAGTGCCTTATCTATAATGAACTCTACCTTGCACTCATTAAAATGACGGTTGCAATAAACCTGATAGATAATTCTAACAATAAACTGAACGGCTAACATCAACAACGCATAAAGGATTAGGTGATCTAAAGTAGATACCATTATCACAAAACATATTAACAATTTAGACACACCCTCAAAAATGCTGACATATGCGAAAGTTGACATCTTCTCATGTGCTATAATAGCCGAGTTGTATGGTATTGTAATAATGTTCGTGCAGAAATTAAAAATAGATATGTGAAAACACCAATTTGCAGCAACAAGCCTTGATTCAGGAATAACCATATAGTTATTCAAATAGTATAATCCAACGGTCTCACATAGTATTGCTATGATAATTGCAAGTGCATAATGTACAATTACTGAAGTGGAAAAAACAGTTTTTAAACGATCGCCCTTTCCTCTTCCTATCTCATAATTAATAAAACGCGAACAAGCACCTGTTAATGCACCGCTAATCAGTGAAAAGAAAGAAACAAATCCACCTACTACATTATAAATACCATAGTCAGTAACACCTAATGCCTGAAGGACATATCGGCTTGTTAACAGCGATATAATCATTAGAAAAAGCATTCTAATGTACAGGAATAGTGTGTTTTTGGCTATTCGTTTATTTGATGACGTATTGGATTCTGGCATAATTGAAGTATATAATTGACTCAAATTGAATACTCTACCTCTCAGCGTTGATTATTTGAACCAATCCCTTTCTAGATGCTTGATTCTCAATGTACTTTATCTCTCCCCGAATAGGTCTCTTTTTTACATCGATAATAAATGCCTCTGATAGTTTATTCCTTACGTATATATTCTCTACGCTACAGTTCGTAACTACAATTGTACCTTTTGCATTTCCGAACACTTGAATGTTGTATCCTAACTCCTGGTCGAAAGTCGTACAATTTACGAACTCCAGTTGGGTTTCTGTGTAGGGCTGCACCATACAGAGATTTCTATTTGCGCTGCCTCCTTTTCCGTAGAAATCATGTATTCTAATACCAGTCACTTTGTTACCATACCTATCTTCATTGTCCATTGTTCCGCTTTCCGAATTTACCGACACAATATAATTATACCCATCTTCTGGATATTCGTTGATTTCTCCCGTAATATCAATATTTGAATGATGGCAAGGACCGGAACGGAAATCAAAGGAGGCATTTTCTTTTCTTCCAGAGCCATAAGAAGAGAATTCAACAACCCGCTCATTTGTCAACAGCTTATCTATAATCACCCTTATGGACAGGTTGCTACAGCCCTTCATGTCCAAAGAATAATTACCAGCATCATCCATCTTCTTATATACTGCATCTTTTAGCAAGATATGACATTTTGTTTCAATGGGATTATATCCGTGATATCTAATATTCGAGTTTGATATACCAGAACAATAAAACCCACGATGGGGACTATCCACATTAATATCAATACTAAGATTATCTCCACAATACAGAGCCAACCCGTATCCCGAATTCTTAGATGCAACTTTGAGTATAGAGTTCGTTAGTCCTTTAGATGGAGTATTGTCCGGATAATACTGATTATGCTTGTAAACGCCACTTCGTAATATACAATCTCCATTTTCTTGATAACAATTCAATAGGTTTATCCCTTCGCAATCACCGTAACACTGGATAAAATTGCAGCCACTTGACTCAGTAAAGAGGTGAGTATTATGCTCTTCAACATCAAAAAAAGATAAATTGCGAATAGTGACATTCTTAACATCTCTGAACACGATGAGAGGTTTTATAGAAGCGGTTTGAAACACGTATGTATTAAATAATGCACAGTTATGAAATCTGATATCGGATCCACTGTCGAGGTTCTCAAAGAACATGATTCCAGAGAAACCCTCACCTTCCATTGATATACGATAATCCCGATAAAAGTCACACCTTATTCCATTAATGATAGCATTGCTGAAGAGGAAAATGAAAGTACTTTTATCATCTGGAGATATAAAGCAACGATCATCAATTCTCTTAATCTTAACACTCCCTCGTAAAACACAATTCCGAAATCTCGGACGACCTTTGATGATGGTGGAGTTAAATACAATCGTTCCGTTTGATATAGATCCACCCCTAAAAGCAAGTGTGCATCCCTTGGGAATCTGTATCGTTTCTCCCTTTAAATCAAAGGATTTGTAAATACGATATTTAGTATTCTCCTTTAAAATCAATTGTTCTATTGCTCGGGGTGGTGCAATTGCTGAAGAAGCGGCAAAGCACATAATACTGTATAAAAGAACTATAGAAATAAACGACCGCATTACGTTTAAAATCCTTTTTAAATGAGTCGGTGTGAAAGTGAGCCGGTTCTTGTTGCCAGCTTACAGTTGGACAGTCAGGAGGGCCCTGACACCATCTCATATTTGAGTGATATAAATTCTTTTGTAATTCCGTACTGGTTATCAATCTGGTCGAGAAATACCTGTTAATTTGTTCTTCCATCGTTCTTCACACGCTCTTACCACTCTTCATGTTGTATGAATAGAATAAGAATAAAGCATGTTCAAGGTTTATACTCCACTGACTTTACATCACGACAAGGAAGGGAATAAGCAAAGTTGTTTTATTGCATCTTTTTCTCACGTTTTTCCAGACTCCTCAACGCCACCTCCAATAAAACTTTCTCAAAACCAGCCGGGAAAAATGATGGTATGTTTTGATTAAATTATTTCATTATGAGCAAAGAAAAAGTACAAAAAAACACCTATAGAGAGCCAAGTTTTAGAATCTTTAAATATGTTCCTCGACCCCGCGGAAATGCACATTCAACTCGTGCAAGTGCTCCAACAAGGTACCAAGAGGAGTGCCCTCGGTCATCTTTGCAAATGCGTTGACATCCTTTGGAAAACACTTACCACCGTAACCGAACTTGCCGTCAGGGCCGGGGACGTATGTGTGGGTATCGTTGATATAGCCGGAGAGGAGGATGCCAGTATGTACCTTGCGCCAGTCGGCGCCCATCTGATCGCAGTACTCGCGACAGGCGTTGAAGTAGGTTACCTTATAGGCTCCGAACACGTTGTGCATGTACTTGGTCAGCTCGGCCTCAAGCGGTGTCATCACAGTGAACTTTTTGCCGACAAATATCTTAGTTAGTAGTTCATGAGCCCCGGTAAATACCATTGTCTGCTTCTTGAAGTCCTCAATGAAAGTTCTCTCTGTGAGGAACTCCGGCATATAGCACACCTGATGGCCTGTCTCACGGGAGAGCATCTCGCTAGTGCCGGGGAGGATAGTAGTACGCACAAACACTGGCACATCAGGCAGGTTGGTGATGAGTTCCTTCATGAGTGTCAGATCTTGGGTTCCATCGTCCTCAGTAGGGACGTGAATCTGCAAGAAAGCAATGTCAATCTTGCTCAGGTCATCAAAGTAACCCTTTGGAGGGTCGCTGATGAAAAGTTTGCATTCAGGATTATTATGCTCTAACCAATCTTTGAGGGCTCCGCCTACGAAGCCACAACCAATAATTCCAACGTTAATCATGTTATTAATTGTTATTCGTTACTATTCAAATGGGATATCGTTAACTTAAAACTTCCTCCACACCATCTTATTCACCACCCCTGTATAGCTCTGTATAATCCGAACCACCTTTGTGCTCACATTCTCATCCACATAGTCCGGCACCGGTATACCAGGATTTCCATCCTTGATCAACTCAACTGCAATATCAACACTCTGAAGAAGCCCCAGAGTATCAATACCACTAAGAACGAAGCACCCCTTATCGAGAGCCTCTGGCCGCTCCGTAGAAGTACGAATGCACACCGCCGGGAACGGATGACCAACAGAAGTGAAGAAACTGCTCTCTTCCGGGAGTGTACCAGAGTCACTCACTACCGCAAAAGCATTCATCTGAAGACAATTGTAATCATGGAATCCTAACGGCTCATGCTGAATGACGCGCTTGTCCAGCTTGAAACCGGATGCCTCAAGACGCTTGCGGCTACGAGGATGGCAGCTATAGAGGATAGGCATATCATACTTCTCCGCCATCTTGTTGATCGCATTGAAAAGGCTCAGGAAGTTCTTTTCCGTGTCAATGTTCTCTTCGCGGTGAGCACTCAACAGAATGTACTTGCCTTTCTCCAATCCAAGACGTTTGTGAATATCTGAAGCCTCTATCTCTGCCAGGTTGTTATGAAGCACCTCCGCCATAGGAGAGCCTGTCACATAGGTCCGCTCCTTAGGCAAGCCGCAGTCTGCCAGGTAACGGCGAGCGTGCTCTGAGTACGCTAGGTTTACATCACTGATAATGTCCACAATCCTGCGGTTTGTCTCTTCGGGTAGACATTCATCCTTGCAGCGGTTACCAGCTTCCATGTGGAAGATGGGGATGTGCAGTCTCTTTGCTCCGATGACGCTCAAGCAACTGTTGGTATCTCCGAGAACGAGGACGGCATCCGGCTTTACCTCAACCATCAGCTGGTAACTCTTGGCAATGATGTTGCCCATAGTCTCTCCCAGATCAGCTCCCACAGCCTCCATATACACGTCGGGATCCGCCAGCTTAAGATCTTTAAAGAATACCCCGTTGAGGTTGTAGTCGTAGTTCTGTCCGGTATGCGCCAGGAGGCAGTCGAAGTACTGCCGGCATTTGTTGATCACAGCGGCCAAACGGATGATTTCCGGGCGGGTGCCAACGATGATTAGAAGCTTGAGTTTGCCGTTATTCTTGAATTGTGCCATATCTTTTATTCTACAGGTTCAAAATAAGTATCAGGTTTATTGGAATTGAATACCTCATTGCAGTACATTACAGTTACGAGATCCTCGGTGTCGGAGAGGTTAATGATGTTGTGGGTATAACCAGGAAGCATGTGAACCGCCTGGATATGATCACCATCAACTTCCCATTCCAACACCTTTCCCTCCGGATCGTTGAGGTTTCGCTGCTGAATAAGACCATGTCCCTTCACCACGATGAACTGCTCGAACTTAGTATTGTGCCAATGCTGACCTTTAGTGATGCCAGGTTTGGAGATGTTGATGCTCACCTGACCGGCATTGAGCGTATGAACCAACTCGGTGAAGGAACCGCGATCATCCACGTTCATCTTGAGCGAGAAAGCGGCTTTCTCATACGGCAGATAGCTAAGATAAGTGCTGTATAATTTCTTGGCAAAGCTGCCGGCAGGAATCTCTGGAATCATCAGCGTCTTCGGCTGCTCTGCGAAGCTCTTCAGCAGATCAACAATCTCACCCAGGGTAACCTTGTGGGTAATAGGGCAATAACAATACTTACCGCTGGCTTGAGGTATTACATCTAATCCCTCGAACTCACAATGCTTCTCCTCACCTTTGAGGCAGGCAATCATTTCGTCTACCAGGTCGTCAATGTAGAGGAGTTCGAGTTCGACGCTGGGGTCATTGACCGTGTAAGGCAGGTCGTTAGCGAAAGCGTTGCAGAAGGTGGCAACCGCACTGTTGTAGTTGGGGCGGCACCATTTACCGAAAAGATTCGGGAAGCGGAATACCAGCACCTTGGCGCCGGTTTCTTTGCCGTACTCCAGGAACAGATCTTCGCCGGCTTTCTTGCTGCGGCCGTACTCGCTGTTACCGAAGCGGCCTGTAAGGCTGGCCTGCTGGCTTGAGCTGAGCATCACCGGGCATGCGTTCTTGTGCTTCTTGAGGGTATCCAGAAGCGTAGAGGCAAAACCAAAGTTGCCGGCCATGAACTCTTCCTGATTCTGGGGGCGGTTGACGCCAGCAAGGTTGAAGACAAAGTCGGCTTCTTTGCACCAGGCATCAAGTTCCTCCGGAGTGGAATCCAGGTCATACTCGTAGACGGCGTCTACCTGTACGCCATAGTTGCGAGCCTTTCCGTCTTTAATGTTATTGAGTTGGGCGCAGAGGTTTTTACCAACGAAGCCTTTGGCGCCTGTTACCAGAATCTTCATTACTTAACGATGTTAGGAATACCGTTCAGCTCGTTCTGAATGTACTCGAGGGAGGCAATCTTGGCTTTGGTTTCTTCGAGGTTGAGACGGCGCGTATTGTCGGAGTTGAACTCTTCGATGGTGGCGCGCTTTACATCACCTTCCTTAAAGTATTTGTCATAATTGAGGTCACGGTTATCGGCAGGAACTGCATAGAAGTTGCCCATGTCAATGGCCTTGGCGGCTTCTTCCTTTGTGAGGAGGGTTTCGTACATCTTCTCGCCGTGGCGGATACCGATGACTTTGATGTCTTCCTTTTTGCCACCGAAGAGCTCGCATACGGCTTCAGCCTGGGTCTGAATGGTGCAGGCAGGAGCCTTCTGTACGAGGATGTCACCGTTCTTACCGTTCTCGAAAGCGAAGAGAACCAGATCCACGGCTTCTTCCAGACTCATGATGAAACGGGTCATCTTGGGCTCGGTGAGAGTGATAGGGTTACCCTTACGAATCTGATCAATCCACAGAGGAATAACGGAGCCTCTGGAGCACATCACATTACCATAGCGGGTGCAGCAAATCTTGGTATTGCCGGACAGACGGCTCTTAGCTACAGCAATCTTTTCCTCAATGGCCTTGGTGATACCCATGGCATTGATAGGATAAGCGGCCTTATCAGTGGAAAGACAGATCACACACTTAACACCGGCTTCGATAGCGGCATCAAGGGTATTGTCTGTTCCTATGACATTAGTCTTCACGGCTTCCATGGGGAAGAACTCGCAGCTGGGCACTTGTTTGAGGGCGGCAGCGTGGAAGACATAGTCCACGCCCTTCATGGCGTACGTTAACGTGCTCCTGTTGCGTACATCGCCAATGTAGAACTTAATCTTGTTAGCTACCTCCGGCATACGCGCCTGAAAGTCGTGACGCATATCATCCTGCTTCTTCTCATCACGCGAGAAGATACGGATTTCACCAATATCGGTTCTGAGGAACCTGTTCAATACTGCATTACCGAAACTGCCTGTTCCACCAGTGATTAACAGGACTTTGTCTTTGAATACTGACATATTATTCTTGTTATGATTATTATCTTGTTGTCTTGCCCTCGATGAAGTTCAGAGAAGGGCTATGAACTAGTACTTTTTATTATCGTTTAGGGATCTTAGGATTTGCAGTAAATCTGCCCCGGATTAACCGATGGAACAGTGACCCTTTTATACATAGTGACAACTACTAGTACCACTCATTCTCAAACACCTTCTCCCGCAAACGGTTTAGTGCTAATTAATTAGGAATTATTTGCATCTGTCGATAAGTGTCCTTACCCATTCTGCAAATCTCGGGCAACGCTGAAGAATTGTTTCCATACCCACCTCCAGAGCAAGGATGTTGCCAAGTATTACTTTATCATAATTAGGGATAATGGCTAAAAGGCGTTTTGAGGGCGCGGTCTCTGGTGATGAATTAATATCCTCTGGATTATCGTACTTTTCTACAATTATAGAGGTACTAGACGATTCTTTCTTGTTACAATACTTTTCAAAGCCGGCATTTGAAGAGAAAAGCAATGCTTCAAATTCATGTCGTTGAATATATGGGATAAAACGTCTATCACCAATATAATCACCAAGCGCACTTTCAAGTGCATTTACCTGTGAAATAGAGTTATTGAATTTCATTGCCTCCTCATAGCCCGGCATACTACCCGGAATACGGAAGAAATCAATGAAGGATGAGACTATCAACTGTTCGTCGTTACTCTCTTTCAATAGTCCATTAATTGTGTTGATTAAATGTCTAGAGTTAAGAAGCCCCCCTCTACCATATTTACTAGTTTTTATCAAAATGGGAGTAATGTCAAAAATAGAATAGCCATTTAACCATGGGCGCAACAATGTATTAACGAACTCTTGTTCCGTCTGACCTTCCACCACAATATATAGCCGCTTCATTATAATTGTCCTCCTATCAAATTCTTCTCCCAGACATCACTTAAACTATAATCATATTCGTCTAACCACACGGACAGGCTTTCAGCATCGACACGATTGAAAACAGTTTGTCCATCTTGACGGTCCACAACAATGATACTTTGTGGATCAAAGCAATTCACCAAATTAGCAGATTGAGTAGATAAAATAACCTGGCAAGTGTTTGATGCTCTTTTAACCATTGCGGCAAACTTGTTTATTGCCGCAGGATGCAGTCCAAGTTCCGGTTCATCGATAATAATCACTTGCGGCAATTTGTCTTGAAGCAGCAGAGTTGCAAGAGCAATAAAACGAATCGTACCGTCAGAAAAACTATATCCATTCAAATACATGTCGGATTCGTTCTCCTGCCACTCTAAAGATATCTGTCCCGCGACATTCCTATCAGGTTTCAAATCGAACCGCTTAAAATATGGAGCTATAGAACGGACTGTCGCTTCTATCAAGTCAAATGATTGTTTATCACTTTGCTGTAAGCGATAAAGGTATGCAGCCAAGTTTGAACCATTTTCCCTTAAGAATTCATTGTCACCAATTGGACAGGAGCCACGCATAGGAGAGGATGAACTTGTATCATGGAAATGATAAACCGTAAAACTATTCAAATAAGCTTTTAGATAATTCGCACGCCATTTGGGATTGTCAACTAAACTGGACTCATCCACATTACTATCCCATACGACTTTATGCCACAAATTATAATCCTTTGACTGGTCCTCATCTTTATTAAAATAGTCAGCTATTCTAGAGATATAACCAGCACTAGACTGTTTAGGCCTAAGGATGAATTCAAAGGCATTAACATTATCGAAATCTAATAGCCCGATGATTTGTTCAGATACTTTTCTCCCTTTATATAAGAGATTGTCTATTCCTCCATGGTCCATGGTATATACACCAAATCTTTGTTGAAAAATAGATTTGGTAATCTCAAAGAAAGAGATGAAGTTGCTTTTTCCCACGCCATTGGAGCCAATCAAAACATTGAGAGGTTCTAAAGCAACTGAGGCTTCTCTGACTGATTTAAAATTTTTAATAACTACTCTCTCTATCATATTACTGTCATCTCTTAAAAGCAAGATCGCTATTAATATAGCCTATAAAGATAATTTACTTTGTATACCTACTCTCAATCACGTTCCAGTCCACGATCTTCCAGAGCTCATGCAGGTGCGCAGCACGGCGGTTCTGATAATCCAGATAGTAGGCGTGCTCCCAGACGTCGAAGGTGAGGATAGGCTTAAACCCGTGCGCCACGGGGTTATCGGCCCCGCCATACTGCGCAATGGAGAGCTCGCCAGCGGCATCGGCCTGGAGCCAGACCCACCCGGAGCCGAAGAGGGAAACGCCCTTTGCTTCGAAAGCAGTTTGGAAGGCTTCGACAGTGCCCCACTGCTTGATGATCTGCTTCATAAGAAGAGATTCTTCGCTGCGCTCAGAATGACAAGCCGGGCAAAACTGCGTGAAGTAGAGCTCGTGGTTCAGGATCTGGCCGGCGTTGTTGAACACGGCGCCGTCGGAACCTTTCACAATCTCCTCCAGAGTCATGGACTCGAACGGGGTGCCGGCGATAAGCTTGTTCAGGTTGTCAACATAGGCCTGGAGATGTTTGCCGTGGTGGAAACTGAGGGTTTCATCACTGATCACAGGAGCCAGCGACTTGTAAGGGAGTTCGATGAGCGTAAACATAGTATAAGTTATTGATTTTTCGCAATTTCAAGCAGATACTGCCCATACGGATTCTTCGCCATAGGAGCGGCGAGGGCGCGGAGCTTATCGGCATCGATCCAGCCTTTCTGGAAAGCAATCTCTTCCAGGCAGGCCACCTTGAGGCCCTGACGCTTCTCCACCGTCTCAATATAAATAGAAGCCTCGGCCAGGGAATCGTGGGTGCCGGTGTCCAGCCAGGCGAAGCCGCGGCCCAGGACCTGGACCTTAAGTTCGCCGTCCTCCAGGAAGCGCTGGTTCACGGAAGTAATTTCTAGTTCGCCACGGGCAGAGGGCTTGATGCTCTTAGCCACCTCAACTACCTTGTTGGGGTAGAAATAGAGGCCCGTAACGGCGTAGTTGCTTTTGGGTTTGGCGGGTTTTTCCTCAATGGAAAGGCAGTTGCCGGCTTTGTCAAACTCGGCCACACCGTAGCGCTCGGGGTCGGAGACCCAGTAGCCAAAGACAGTAGCCTTTGCCTTATCCGCAGCCTCAACGGCCTGCTCCAGCATGGGCGTAAAACCGCTGCCGTGGAAAATGTTGTCTCCCAGCACCAGGCACACGGAATCGGCCCCGATGAACTCCTCGCCAATGAGGAAGGCTTGCGCCAGACCGTCCGGGCTGGGCTGCTCGGCGTACTCGAAGTGCACACCGTAGTCGGAGCCGTCTCCGAGGAGGCGCTTAAACGCCGGCAAATCCTGCGGCGTGGAAATGATGAGGATGTCCTGGATACCCGCCAGCATAAGCACGCTAATGGGATAATACACCATGGGCTTGTCGTAGATGGGCAGGAGCTGCTTGCTAACGCCCTTGGTGATGGGATAGAGACGGGTACCGGAGCCGCCGGCAAGGACAATACCTTTCATTACTGGTAATATTCTTTATACCACTGTGCAAACTTACGAAGCCCCTCACGGAGGGTAATCCTGGGAGTAAAACCAAAGTCGCGCTCCAGGGCGGAAGCATCTGCATAGGTAGTGGGCACGTCACCGGGCTGCATGGGCACCAGCTGCTTGTGGGCCTCAAAGTCGTAATCCTCAGGCAGGACGCCAGCACGGAGAAGTTCTTCCTGAAGGATATTTACAAAATCCAGCAGGTTCTCGGGCTGGCCGCCACCTATATTATATACGGCGTAAGGCGGAACAGGAAGCCCGTCCTCCCCGTTCTTTCGTTCGGGAGCGCCTTGCATCACACGTACAATGCCCTCCACAATATCGTCTACATAGGTAAAGTCCCGGCGACAATTCCCAAAGTTATAAATCTGGATGGTCTCACCCTTCAGCAGTTTATTGGTAAAACCAAAGTATGCCATATCAGGACGGCCGGCAGGGCCATAAACGGTAAAGAAGCGAAGCCCCGTCGTAGGAATATTGTAAAGCTTGCTATAGCAATGGGCAAACAGTTCATTGCTCTTTTTTGTAGCAGCATAGAGGCTCACAGGATTATCGACACGGTCATCCGTGCTGAACGGAACCTTCTTGTTGCCACCGTAGACAGAGCTGGAGCTGGCATAGACCAGATGTGCAACCGGATGGTGCCGGCAAGCTTCCAGAATGTTGTAGAATCCAATCATGTTGGACTGGATATAGGCATCGGGGTTCTCAATCGAGTAACGGACGCCGGCCTGGGCGGCCAGGTTCACCACAACATCAAACTGATACTGGGAAAAGAGCTTCTCAATCAGCTCTTTGTCGGCCAAATCCCCACGATAGAAAGCATAGTTTATCGTTGCAGGCACGGCCTTCTCAATCATCCGCAGCCGGTACTCCTTCAGCGAAGGATCATAGTAGCTGTTCATATTGTCCAGCCCCACAATGGTTCCCGCCTTGAGGTCTTTAAAGAGCCTCAACACCAGATTGCTTCCAATGAATCCGGCGCTGCCGGTAACCAGTATCTTCTTTCCGTTCAGACTAATTCTTTCCATATTTCTCTACTGCCTCATAATAAGTATCCAGACTCCCAATATCAAACCTGCCGGCACTCATGGGCCAGGCATGCATGGTGGTATTCTCTACCATATAATGCGCCAGATTGCCGGGGGCATCTTTCCCGCAGCCGTTCTCCACCGAGTGACGGACGAGGTCCAGGTCTTTCTTCAAATAGATATAGAAAGGGGGCACGGCCCATGTGCTCCTGGGCACCTGCGGTTTCTCTTCCATATTGAGCACTTTCATGTTGTCGTCCACGACAATCACGCCCGTGCGCTGGAGTTTCTCTATGCTGGGCTGCTCATGGCACATGATGCAGCTGGTGCCTTTGGCCTTTGCAAAATCCACAAACTCCTGGAAACTGAAGAACAGCAGATTATCTGCCGCTACCACCAGCATGTCATCGTCAATATGGAGCTTCTCCATGGCAAAGAGGAGATCGCACACGGCACCGAGTCTTGTTTCGTTGGTCAAAGTGCCGTCGTCAACAACCGTAATGGGCTTGGAATAGCGCTGCTTCTGCGCCCAGAACGCAAAGATCTGTACGAACCGCGAGTTGGTGATGATGATATGCTCGTCAATTTCCGGGATACGGTCTATGTCGTCCAGCATCCTTCCCAGAATGGTATTGTCACCAATCTGGAGAAGCGGTTTGGGGAAGTTCTTCGTGAGCTCTCCCAAACGGGTTGCGTATCCGGCGGCAATTACTATATTCTTCATAGATTCTTCGCTTCGCTCAGAATGACAAAGGGTTAAATAAACCTTGCTCCGTCGTCGCTCTTGCAGAAAAATACCTTGAAGGAGTTCTTATACTGCGGGAACTGCGCCAGGTACTTTTCTGTAATCGATCTTTCTATGCTTTCCTTCTTGGCGGGATCTACCAGGGCGATGCAGGCTCCCTTGAAGCCGGCACCGGAGAATCGGCCGCCATAAATGCCGTCTGTTTCCAGCATGGCATTGTAGATGGCAATCAGTTCCGGGCTGCCGCACTCATAGTTATGGATACTGCTCTCGCAGCTGGCCTTGGAGAGACTGCCAAACCACTCAAGGTTTCCGGTTTCCCAGGCAGTGATTCCTTCCCGCACACGTTTGTGCTCGCTAAAGAAGTGCTCGGCCCGCCGTGCAAAGCGCGGTGGCATCTCGTCCCTGTGGCGCTTGAACATACTTTCACTCACATCTCTCAGGAAGGTTTTACCCTGCTCCTTGAGCGGAATGTTCTCATAGGCCTGAACCAGCCAGGTAGCCGTCTTGCATTCGGCAACCCTGAGATTGTAATCACTGCTCATGAGGCTGCGGGTGAGGCCGCTGAAGAAAATGCCCAGTTCAAAGTCCGGCATGTTGTCGGCCTTGGGGATGAGCCGGTATTCGTTGGACTCGCAGTCCAGCATGAGAAGGTGGTCTTTCTTTCCCAGGGCAATGCAGGCCTGGTCCAGCAAGCCATTGTTGAGCCCAATGTACTCACGTTCTGCCTCACTCGCAATCTTCATTACCTCGAAGGGCTCCAGCGTAATGCTGTTCGCCTTTGCAAAGGCCATGACATAAGCGATAAGGACAGCTGCACTGCTGCTGAGACCGCCCACAGGGATGGAGCCTTTGAGGATACCAGCAATACCGCTCATCAGTTTAAAACGCTTCTGAAGGGCAAACTTGGCACCGCGGGCGTAGTCTCCCCAGTCTCCCTGCTTCACCAGCGAAGGCGTAGCAATATCAAACTCCACATGCCCGGAGAATGTTTCACTGTCCAGGGTAACTTTGCTGCCATCCATCACATCAAACCACAAGTCTACTCCTTTATCAATGGCAAAGCCGGTCACCAGACCATGCTGGTGATCTACGTGTGCACCCAGGGGGCATACTCTATAGGGGGAGAAGATATGGTATTGCATGGGCTTTAGTCTCTCTTGAAGATATCTCGTGTATATACTTTATCCTTCACGTCGTCCAGGGCGGCGTCGTAACGATTGGCAATGATGGCCTGGATGGCACTCTGGCGGAAGTTGTCACTGTTAGACTTCATGGTAAAACGGTATAGTAACCGGCAATTTCCAGCACTCGGTCTGCGATATAATCCTTACGCGTGCGGTTTTAAATTACTGTTCTACCCAAATGAGTTTGCCTACATCGTAGCCGCGGCGGGTGGCTTCGGCCAGTATGGTTTCGCGCACGGCGTCAGTGAGCTGAGGGGTGCGGGAAAGAATCCAGAGGTATTTGGCGGAACTGCCACCAACGAGTACCCACTGGTAGTCGGGGTCCAGCAGCATAACACGATAGTCGCTGTAGAAGGGTCCAAAGAAGGAGACCTTTAGGATACGAGGATTGTCGGTAAGTTTGGCCTTGCCCTTGGACTCCTTAGCTTTACCATCCTTGATGCCGCTGTTCACAACCTGCACCTTGCCGTCTTCGCGAAGGGTGTAATTGGCTTTGGAGAACTGAATGCCACGCTCAAAGCTATGGTCAAAGCGGGCAATCTCATACCAGTCACCCAGGTATTGGTCCAACTCAAGGTCACCGGCAACAGAGTTATCCACTTTAGGCTGTGCAGTGCAACCTATGCATAGGAAGATGCTCATGGCAAGGAGGGTAAAAACGTGTCTCATAGTTTTAGCATTTTATGGGTTACTATTTCGTAATTAAGGCTAAATCCTCTTGTGCCAAGGCAGCAACATCGGGATCTGCACAGATACATTTATTTACGATATCCTCCAACGCTTGATGCAAAGCGTTGGTAATGGCCTCTACTTCCCTTAGGTTATATTTTAGTTTGAACTTCAACGCGATATCGCGCCACTTTTGATAAGTATTCATGAGCGCATCTGCATCTACTGCTGATGCCGTAATTTCCCTATCTATGCAAGTCAAATCCGTGACGGGAACGTAGGGGAAGTCGGCCTCTACACCTACAAATGCGTTGAAATCAGCCACCTTCATCACTTGCCATTGTCTCATTTCTGCGTACTGGCTGGAGTAATTCCGAACCCAGCTTTTAGCCTGGTTAACGACATTGTCCTCAAAAATAAAAATGGGACAATTGTGAACCGCGCTCGGTGCCAGCATCGCTTTAGAGTGGCTAACCTTTCTGCTCATTTTGGTATGGTCCAGGTTATGGGACGACTTGTAGTCGCATCGGAATTCTACCAGTAGCATTTGCTCATGGGTGTATGCATCACCATTATACTTGCAAATCCCAATGGCACAATCCATGGTGCAGTCGTTTTTGCCGGAAGCATCACGCTCTATAGTATCCATATCCAAAGCAGCGCTGTCGTTCGTGAACGGCCGGGAGCCCTTATAATCACGGGCGAAGAGGCTGTTCATGGTAGATACGTACTTCGCGTCAAAACCCGACTCTTGCACCAGGCTATCTCTCCTGCACCATTCTGCCATAGCAACTAATTCTTTCTAATGCAATGTTAAAAGACTCGAAGATATCTGAGATCTCTCCACCGCAATCCTTAAATGTATACTGACTACCGTTTCCGTCCTGGTAGGTTTGGTAAAAGCGAATGTCCTCTACATCATAGACCTTCGCCAGATTGTAAAGGGCAGAAACAAGATCGGGGCAATGGCTGGCAATAAGTATTTTCGTTCCCATATTCTTGTTGATTTTCACAAGAATCTTGGCCAGTTCCACAATCCACTGGGGGTGCAAGTGGCTTTCCGGTTCATCCAGTATAAGCACGGTTTCGTTATCCAGAAGGCCGGCATAAAGGAGTCTGTAAAGAACAGCAAGAGACTGGATACCGGATGCGGCTTCTTCCAAATAGATATTAACACCAGATTTGTTTCTAAATCTGAGGAAGGAGCCCATCTCACTGTCCAGGTAGATTTCACCACCAATACTTAATGACAGTTCCTTAAGTATCTTGTTCGTAGCATCATCTGCACCCGCCGGTAAGTCAGACGTCACCATGTTCTTCAAACGATAAGTGGCTAAGTCAAAACCAGAGTAGAACACAGACGAAGATGCATTAATATAAATAGACTTGCGTACAGATAACAGATCAGAGAAACTGCCGCCTTCCAGAACCGGATGGTTGTCTTCCCAAAGCGTAACATTTGTCACGGCGCCGCTCAAGGAAGAATAATTGGCCACAACCGATAAGAAGAGGTCCGATGCCTTGCGGGCTCCAATTTTCTGCTGCGTATTCTGATAAAGTGCCTCGTATCTATTGTAGAGCGAATCGCAATATGCTTCTATCCGTTCTCCAATACTGCTGGAGAATAGGGATAACTCTGAACCAATAATATAATCAACCCTCCTTTGTAATTCATTCCCGTCCGCTTCTCTCTCAATGAAGCCAAGCAGTGCTCTATGAAGGCCGTCCACACCTCTTCTAATCTGTTCCATGACATCCATTTCAGCCTTGTCCTCATTAACGGATGCAACCAGAGAGCGAAGGGCTTGCGAGTCCGGAATAGCTCTTCTAATCCGAGAGAGCTCCCGTTTGAACGACTTGAACAGCTCATCCATCATATCCTGCTCAAAATTGTTGATGCCATTAATCAGGCCATTCAACAACTGAGAAACAGTACTTTTTCCACTTCCGTTAGGACCTGCCATAACGGTAATATCGCTGATGGTGACCTCTGCGCTCTTTACTGCCCTGTAGTCAGAAAGCTGGAGTTTAATGCTTGACATAATAATATTTTAGTCTCTCTTGAAGATATCTCGTGTATATACTTTATCCTTCACGTCGTCCAGGGCGGCGTCGTAACGGTTAGCGATGATGGCCTGGCTCTTCGCCTTGAATACGTCCAGGTCGTTGATGACATCGGAGCCAAAGAAGGTAGTGCCATTCTCTAGGGTAGGTTCATAGATAATCACTTTTGCTCCCTTGGCTTTGATGCGCTTCATGATGCCCTGGATGGCACTCTGGCGGAAGTTGTCACTGTTAGACTTCATGGTAAGACGGTATACGCCAATGACCACTTCTTTCTCTTTATTGGTATCGTAGGCGCTGGAAGCGGTATAGTAACCGGCAATCTCCAGCACTCGGTCTGCGATATAATCCTTACGCGTGCGGTTGGAGTCTACGATAGCCTTGATAAGGTTTTCGGGCACATCGTTGAAGTTCGCCAGCAGCTGCTTGGTGTCTTTAGGCAGACAGTAGCCGCCGTAACCGAAACTCGGATTATTATAGTGCGTACCAATACGAGGATCCAGACCCACCCCCTCAATAATCGCCTGCGTATCCAGCCCCTTCATCTCCGCATATGTATCCAGTTCGTTGAAGTAGCTCACGCGGAGCGCCAGGTACGTATTCGCAAACAGCTTCACGGCCTCGGCCTCCGTCGTGCCCATGAACAGCACGGGGACGTCCTCCTTGATGGCACCTTCCTTGATAATTCCGGCGAAGGTGTGGGCGGCGGCTTCCAGCGCGGGCTCGTCGTAGCCCACAATGATGCGACTGGGGTACAGGTTATCGTAGAGGGCCTTGCTCTCCCGCAGGAACTCGGGGGCGAAGATGATCTTGGGGGTGACCACCTTCATGGTACCATCGGCCTGGCGCTCCCGGTAGGAGAACTTCTCGCGGGCGTGCTTGGTGTAGCCCACGGGGATGGTGGACTTGATTACCATCACGGCATCCGGGTTCACCTCCAGCACCAGCTCAATCACTTCCTCCACGTGGGAGGTATCAAAGAAGTTCTTCTTGGCATCGTAGTTGGTGGGGGCGGCGATGACCACGAAGTCGGCGTCCTTGTACGCGGCCTTGCCGTCCAGCGTGGCGGTAAGGTTCAGGGGCTTCTCGGCCAGGTATTTCTCGATATATTCGTCCTGGATGGGACTTACCTTCTTATTGATCTTCTCTACTTTCTCCGGAATCACGTCCACAGCCACCACCGCATGGTGCTGGGACAAAAGCGTGGCTATGGAAAGGCCTACGTATCCGGTTCCTGCTACTGCAATTTTCATAGGTTCTTGGTTTATGAATAGATTCTTCGCTTCGCTCAGAATGACACGGGACGCTACCGTCCTTTATACATTTCCTCGTAATACTTCTGGTAATCCCCGGACGTCACGTTGTCCATCCATTCCTGATTGTCCAGGTACCAGCGCACAGTTTTCTCGATGCCTTCCTCAAACTGGAGCGAGGGCTCCCAGCCCAGTTCGCGCTGGAGCTTGCGGGAGTCAATGGCGTAGCGGAGGTCGTGCCCGGCGCGGTCGGTTACGTAAGTGATGAGGTCCAGGTCGGCGCCCTCGGGACGGCCCAGCAGGCGATCCACGGTGGCAATCAGGACTTTCACAATATCAATGTTCTTCCACTCGTTGAAGCCACCAATGTTGTAGGTCTCGGCAATCTTGCCCTTGTGGAAGATGAGGTCAATGGCCCGGGCGTGGTCTTCCACATACAGCCAGTCGCGGATGTTCTCGCCTTTGCCGTAAACCGGCAGGGGTTTACGGTGCCGGATGTTGTTGATGAAAAGCGGAATGAGCTTTTCCGGGAACTGGTAAGGGCCGTAATTGTTGGAGCAATTGGTCACAATGGTGGGTAGACCAAAGGTGTCATGGAAGGCACGGACAAAGTGGTCGGAAGATGCCTTGGCGGCGCTGTACGGGCTGTGCGGCTGGTACTTGAGGTCCTCGGTGAAGAACTTCTCGCCGTAGGCCAGGTGGTGCTTGCCGCTGGATGCCTTGGTGGTGAAGGGGGGCTCAATGCCCTCCGGGTGGGTCATTTCCAGGGCACCGTACACTTCGTCGGTGGAGATGTGGTAGAAGCGCTTGCCCTCGTACTTTTCCGGAAGGCTCTCCCAGTAGGCCTTGGCGGCCTGCAGGAGGCTCAGCGTACCCATTACGTTGGTCTTCGCAAAGGTGAACGGATCCTTGATGCTGCGGTCCACGTGGCTCTCAGCGGCAAGGTGGATGATGCCGTCCACCTTCTCGTCCTGCATGAGCTTCAAAACGCCCTCGAAGTCGCAGATGTCCATCTTCACAAACTTGTAATTGGGCTTGTCCTCGATGTCCTTGAGGTTGGCGAGGTTACCCGCATAGGTGAGCTTGTCCAGGTTAATGATCTTGTACTCAGGGTACTTGTTCACAAACAGCCGCACCACGTGACTGCCAATGAAACCGGCACCGCCGGTGATGATGAGGGAGCGTTTCATAAATTTTTGGTTACTTCAAGACACACTTCTTTAATTCCCCTCCCGTCTAAATACACGCCGGAAGGGTAACAAGAAAGGCGGACGAAACTTTCTTTCAAGGTTTCTCCGGTTTGTCGCTATCCAGCTGACGCCCCGGCCGCCTGGCTATTCTTATGAGAATAGGACAAACAAAGATATGCATTTTTAACGAATTTGACAAAGTTTTGCTAATAAAAAAGCGGGCCTTTCAGCCCGCATTATTGTTTAGTTTACTGATTTACAGTTCTATCACATATTCAAAAAGATACTCCTCCCCTGCCCCCAGGCGGTGCACGAAGTCTTTCTCGGAGAAATCTCCTTTAAATCCGTCGCGGTCTGCGATGCCGCACCAGGGCTCGATGCAAACAAACGGACAGCCGGGCTTGACGGGTGCCCAGAGGCCGTAGGCCTGCGCCTGCGGGCAGTGCACCGTGAGTACGCGCGATCCGGATTTGTCCAGGAGCGCCACGCTCGCCACCTGACCGTTTTCGATGAGGAGGGCGTCGCTTAAGAAGGTACCGGCCGTAATGGGAATGCGGCTCTCGATCTGCCGGGGCTCCGGGAGGAAGGCGCGGGATCCTACCCCGTGCACCACCTGCGTGGTTACCATCGGCCTGACTTCCTTACCCGTTGCGTCTAAGAGGAGGAAATACCCATGCACCGGGTCATCGGCCTTATAGTCCGGAAGGAGGAACGCGGGGTGGGCGCCAATCTGGAAGAACATGGGGGCTTCCTGCCGGCTCACTACGCTCCAGCGGCAGTGCAGCGCGTCTCCCTGGGCCACATAATTAGCATATAAATCAAACTGATACGGGTAGTTGGGGTGCTCCCCCGTCATGCGAAGGCCGCGCTCCGACGGCACAAACTCCGCATCCCGCGCAAACCCGTGCTGCTTCATGGTAAACGCCTTGCCGCCAAAGCGGACGGTGTCCTCGAACGGACGCCCAACGGAAGGGAACAGGATGGGAGCCCGGCGGCCCCAGTAGGCAGGATCTCCCTGCCAGAGATACTCGCGGCCGGCCCTCCGGAGGCTCTGGAGCTCGGCCCCGTGCGAACTTACTTCAAACTCAATCATAGGTACAAAGATAGTTATTTTTTGTATCTTTGCACAGCAAAAAAGTAACAGCTATGATTCAATCCATGACGGGTTACGGCAAGGCCGAAGCCCTTCTTTCGAGCGGCACCCTCACCCTTGAAATCCGCACCCTCAACGGCAAAAGCGCCGACATCAATATCAAAACCTCCCTCCTCCCCAAAGACAAGGAGCTGGAAGTACGTAAACTACTGGCCGATAAACTCATACGCGGCACCATCGACCTCTATGTCACCTTCGAGCCCGCTGCCGGGAACGGCGCGCACAGCATCAACGAAGCCGCCTTCCGCGAGTACATGGCCAGCACCGTCGCCGCGCTGGGTACCCCGGCCGATCCCGCCACCCTCGCCGCCGCCATCCTCCGCCTCCCCGACGTCGTGGATGCCCGTAAGGCCGACGTCATCGGCCCCGACGAATGGCCCCTTGTGGCCGATGCCCTTGACCGCGCCCTGGCCCAGCTCATGGACTACCGCGCCACCGAAGGCGTCGCCCTGTACAAAGACGTCACCACGCGCGTGAAAGGCATCCTCTCCCTCTACGACGGCGTAGAAGCCCTCGAAGGCGAACGCATCCAGACCGTGCGCGAAAAACTCTCCAAGGCCATCGAAGAACTGGCAGCTAAGCCCAGCCCCGAGCGCTTCGAGCAGGAAATGATCTTCTACCTGGAGAAGTACGACATCAACGAAGAAAAAGTGCGCCTTCGCCAGCACTGCAAATACTTCATGGAAACCATCGACCAGGAGCCCTACCCCGGCAAGAAACTGGGCTTCATCCTCCAGGAAATGGGCCGCGAAATCAACACCACCGGTTCCAAAGCCAACCACGCCGGCATCCAGCAGCTCGTCGTTCGCATGAAAGACGAACTGGAGAAAGTGCGCGAGCAGTCCATGAATATTCTATAACCAAAAACGCCTGGATACAGGAAAGAGCGAAACGTCCGCCGGGGGCATCGGCCTTTTTTTAGCCCCCGGCGGACGTTTCGCTCTTTCCTATGGAACTACTCCCAGTGGAGTTCTCCCATATAGGACCCGGTCCAGCCCACCTGTACGATGGGGACCTTCCGGCCCTTCAGGTTCTTCACATAGAGAGGTTCATCCATGAACGTATGGGAATGGCCGCTCACGAAGAGGTCAATGCCTTCGGTAGCGGCGCAGAGCATGGGATCCAGGAGGTCTCCCGGATTGTGCTCTTCAATGCCAATGTGCGTGAGGGCAATGACCATGTCACACTGGGAACGGATGGCATTGACGGTCTCCTGCACGGAGCTCACCATGTCCTTTTCCACCAGGCGGGCCCATATCTCGGCCGATACCATGGACTTCAGGGAACACAGGACGCCCACCACACCGATCTTCCGGCCGGCCTTTTCCACAATCACGTAGGGCTTGATGCGCTTACCCATCTCCAGGTGCGAGAAGTCGTAGTTGCACACGACGATGGGCACCTCTGAGGCCGATAGGGCAGCGCCCAGGGCCTCGATACCGTTGTCAAACTCATGGTTACCCAGGGTAGCTACGTCGTAGTGCATGGCGTTGAGTACCTTCACCATGAGCGGGGCACCGAACTCGGAGTAGTAGGACGTGCCCTGGGAAAAGTCTCCGGCATGCAGGAGGAGGACGTTCTCCGGGCCATCGGCCTTCATCACGGAATCGATGTATGCGGCGCGCTCGAGGGCGCCGCCCATTCCGGTGAGTTCTCCGGAGCGCACGGGCTCCAGGTAGCTGTGGGTGTCATTCACGTGCAGGATGGTGAGGCGCGGGGTGTGGGCCGCTTTCCACCAGGCGCCTCCGGCAAGGCTCAGCCCGAACAGGCAGCCGAGAGAGGCAATCACTCCAAAGATTTTTTTCATGGCCTAGTCCTCCATGATTACGCGGCCGTCGCTGGCCGCATCAATGATTTTACCCTGGGCTTCCATGCCTTCCACATAGTCCAGCATCACTTCCTTGAGGAGCACATGCGTGAGCTTCACATCCTCCGACAGCGCGCCAATGCGCAGATTGTCTCCGCCGTCCAGGAGGAAGTCGATGGTGGCTACATTGTAAAGGCGCTTGGGGTCTATGGGCTCCCCGCCCACCAGCACGGACTCCAGCTTGTGCGCCTTCACCCGAACGGTGGCGCCGGACGTAGCCTGGAAGGCCTTGGTACCGGCGAGCTGCTCAAAGAGCTTCTGGAGCTCCGAGCCGCGTATCTTGCAGTAGCACAGATAGTTCTTGAACGGAAACATGGAAGAGATGTCTTCCAGCGTAACGGCACCCTCCGGCATGGGCACGCGGATGCCGCCGAAGTTGGTGATGGCAAAGTCCATGGGAACGCCAAAGTACCGGGTGCCGTAGGCGCGAAGGACATCGGCAAAGAGATTCCCGAGCGGGAGGTCCGGGTTGTCGCGGAGGTTCATCATCATGCGGGCGCTGTGGCCCACCACCTTCTTGAGCGGAGCCATGTGCGGCTGCACGGCCATAAGGGCCCGCGCCACCTGCGCCGACGGCGACGCCAGCGCGAACGTGGCGCCCGAAGGCATCACATACGAGGAGTCCGTGAACCGCCCCAGGCCGGTGTCTATATTCTCCGCCGTGAGGCATTCCGCCCCGCTGCGGTGGCCGTCCATAGGCACTGAGCGCCACTGCACCTTGGGGGTGCAAGCGGCGCTCAGAAGCAATATGGTAGCTATAATTATTTCATTTTTAGCCATTTCCATAAATCTTTAAAGGTAGATTTCTTGCCATACATGAGGATACCCACCTTGTAGATCTTGGCCGATGCCCATGCGCACACCACGAAGGTTGCCACAAGGAGGGCAATACTCAGGATAATTTCCCAGTTGGCAACGCCGAAGGGAATACGGGCCAGCATCACGATGGGCGAGGTGAAGGGGAACATGGATGCCCAGAACACCAGCGAGCTCTCGGGGGCCTTGAAGGCATAGAGGGCCACGAAGAAGCCCAGGATGAGCGGGACGGTGATGGGCAGCTGCAGCTGGGAGCTGTCTCCCTCGTTCTCCACGGCGCTGCCAATGGCCGCAAAGAGCGACGCATAGAGCAGGTAGCCGAACACGAAGAAGAAGAGGAAGGCAATGCCAATCTGCGGGATATTGAGATTGCCGATGGTGCTCACGATGGCGTCCATGCCGGTGGGCTCGCCGGCGGCGACAGCCGATGTGTCAAGGGCCTGGTCCAGGGAAATGTCACCCATGTGCACGCCCTCGGGGGTGGCCATCTGCTGCACCATCTCGGTGGTGGCGTCGTCCTGCATCATGTCCATAATCTTGTCCTTGCCCATAATGCCCATGGCAACGCCCAGGATGGTACCGGTGAGGAGAATCCAGAGAAGGAACTGGGTAAGGGCCACCAGCGCCACGCCGATGATCTTACCAAACATGAGTTCGGTAGCCTTTACGGAGGAGACCAGCACTTCCACCACGCGGGAGCTCTTCTCTTCGATGACAGAGCTCATGACCATGCCGCTGAAGAGGGCAATGAACATATAGATGGCCATGCCCAGAATCATGCTCAGGACCATGTAGATGCCGCTTTCGGAGATGCTCTCCTTACCGCTCTCGTCAATGGTGTAGCTGTGCAGTTTTACGTTGGACTTGACGCCCGCCATAATTTCTTCCAGGTTGGCAATGCCGCTCTTTTCGATGCGGCAGGCCTCAACGGCATCGTTGATGCGGTTCTCGATCATGGAGCCGGTGTCAATGCCGAGGGGCTTCTCGCTAAAGCACTCGGCCTTCACGGAAAGGGTCTCGGGGTCCAGCTCGGAGACGCTCAGGAGAATGTCCAGGCCCGCGGCCTTGAGATCGGCCTTAAGGCTGTCTACGCACGCATCCCCAAGGTCTACGTAGTGCGTGACGTCGTTGTCTTCCAGATACGGCAGCACAATGCCGCTGCGGTCTACAACGCCCACGGTCTTGGTGTCTTCCTTGGCGCCGAACATGATGAGGGACGGCAGGAGGCACATGGCCGCAAAAAGCAGCGGAGCCAGGAACGTAATGAGGAGGAAGCTCTTCTTCTTAACCTTATTGAGGTACTCCCTCGAGATGATGATGCCTAATTTTCTAATATTCATAGACTATTCCAATTTATACGTTACCCCCTCCCGAAACCCCTCCCCTCGGGGGAGGGACTTTCTCCTTTAACCAGTTTGATAAAGATGTCGTTCATGCGGGGGATAACCTCCTTGAACGAGTTGATGGTGAAGTCCTTCTCCAAAAGGCCATGGAGCGTGGCGTTCACCTCCGGGCGGGCCACCACGAGGGTGCGGCGCGCGAGGGTGTCGTCCGTGTACTCGATTTCCACGTTGTCTTCCCCGTGCTGGCGGCGCACTTCGTCGGTACCGCCGGTAACCACCAAACGGCCGTGATTGATGAGGGCGATGTTCTCGCACAGCTCCTCCACGCTCTCCATGTTGTGGGTGGAGAGGATGATGGTGGCGCCTTCTTCCTTGAGGCGGAGAATCTCCTTGCGGATGAGGTCCACGTTCACGGGGTCAAAACCGCTGAAGGGCTCGTCCAGGATCATGAGGCTGGGCTTATGGACCACGGTGGTGATGAACTGCACCTTCTGGGCCATGCCCTTGGAGAGTTCTTCCACCTTCTTGTTCCACCAGTCGGCAATGTCAAAGCGGACAAACCACTTCTTGAGTTCCACGGCGGCTTCGCGGGCGCTCATGCCCTTGAGCTGGGCCAGGTACATGGCCTGCTCCCCTACCTTCATCTTGCGGTACAGGCCGCGTTCCTCGGGCAGGTAGCCGATGCGGGCGACATCGGCCTCCGTAATAGGGTGTCCGTTGAAGTAGACCTCGCCTTCGCTGGCGAGGGTGATGCGGTTAATGATGCGGATGAGGGTACTCTTACCCGCTCCGTTGGGGCCCAGAAGGCCGAATATCTTGCCCTCCGGAATCTCCAGCGAGACATGGTCCAGGGCCACTTTCTCACCGAAAGTTTTGGTTAGATTCTTGACTTCAATGATTGCCATATCAATAAAAGTTTTGGCAAATATAATAATTAATTATTGAATTACAATAAAATTTTGGAAATTAATTCCATGAAGAGGTCTGCGGCCGTCGCTTCTCCCGCGTCACCGCCCTTTCCCTTGTAGTCGTAGTCGGTGAGCAGGCTAATCACCTGCATGGCCTTGGCCCGCGGGTAATTGCGCACTGCAGCGTCGTACTCCTTGAGGAAGTACGGGTTCACGCCCAGCTGCTTGGCGGCCTCCCCGGGATTGGGACGGCCTTTCTCCAGCAGCGCATGGTACTTGAGGATGCGGTAGAAGTGCGTAAAGAGCGGCGCCACCACCATCGGCAAGGCAAACTTCGGGGTCTCGCCAATATGCGCGGCTATCTTCAGGGCCTGGGCCGATTGCCTGTAGCTCAGGCATTTGGTAAGCTCGAAGATGGAGAACTGACGGCTCACGCCTACGTTTTTCTCCACATCGGCTACCCCTATTTCTTGGGTGCCCTCCGGGAGGTTCTTGAGGAGTTTCTCGGTTTCTACGGCAATTTTGCCGAGGTCCACTCCGGCGCTTTCGGCCAGGAGCTGTGCGGCCTCGGGATGGATTTTCAGGCCTCTTCCTTCATAGTAAGAGGTGATCCACTGGGGCATTTCGTAGTCCCGGAGCGCATTGGATTCCACGATGACGCCCGTTTTGAGGACGGCCTTGTAGAGGGCTTTTCTCTTATCGGCCGATGCCCCGTGCATGAGGATGACAAGGACGGTGGAGTCCAGCGGATTCTGGCAGTAGAGGGCGAGGTCTTCCAGCGTCTTCATTTGCTGGGCTTCCTTCACCACCACCAGCTGGCGGTCGGCCATCATGGGGAAGCGGCGGGCGGCCGTGATGACGGTGTCGGCATCGACATCGGCCCCGTAGCAGATGGTCTCGTTGAAGTCTTTTTCCCACTCCTGGAGGCAGTGGCCGATGATGGCGCTGCACACGAGCTCCGGATAATAGGGCTCGTCTCCCATGAGCAGGTATACACACTTGAAGATGCCACTGCGGACATCTTCAAGTATGCTGCGGACCTGGCGGTCCGTCTCTATGTAGCTTTTAGCGGCTGCCACTATTTGGCGAATTTCTTTTCCTTGGCGCGGACAATCTTCTCCTTGAGAGCATCTGCGGCCTCGGTTACGGCCTCTTCAAATGTGTGGGCGTTGCGCTCGATGATGAGGTCTTCCCCGGGGATGTGCGTCTGGAGCTTAACGCATTTGTTGTCTGCGTCGGGCAGCAGGCTGAGGGTGACATCGATGTCTCCCATGTTGTCGAAGAACTTCTCTACCTTTCCAACTTTCTTGTCAATGAAGTCCAGCAGCTTCTCGTCTGCATTGAACTTGAGGGACTTAACGTTAATCATGTCTGTCTTCGTTTTTTGCCCTTGGGTGGGCGTTCATGTATTGTGCCTTGAGCCGTTCCACGGAGTTGTGGGTATACACCTCGGTGGCTGCCAGGGAACTGTGGCCTAGCACCTCTTTGATGGCGTTCAGGCCCGCTCCTTCCTCCAGGAGGGCTGTGGCGAGCGAGTGCCTGAGCACATGGGGGGATTTCCTCCCGGTGATGCCTGCGTGGCCGGCAAGTTCCTGTTTCACCGCCCTGTCCACCCATTCGGGATACAGTTTCTTTCCTGTAGCCGTTATAAGTAACGGGGCTTCGGGGGTGTTTTCCCCCAGCGCCATGAAACTAGCTGCACGTAAATATAGTGAAATTTCTTGAAGGAGCGAAGAAATCAGCGGAATTTCTCGCATTTTGTCGCCCTTGCCCCTCACGCGGAGGGTCTGGCGCTTTTCGTCCAGGCTGTTTTGCTGCAGGCCGATGAGCTCGGCCCTCCGGAGCCCGCAGCTATACAGAATGCTGATGACAAGGCGCCTGAGGCGACGCTCGTAGAGCTCTTTCGCCAGCTTGGACTTCGGGTCCGTGCTCAGGAGAATCTGGAGCTCCTCCTCCCCTGCCGCGTGCTCGGATTCCTGGAGGTAGGCATCCATGGCGCCTTCGGTGTAGTACTCCGGGAGGCGCTTTTCCATCTTGGGGCGCCGGACGGTCCGCACGGGGTTGGAGGCGAGCCGGCCTTGTTTTATCAGGTAATTGCAGTAGCCGCTGAGCGCACTCATCTGAAGATGCACCGTGCGGGGCTTGAGGCCTTTTTCAATGAGGTGAGCTTCGTATTCCCTTATCCTTGAGGGGATGAGTTCCCCGCCCCAGTCCTCAAAATCGTGGAGCGCCCGGCCGTAGAGCTCCTGCGTCCGGGGGGAATACCTCCGCACGTCCCTGAGATAGGCTATGTAGGCATCAATCATCGGCCTTCAGTCCCATCGCGGCGGCCTTTTCCCGCATATAGGCATCGGCCGCCTCAAACGTGTAAGGAATCTCCCCATCGAGCACGGCGTTTTTCACCATCTCTTTGAGCTGGCCGATGATGTTGCACGGTTCCAACTTGAACACCTGCATGATGTAGTCTCCGGTGATGGGATTCTTCCAGTTGCGGATTTCGTCCTTGGCTTCCACCTCGGCCATCTTCTGCTTCACCAGCTCGAAGTTGCGGCGGAGCCTGGCCACTTTGACGGGGTTCTTGGAAGTGATATCGGCGTTGCACAGGATCATGAGGTCGTCGATGTCGTTGCCGGCGTCGAAGAGGAGCCGTCTTACGGCGCTGTCGGTGACTTCGTCGTCCACGAGCGCAATGGGCCTCAGGTGCAGGTTCACGAGCTTCTGGACGTACTTCATTTTCTCGTTGAGCGGCATCTTGAGCTTCTCGAAGATCTTCGGGACCATGCGGGCGCCCACTACCTCGTGGCCGTGGAAGGTGAAGCCCTGCCCGGGCACGAAGCGCTTGCTGGCGGGTTTGCCAATGTCATGAAGAAGGGCGGCCCAGTGCAGCCAGAGGTCGGGTTCCCGGCCGGCTTCTTTCTCGAAGAGCACTACGTTGTCCACTACCTGCAGGGTGTGGGTGAAGTTCTCCTTGTGGCCTTTGCCGTCTACGGTCTCCACGCCTTTGAGCTGGCTCAGTTCCGGGAGGAACTGTTTGAGAAGGCCGGTCTCTTCCAGCAGCTCGAAGGCCATGGAAGGTTTTGCGGTCATGAGCATCTTGTTCAGCTCTTCCACAATGCGCTCCCGGCTTAGGATCTGGAGACGTTCTGCCATGGTTTTCATGGCGTTAATGCTCTCGGGGACTATGGTGAAGGGGAGCTCCGGGGTACTGAGTTTAGCGGCGAACCGGATGGCCCGCAGCATTCTGAGGGGGTCGTCGGAGTAGGTCTGCTCCGGCTCCAGCGGCGTTCTTATGATGCCCGCCGCCAGGTCCTTAATCCCCCCGAACGGATCCACCAGCGCGCCAAAGTCCTCCTTATTGAGTGAGAACGCCATGGCGTTGATGGTGAAGTCTCGCCTGAGCTGATCCTCCTCCAGCGTTCCGTCCTCCACAATGGGGTTCCGGCTCTCCCGGTGATAACTCTCCTTCCGCGCGCCCACAAACTCCACCTCCATGCCATGATACTTGAGCATGGCCGTCCCGAAGTTCTTGAACACGCTCACCCGCGCATGTGTCTTGGCCGCAAGGGCCTTGGCCAGTTCAATGCCCGCATGTTCCAGGCCGGGCGTGCTCTCCACCACAATGTCAATATCCTTATTGGGCCGCCCCAGGAAGCAGTCACGCACATACCCTCCAATCACGAAGGCCCTGACGCCCAGTTCCCCGGCCGTCTCGCTCACCAGCTTGAACACTGGATTCTCCAAATATCCTTGTGTTATCGTCATACCATCATATCTTCCCACAACGGGGCTTTTTGCATGAACTGCCAGCCATCGGCTTGCCGCTCGAAGATGAAGGTTTTGAGGCCGTTGGTGATCACGATGTACCGCACGTTGAGCTCGTTGTTGTAGCGGAGGGCCTGGTCTACCACGTTCTGGTCCAGGGTGACCTCCGGGCGCTTGCACTCGACTACCATGAGGGGCTTGGCGGTGCGGTCGTAGACCACGACATCGGCCCGGTAATCCTTCCCGGCATGGCTGAACGCCACCTCACTGCCCATCATGTGCTCCGGCACTCCCATGCCCTGATGCAGCACCCCGATGAACCACTGCCTCACCGCCTCCTCGGGCGTATTGCGCACACTCTTCTTCCGCAGCGGATCCCATATATAATCGCTTTCCATGCTTCTCTCTATTAACTTCCAAAGTTAGCCAAATTCCCCAATTCCTGCAAATCCCTGCCCGGCCCAAGCCATCAGCGAATCCTCATAATCAGCTCATTACCAACTACTTACCTTTTTCTCTTTAGGCCAACCAGCCTAAAGAGAAAAACTCATACGCTTGATTCACAACGACTTATAGATGCTTCGCCACGGCTTTAAAGCACATCGCAGGGCCCCAAGCCCGGGCAACGTCCTGAAACTTAGCATTTTTGGCATTTTTGCTAAGTTTGGGGCTCGCCGCGTCCTGAAACTTAGCATTTTGGGCGATTTTGCCAAGTTTTGGGGGACGTTTAGTCTTTCAAGTACTTGAGCCAGAAGTCCTGGTTGGCCTTTTGGAAGTGGGCGCCCTGGTAGCCACGGTAACCGTGCATGCCGTCGGGGTAAATCATGAACTCGAAGGCGGCTCCTTGCTTATGCAGGACGTCGATGAGCTGCAACGTGTTCTGGAAGTGGACGTTGTCGTCTCCGGTGCCGTGGGTGAGCTTGAGCATGACGGGAGCCACACCGGAGCCGGATCCAGAGCCGGAGCCGGAAACCTTCGTCGGATACCCGCTCACCCGCCGGATCACGGCCGTTTCACGGTAGCCGTCCGGATTGTCGTCGGGCGTGGACATGAACCGCTCGGTGTAGTGGGTGTCGTACAGGGCCCAGTCATAGACCCCGCCGCCGGCAATGCCATAATGATAATATGAAGGGGCTTCGGCCACAAGGAGCGTGGTCATGGTGCCGCCGAAGCTGAAGCCCTCCACGCCAATCTTATCGGCCTTCACGTACGGAAGGCTCTGGAGCCATTTGGCCCACTCGACAAAGTCGCTCACTTCCACCGTACCCAGGCGCTTGTAGATGGCGTCGGTGCCGGCGCGGCCGTTGTGGCCGGCGGCGCGGCAATCGGCAATGAGCTCGATGATGCCGTTCTGCCTGTACCACGCATACCGCGAAGGAGCCACCCAGCGGTCGTGCACCTGCGGGGTGTCGGGGCCGCCGTAGATGTCAACGTGCACCGGGTACTGGCGGGAGGGGTCAAAGCCATCGGGGTAGTAGATGACGCCCGGGAGCTCCAGACCGTCCACCGTGATGGTGACGATGGAGCCGGTACCATCGGCCTGTCCCTCCATGGCGGCAACCAGCTCGGAGCGGCCCTTGACATCGTGCAGCCGCACCTCCCACGGCGTGCGGAGGTTGGAGGCCAGCGTCACGAAGTGCTTGCCGTCGGGCGCGAAGCTCACATCGGCCACGTTCATCGCAGGGTCTGTGAGGGCCGATATCTGTCCCTTCGGCGAAACCTTGTACAGCGCCTGGCGGACGTGCGAATCGCGCTCGGCGGTGAAGTAGACGGTGCCGTCCTTCTCTGCGCGGAGCAGGCCGATGCGCCAGTTGGGGCCGTCGGTGAGGCGCTTCAGCGTGCTGCCGTCGTAGCTCAGGAAATAGATCTGCTGCCAGCCGGTCTCGAAGCTGCGCACCATGTATAAGCCCTTGTCAGTGAACAGCATATTCTCCATCCAGTCCAGCCAGGTGTCCACTTCTTCGTGGTAGATGGCTTTCTTGGAACCATCGGCCGATGACACTGCGTACAGGTCCAGCGTGTTCTGGATGCGGGGCTCGCGGGCCACGAAGAACGTCTTGCTGTCGGCCCCCCAGAAGGGCGTGCCGAAGTACTGGTCTTCGCGCGGGTCGAAATCGGCCCAGACGATGTTGCCATCGGCAATACTGGCAAAGCCGATGCGAACCTCCGGATTGCGCTCCCCAGCCTTGGGGTAGTGCGTCCTACGCAGCGTTCCGTCCTGGCCTTTGGCCGAGTAGATGGGGAACATGGGCACCTCGGTGTCGTCAAAGCGGTAGAAGGCCAGCGTCTTGCTGTCGGGGCTCCACCAGAACGCGCGGTACTGCGACGGCCGGCCGAAGATTTCCTCGTAGTAAACCCAGCTGGCATAGCCGTTCATGATGGTCTCGGTGCCATCATGCGTGAGCCTTGTCTCCTTTCCGGAAGCGATATCCACAACCCATAAATCATTCGCGCGCGTGAAAGCGAGCATGGTGGAGTCGGGGCTGTATGTAAGATTCACGGCGCCATCCGGCTGCAGGGGGAAACTGCTGTATTTCTCCGGAGCCTTGACGCCGTCCTTGCGGATTGTATGCTTTTTTCCCACTGTGAGTGAGAAACAGGTACTGTCTGTGTATGACCCGTCGTAGCTGAATGCTACTTCGGTGTTATTAAGCCATTTGTAGGCTGCGGGAATTTGTCCTTGCGCATTTGCCGTGAGGCCTGCCGCCGCCAGCAGCGAGGCCGCAATAATCCATAGGTTCGTTTTCATGGCTATAAAGTTACGAAAAAAACAGCACTCTCAGCACGCGGAGAAGAGCAAAAAGGCCTCAAAATGCGCATCCAGAAATGCTCCAGCACGTGGAGAAGAGCAAAATCGCGGCAAAATGCGCATCCAGAAATGCTCCAGCACGTTTCGGTGCAGGGGGCGGGCTAGACGGGCCAGACAGCCGAAAGTTAACCGAACACCCTATCCGGGAAATTGACCAGATACACCTGCGAAACCGCACGGGTAAGTGCAGTGTAGAGCCACTTAACGTCATCATCGGTGAGGTCGTCCTGCCAGAAGGGGTTGTCAATGAAGACGCACTGCCACTGGCCGCCCTGGGCTTTGTGGGTGGTGATGGCGTGGGCATACTTGATTTGCAGGGCGCTGTAGAAGGGGTCTTCGCGCACGGCCTCGTAGCGTTTGCGCTTAACGGTAACATGTTCATAATCGGCCCAAACACCCTGCCACAGGGCTTGCGAAGAAGCAGAGTCCAGGGACGGTGCATCGGACGTGAGCGTATCCAGCAGCACTTTCATCTCCACCTCCTGCCCCCCGTAGTCGGGGAACGAGAGGCACGCGTCGGCGAAATGCAGGCCGTAGCGCTCCTCGAAGTGCTTGATCCACACCAGCGTGCCGATGTCCCCGTTGGCAATGTAGTCCGTGCCTTCGAGGCCGGTGAGATAGTGGTTCTTCACCACCATGAGCTTCTCGCCGCGGGTGAGCTGCTCCTCGCGGTAGAGCACCTGGCCGCGGATGCCCAGGTTATACCGACCAGCCCGCTTGTTGGAGCGGCATAGCACTACGACCTCGTCCTCGCCGTATCGGCCATAGGCATCGGCCAAAGTCTCCAAAAGATCGCCGCCGGAGAGGCGCTGGATATCGGCAAAACCCTCGCAGCGTAGGCCCAGGGAAGCCCCCGAAAAAGGCAGCAGCGAGCGAAGATGCGTGGCGTTGACCAGGATGCCCGAGCCCTCGGCCTGCCGCACCACCGACGTGAGCGTCACAAACTGCACACCCCCGAAAGCGGCCATGTAGTCCCGCGACAGCGCCGGGGAAGCATCCAGCCCCACGGGCGGCAGCTGGGCGTCGTCCCCCATGAGGATGAGCTTGCAGTCCACTCCGGAGCGCACGAAGGACACGAGGTCGGCCAGAAGGTCCCCCGTCCCGAAAGACGAACCCTCCGACGAAGAAATGCCAATGAGCGATACCTCGTCCACAATGTAGAGCGTGTTCCGGGCCTTGTTGGGCGAGAGCGAGAACGCGCCTACGCCATCGGCCCCAAAGGATTTTTGCCGATAAATGAACTTATGGATGGTGGAGGCCGCATGCCCCGCGTAGAGCGACAGCACCTTGGCCGCGCGGCCGGTGGGGGCCAGCAAAACCGACGTAAGCGACAGGTCCTTGAGCCCCGCCACCACCGCCGCCATGGCCGATGTCTTACCCGTTCCCGCATAGCCGTTCACCACCAGGATGTCGCCGTCGTCCGAACACAAAAAGCTGGCAACCTCCTGCAGCAGCGACCGCTGGCAGGGCGTGGCTTCGTACGGAAAATGCGCGCAAAACGCGTTGTAAAACAGTTGGTTACGCACGTCCCTGGTACTTGCGGTTAACGAGCGCGGAAATCACGGCAAAGATGGGATAGATTTCCACGCGGCCGAGGAACATGTTGGCCGAGAAAATGAGCTTCATGGGAAGCGGCTCTGCGTCGTAGTTGCCCATGGAGCCGATGCTGCCCAGCGAAGGTCCCACATTGGTGAGCGTGGACACCGATCCGCGTAGCGCATTGCCGTTGGGATCTCCGAACAAGAGGCACAGGATGGTGGACAGCCCGATGAGCAGGATAAACAAGGCCAGATACAGAATCTGGGGATAGATTTCTTCGTCGTGGAGCACACGCCGGCCCATACGCACTTCAAAAACCGATGATGGATACAGCGTCTTCTGGATTTGCATGTGTATGGCCTTGATGAGCACCATCACGCGGTCCACTTTCATACCACCGGTAGTGGAACCGGCGCAGCCGCACACCAGGCTCACGAGCATGAGCAGGAAGCAGGGCAGCATGGGCCAGGAAGCATTGTCGGAGATGGCAAAGCCGGTGGTGGACGCGTAGCTCACCACATGGAAAGTGCCGTCCAACAAAGCCGATCCCCAACTCTTGTCAATGCCTCCGAACTTGAGCGAGATGGACGTAACGATGGAAATCACCGCCAGCCACACCAGGTAGAAGCGCATCACGGGGTTTCGCAGCGGCCGCAGCGTCCGGCCCACCAACGCGATGAAGATGAGGCCGAAGTGCACCGACGCCAGGAACATGAACACGATGGTGACCAGCGAAATGAGGGTAGAATCAAATGCGCCGATGCTGAGGTTGCGCGTAGAGAAACCGCCTGCGGCACACACGGAGAATGCATGGCAGATGGCGTCGAAAGCGCTCATCCCTGCAGCCCAGTAGCACAGGAACGCCGCGGCGCAGAGGCCCAGATACACCCAGGCAAAAATGTACACCGTGCGGTTGGCCCGGCTCTTATAGTCGTCGCGTGAAAGCGAAGACAACTCCATATTGGTAAGGCGCAGCCGCACCGGAGACGACGTAGGGATAATCAGCAGCAGGAACACCACGACACCCAGGCCGCCGATAAAGTGGGTGGCCGATCTCCAGAACAGCAGGCTGCGCGGAAGCGCTTCTACATCCGAAAGGATGGTGGCTCCGGTGGTGGTAAAGCCCGAAACGCTCTCGAACCAGGCATTGACCACCGTAAAAGGCCCGCCCCAGAGGGCATAGGGCATGGACCCGAAGATAAAGGACAGGAGCCACGACAGGAAAATGATCATGTATCCGTCCTTCAGGGAAATCTGGGAAGTCTTCCGCACAAAGAAGAAGGGGAAGATACCTACTATAAAGGTAATAATGAAGCTGATGACGAGCGGCGCCAGCGCACTGTCCCCGCCGTCGCGCAGGGAAACCAGCACCGACAGCAGCATGAACAGAGCACTCACCAGGAGCGCCATGCCCACATTGCGTGATATCACCTTCAGGTTCATTGCTTGTCCTTCAAGTCGGAAATACGTTTGCGCAGCGACCGGTTTTCCTCCGTGAGATCTGTAATAGAGGTATTGAGGTCATTGAGCTGGTCGTTGCCGTCAAAGGTATACGTATAGCGCCGGCGGTAGCCCAGGTAGTCCCTCAGGGCCTCCAGCATGCGGTAGATAGGGCTCACGTAGTACACATGGATGTAGAACATGAGGAGGAATACCAGGATGATGCCCACCGATACCGCCACCGTACTGGGGATGATGCTGCGGAAAAAGCCGCTGTCAAAGTCCCGCGAGTTCTGTTCGAGGTCGTCGTAGAGGGAGGCCGACAGCCGGTCCATGTAGCCGCGCATGCGTCCGAAAAGGGGCTGCAGCCGCGTGAAGTACCAGTCCCGCGTATTGATGAAGCTGCTCTCGAAGACCTCTTCCAGCTCCGTGGAGGCCAGCATGTAGGCCGAATACGCGTAGACGACGGAATCGGCCCAGGCGACGGCGGGCCCGTTCCCCAGGTTTTCCTTGAGCTCCCCGCAGCTGCGGAGGAAGCCGTCCTTGTCAAAGGCCGGGACCGCGGTGAGGGTTTCCCCGCCAATAACGGCCAGCATTTCCAGGTTGTAGGCGTCTACGGCGTCTACCAGCTCCTGCGTATGGTGGATATTGTTTACGTTTCCGGCAATAAGGCTGGACACGTAACTGGACATGTGCCGATACTCCAGCCAGGAGATAATACTGGACATGAGGAGAACGACGGCTATGGCGCTGAGGGCGAGCGAAATCTTCATCCTCAGCGACAGGCGAAACTCCCGAAACCAGTTCTTTACTTTCACAAACATATCAAGACGCAAAGATACAAATTTTCCCGGGAAGTATTTTATTAAATTATTTTGCAATAATTTCTACATATTGAAAAAATTTTTATATATTTGCGTGTTAACAATACTGTCGATTATGAGAGCAACCTTTTTAGACAAGAAAGATAATAAAAACTCCCTGCTCAAAAAGACCATTTTGTATCTTTGCATTGAGCGTGGAGAACACAGTATCGCCGCCCTCAGCGAGGCCATCGGCGCCTCCGTACCCACGGCTACCAAGCTCATCGGCGAACTGATGGACGAGGGCTTTATGATCGACATGGGCAAGTCGGGCACTTCCGGCGGCCGCAGGCCCTCTATCTACGGCCTTAACCCCGATGCCGGCTATTTCATCGGCGTGGATATCCGCAACTCCCACGCCAGCATTGCCATCACCGACTTCAAGGGAGGCCTGCTCAAGTTCCAGGACGGCATTCCGTTCAAGATGGAAGCCAATGAAGACGCCGTGCACCGCGTGGCCAATGCCATCCGCGAGTACGTGAACCTCCAGAACATGGACTGGAACAAGGTGATGGGCGTGGGCGTGAGCATTCCGGGCCGCGTAAATCCCGTTACCGGCTACTCCAACAGCTACTCCTTTGACGAACACCATTCCATTGCCAGCATCCTGGAAGAGGACCTGAACGTACGGGTGGTGCTGGAGAACGACTCCCGTGCCATGACGTACGGCGAGTACCTCGGAGACGGCCTCAAGGAGAAGAACATGCTCTTTGTGAACGTGAGCTGGGGCCTGGGCATGGGCATGATCCTGGACGGCCACCTCTATTACGGCACGTCCGGATACTCCGGAGAGTTTGGCCACTTCCCGCTCCTCGACAACGGACAGATGTGCCGATGCGGCAAGACCGGCTGCCTGGAAACAGGCGCATCGGGCAGCGCCCTCGTGCGCATGATCGGCGAAAAGCTGGCCGGAGGCCGTGCTTCCTCGCTGGCCGCCACCTTCAAGAGCGAAGGCCGCGTTAACCTGAACGACATTTTCACCGCCATCAACAGCGAGGATATCCTGGCGATCGAGATGGTAGAAAAACTGGGCACCAGCCTGGGGAAAGGCCTTGCCGGCCTTATCAACATCTTCAATCCGGAGCTGGTGGTGATTGGCGGAAAAGTGGCCGTGGCTGCAGGAGACTACCTCATGCTGCCCATTCGCACCGCCATCAAGCGCCATGTGCTCAATATCGCTAACCGAGACACTTCCATTAAACTGACACAGCTCAAAGAAAAGGCGGCCCCGTACGGTGCTTCGCTCCTCGTGCGCAGCCGCATGCTGGGAATGTTGTAAAAAAACTATGCCCCTAATTTCCAAGCGCGGCTCCTTAATGCCGTCATCCCCCATCCGTAAGCTTGCACCGCTGGCCCGCGAGGCCAAGGCGCAAGGTGTTAAAGTGTACCATCTGAACATTGGCCAGCCAGACCTCCCCACTCCCAGGAAGGCCCTGGAGGCCCTGAAACACATTGACCGGGAAACGCTGGAATACAGTCCCTCCGAAGGATATGCCTTCCTGCGGGAGAAACTGGTCAAGTATTATAAGAGGTATGGCGTAGACGTAACGCCGGACGACATCATCATTACGGCCGGTGGCTCGGAGGCTATCCTCCTGGGCTTTCTGACCTGCCTGGATCCGGGAGATGAGGTCATCATGGTGGAGCCCGGCTATGCCAACTACATTTCCTTCTCCAAGACCAGCAGCATCAAGGTCAAAACCGTCACCGCACGCATTGAGGACGGTTTTGCGCTGCCTTCGGTGGAGGATTTCGAAAAGGCTATCACCCCGCGCACCAAGGCCATCCTGCTGTGCAACCCTTCCAATCCAACGGGTTATGTCTACACCCCGGAAGAGCTGCAGCGCATTAAAGAAATTGTCATCAAGTATGACCTTTTCCTCTTCTCGGACGAGGTGTACAGGGAGTTTATCTACAACGGGAAACCCTATGTGAGCGCCCTGTCGCTGGGTATTCGCAAGAATGTAATCATGATAGACTCCGTGAGCAAGCGCTACAGCGAGTGCGGCATCCGTATTGGCATGCTCGTCACCAAGAACCGCGAAGTGCACGACACCGTCATGAAATACTGCCAGGCCCGCCTGAGCCCGCCCCTTCTGGGCCAGATTGTCGCCGCCGAATCCATCGAGGGCACGGAAGACTACGCCCGCGAGTGCTTTGACGAGTACAAGGAGCGCCGTGACTTCTTCATCAAGGGCCTCAATGATATTCCGGGCGTCTACTCGCCCATGCCGGAAGGCGCCTTCTACACCGTAGCCAGCCTTCCCGTGAACGATGCCGAGGATTTTTGCCGATGGCTCCTCACGGACTTCCGCCTGAATGGCGAAACCGTCATGATGGCCCCCGCCGCCGGCTTCTACAGCACCCCCGGCCTGGGCAAAAACCAGGTCCGTATGGCCTACGTCCTCAAAAAAGAGGACCTTGCCCGGGCCCTCGCCATCCTCAGAAAAGCATTGGAGGTTTATAATCAGCCACGTTGACACGTAGACCGCACAGAATAGCGATTTGGCGTCAACGCGGCAGCATTTTATGCCGTTTTGCTGGGAAACCTTGCCACGTTGACACGTAGACCGCACAGAATGGCGATTCGGCGTCAACGCGGCAGCGTTTTATGCCGTTTTGCTGGAAAACCTTGCCACGTTGACACGTAGAATGCACATAATGGCGATTCGGCGTCAACGCGGCAACAGCAACGGATGTACGTACATCGAAAGAGCGCTACAAAGCCGATTATTTGTACGTACATCATACGAGCACGTGGAGATGCGCAAAAAGGGCCGAAATTGCGCATCTAGAAATGCTACAGCACGCGGAGATGCGCAAAAAAGGCCGAAATTGCGCATCTAGAAATGCTACAGCACGTGGAGATGCGCAAAAAGGGCCGAAATTGCGCATCCAGAAATGCTGCAGCACGCGGAGATGCGCAAAAAGAGCCGAAATTGCGCATCCAGAAATGCTGCAGCACGTGGGGATGCGCAAAAAGAGCCGATAATGCGCATCCAGCGGTGCTGGGACAAGGACTGGAGACGAGGTTAAAGCACAATGAATGGGGCCAGAAGGCCGAAAGTGTGCAAAAAAAAGGTCCGGGAGTAACAATACTCTCGGACCTTCAAAAAACCGCAGCTACCTACTCTCCCACCTGGTGGGGCAGTACCATCGGCGATGGTGAGCTTAACTTCTCTGTTCGGAATGGGAAGAGGTGGTTCCTCACCGCTATAACCGCGGCATATATTACTTGA
>Ga0256407_10001809_pt1 | contig 43275 bp, 44 predicted proteins | sample RumenRJG_04DNA_FD_193489 | JGI IMG/M metagenome (GOLD analysis project Ga0256407, IMG submission 193489) | Bovine rumen microbial communities from Lethbridge, Alberta, Canada - RJG_04 | ecosystem: Host-associated > Mammals > Digestive system > Stomach > Rumen | place: Canada: Alberta... | reverse complement strand
TGATGTTGTGCTGTTGCTTTTTACTGAAAGCTGCTACTAACGACTCATAAATCTACCCTTAATCGTGTATTGGATGATAGTTGCGGATTTTAGGGATATCAAGAAGATCTTCTCTTATGTCAATTATCTGTTCTGCCATAATTTTAAATGATTTCATCTAACAAGTCATCCATTCTCTCCTGAAATGAAGAATCAACGGAGGAGTTTACATGTCGTTCTAATCCGAAATATGATTCTGATGCCACATCAACAAGGGCTGCTGTATTACATCGTGTTTGTTTAACTCTAGGAGGGGTAAACCCCATAAAACTAATATCCCTACTGTGCCGCTTTGCCTCCATTCCATAATCCTCGTCCATCATCATCATCACCGATTCCAATTGCGAGGGGTGTTCCGTGAGGTACTCTCGGACCGCTTTTCGCTCCTCAGGTGTTACGTTACCTTCAGCGTAAGCTGCTAACATTTCATTAGTTATCTCCATGTTCTGATTGATTAGAGTTCAACAATGATACGTTTCAGCTGTTCCTTGGCTCGTTGGCGACGTACATCCACATAGCCGGGGGTGGGAACAACGAGTTGTCCTTTGTTGTCATACTTCTTGATGCCGTCCTTCTGCCATTTCTGGTTCAAGAGGTCGGCTATCTCTGCACTGTTATATCCTTGCAGCGTCTTCAGTATGACAAACTTCTGATCCATATCCTTTAACAGTCCGACAGCCTCCAAGAGGAGAACCTTACGCTGTCTGCGCTCATAGTCCTCCAGATACTCATCGGGCAATACCACTGGTTTCTTTCCATTCTCATTGTCATCTATAGAGAGTGGCTTTTCTATCTTTCCTATCAGATAAGGCTTGATTTCAAGAAAACGGTTACGCGCCACCTGACCTATCCAAGTGGAGAACTTGCTACGCCATTCGAAGGTACGAAAGGTGCGCCAGTCCTGATTTTTCCCTTTCAAATAGGCAAACAAATCGCTCATACAGTCTTCATACCAAGACATATCTTGGTAGATGTCTGTATATAGCTTCTTGAATTTCGGCGTATAACGTTCGTAAAGCAAATACACAGCAGCCTCCTCTTCAGGGGGAATCTTTATCACAGCTTCGACAAGTTCTTTGTCAGACTGTGTCATATAGCGATATCTTGCTGATATATGCATCGTTAGGTCGTAATAATCTTGTTTGTAGGTTTACATTCGGCCGTAAAGTTACAAAATAATTTTAATTTCCGTTTCACTTTTTCAAAAAAAATGCTATTCGTTGAACATTTTTTAATTCAAAAGGGAGAAAATGCATGTTTATTACACTTTCTCCCAATTTCTTATACCACATTGAAATGTGTGCGTCACCTAATCCTGTCCTTCATTCACATCAATCTCTACACTGGAGTCGTAGGAGTTGGTGGCCTTTAGGTTGATAACAGGACGGATGAAGTATTCCACATCCACCGTGTCCTCAATCAGACGAAGAATCTCCTTAGGATCTTTATAAGCCATCGGACTTTCGTCAATAGTACCAGTTCCTACTGATGTAGAGTAGATGCCCTTCATAGCCTCTTTATATTCATTGAGGTCAATGAGTTCCTTGGCATCTGAACGTGACAATAGGCGACCTGCGCCATGAGGAGCGCTCTGGTTCCAGTCCTCATTACCTTTGCCACGGGCGATAATCAGACCATCACGCATATTGAATGGGATTACCAGCTTTCTTCCAGCGGGAGCAGCCACAGCACCCTTGCGCATCATCTTCATCGAGAAGTCGATGTAGTTGTGGGTGGTGTAGATTTGTTCCACGATATTGGCATTCTTGCCGCTGCCCTTGCAGATGGCCTCCATCACCAGACGGTCAATGACCATATGGTTAAACTCCGCATATGCCTGGGCAACGACCATATCGGTGACATATCCCTTCATGGCATCTCCTACCAGGAATCCATTCGTCACTCCTTCCTGCTTCATAGCCTCCATCTTCCAGTACTTCCATACCTTCTGACCGAGGTTACGGCTTCCACAGTGCACGGTGAAGGCATAGTTCCCTTCAGGGGTCACGCCCACTTCCACAAAGTGGTTACCGCCTCCAACAGTACCGATACTGTTGTAGAACATGTGTTCCTTCTGTTCAATGCGTTTCAGCATGGCGGTAACACCGCGTTCAGAGATATCCATTGCACCCACCATCTCAGGCCACTGCTGACGAGCCTGCTGCAGGCGAAGCTGCAAATGCTTGTACAGGTCCACAACCGGATAGACTGGCTTTTGCTGAATGCTCATACCGAATCTTACGTTCTCGCGGATAGTCTTCTCAATCACGGGGTAATCCTCTGGATGGATAGGCATATCCGTGATAGCTGTCGATACTGAGCAGCCGATGTCGCCACCTACATGGTCGGGATTTACATGGTCCGTAAACGGAACCGTGAATCCGACCACGATGTCCTTACCAGCATGCACGTCAGGCATAATCCTGATCATGGAACCCTCGAACATAGGGTTATCAAGGAAATGATACACCATCGAGAGGGCTTCCTGCTCTATATTATCCGTGAAGATTTTGCAGTCCTTGCAATACTTTCCTTTTAACTGTAACATTGTCATACCTTTTTTAATGACAGCATACTTTAAAAATAGCTGTCGGTTAAACATAATAAACTCATCATGTTACTATAGAGCGCAAAGCAACCTGCAATCTATCAACTTCCCCCAAAAATGTCACGCATTAGTCGTAATGTTCAAAAAGTTCACCCAACTCCAGGAAGGTTTCACGCAGCTTTTCCGCAAATTCGGGTGTCTGCATGATGGCAATGATCTCGTCCTTGGTGCCTGAAGCAACAGTACAATCTGACTTGTATATGGCAGACGGGATATATGCTGCCGCCTCAATATAGCGTATCCTGGGGTCAGGAACAATATCCTTGGGCATCTTGAACACCTTCAGACCATACTTCCCCACAAACTCTTGAGTCCTTACATCAGGATTCACGAAAAACTCCATGACAGGGGCAAAATCCCCATACTCCGGCACATGGTCCACAACCTGCTGGACCAGGAGCTTAATAATATTGTTTATCTCTTCTTTCATAGTAAGCTTTGTTTTCATAACATATCAGAATAGCCATTTTTATCTCTCTCAATCTGTGCTACTATCTTCTTGATGGCCACCTTGTGCATCTTCACACAGAAGTATATCAGGACGAAGAAGCAAACCCCACCAACATATTGATTTACCATGCCACTCATGGCTAATGCATCATACACTCCATGAGCGAGAACTGGAACCATGAGCATGCATACAGCAATCTTCGGAGACCTATCTACAAAGTGGTATATCGAATAGTAATAGCCCATCAATACGGCGTAAGCATAATGACCAGGAACAGCTAACAGGGAACGCATAACAGCGACTGATAGCCAGTCATCTGAATTGTCAAAGACATAGAAAACATTCTCTATAGCCGCAAAGCCAAGGCCTACACAGACGGCATACACGATACCATCGAAGTGTTCATCAAAGTACGGGTTCTTGCGCAGCAAGAGCCATAGCACCAGCAACTTGCCGGCCTCCTCTGGCACCGCTGCCACAAAGAATGCCATTGCTGTCGTGTCCAGCAGAGTTGACGGTGTACCTCCGCCAAACAATACTGCCTCAATACCCACTTCAATCACGGCGATGGGTATACATATCGCGACACCCCACACCACAGCCTTCACCAGCCAAGATGTCGGTTCCTTTTGAGGGTCTTTCTTCCAGATATAGTACAGCAATGCGATGGCTGGAAGCAGTGCAACTGTTAGTATAAGTATTGTTTTCATCTATTAATTTTATGCATAGGTTAGTCCGTCAATTACTATTAACTTTAAGCGGGGGTAAAATTAGCAAAAAAAGTAAAAACAAACAAGAAAATTGTCAAAAAAATGATATAGTAGCAAACTTTTCTCACATCTCCAAATCCTCACAAGGCTTGCGGAGAATGTCTTGATCATTATTATTATAATTAGCGGTATGCCCACAGCAACATTGGCTTTGCTATCCTCTTGGTCTTTCTGAAAGCACGTTTATCGATTACAAAGCAGCCATGACTTAAAGATTTCCTGAAGACGTTAATTGGATAAGTGCCTGGATTATAGTAAACATCCTTATAGGAATGTATCAGTATTTGTCTCTTACGGGCATTATTGTTTGTTGACTCCAATCCATTTATGATAATGCATTCTTCGCCAATACTCATTCTACCAACGATAGAAGTTACTTCATATTTGCCCAGAGAAGACAAGTTGCTTCCTTCGACATTAGAAAACTCATTCCTGTTAAGACCATTTGCACAGACACTGCTGTACACCACTTCTCTGTCTTCCAAGTCGTAGAGGACATAACGCTTCTTACCTGGATGCTTTGAGAAATCAACAAAGACACAATAGTTCGTATTCAGGTTGTGCTTCTTACAGAATTCCAATGCCTCAGCTACTCTCCAATTTAAGACTGAAGGAGTGTATAACAGATTATAGGTCAATACCCCTGCTATAATCAGGACGCACGCCATGAGGAGTGTCAATACAATATGTTTTGCTTTTTTCATATCCGTTTCATCTTTCTCATAGATGTCGCAAAGATACAACTTTTTTCTTAAAGAAAAAGGAATTAAGGCAAAATTGTATCTTGGGGCTGGTACGTAACATACTGGAAAAGCATAATGGACTTGCTCAACGCAAGCCCATTATACTAATTAACTAACCTAAAACTAACAAAATGAAGAAAATACTAACTTAACTTACAAAATGCTTATGAAAGACTATTCTTAGACTTCTTAGAGCAACGCTTTATTGATTACCAACTCTCTTGGTAATGTAATTACCTTCAGTCTCTCATACCAGATGCGACTGGAGCCTGCGAAGCGTTTCTGCGTATGACCACTGATGATGTAGTAATTGGCAGCATATTCATCCATCATGTCTAGGAATACCTTCTTGATGCGCGAACACTTCTCGTTGATGGCGTTGTCCAGCGGATTCACCAAGTGGTCTACACCTTCCATGATTTTTTCCTTGTCCAGTAGCTTTGCCGTTGCCATGTAGTATCTCGTCAGTTCTTCGCGATACTCCCCTAGCCTCTTGAACTCGATGCCTTCAGGATGTGCCAGGAACAACAAGTACACTGCCTTGTGTACTGGTTGCAACTCCACCTCTTTATTGTCATAGTCCATCAGGAAGAAGCGGTAGTCCTTCGTTATCTGCAATCTGCTCAGCTTCGTCCTGGCAGCCTCTATGCGCAGTTCCTCCAGCAGAGGGGCACCAATAGCCCTTAATAGCAAGTCTTTCCGACCTGCCATCTTCAGCTGTTCAGCCAGTAGCCTGACCTGTTCAGCCATTTCTTCCGGACTATGCTGCATCATCTCCGTCATTCTGCAACATTCTTTGCCAACCTATTCAGCCAACTCTTCCATTTGTCGATAATGGTCGGCTCTTTGGGTTCCTCCACTACTACTGGCTCTGGTATAGGTGCAGGTTCTGGCTCTGGTGCCTTCTCCACCTCGAAGGGCAAAGGCTGCTCTTTCGCTAACACCTCCTTCATGGTTGATGGTTCCTTCTTCGCTGGCTTATACAGTTTGGGGATCAAGTCCTCGTAGAAGTCGTCCTCGTTGCTGTGAGCATCCTTCTGCACCTCACTACGCAAGTCGTCCTCCAATCCTGTTGCCAGTATCGTCACCTTCGCATCCTCACCCAGCGAGTCGTCCGTTGCCGTACCCCATATCACATCGATATTCGGATCCAGCTGGTCAAAGAACTCGTCTATCTCCTGCAGTTCACGCACAAAGATAGAATGCTCCTCGCTGGAATAGATATTAAACAGGATGCGCTTCGCCTTACCGATATCATTACCATAGAGCAGTGGCGAGTCCAGTGCATTCAGGATAGCCTTCTCTACACGATGCTCACCACTGGCCCTGCCCATCGCCATGATGGCACCACCGCCGTTCTTCATCGTCGTCTCCACATCCTTGAAGTCACTCTTGATACCCCCGTCGCTGGGCAGTGTTATCAGTTCAGAGATTCCTTTCACAGCATCCATCAGTATATTGTCAGCCCTTTTAAACGCCTCCTTCACAGACAGCTCCGAGTCCGCATAGATGTCGCACAGCCTCTCGTTGTTCACTATCAGCAACGCGTCTACGTTCTTACGCATCTCGTCCACACCCTTCAGTGCCTTGATGATCTTCTTTTTCTTCTCAAAGTAGAACGGTATCGTCACCACACCCACTGTCAGCAATCCCATCTCCTTGGCGATGCCAGCCACCAGTGGAGCAGCACCAGTACCAGTGCCACCACCCATGCCTGCTGTCACGAACACCATCTTCGTGCCATCGCTCAGCAGCTTCCTGATATCCTCGAAGCTCTCCTCGCACTCGCGCTTTCCCTGTTCAGGATTGCCACCAGCGCCAAGGCCAGCACCCAGCTGAATCTTGTAGGGCACTGGCGAGCGCGACAGCGACTGGCTGTCCGTATTCATCACCGCATACGTCACGCCCCCCACCTTGTCGAGGTACATGTTGCGTACGGCGTTACATCCGCCACCACCAACACCCACCACTTTGATGATGCCCTGCATCTTATCCTCGATGGGAACCACAAAATCTATCATTGTCTTCTCTACTTCCATATGCGCTCATTATTTTTCTGCAAAAGTAGCAAACTTTTCTCACATTTCCAAATCCTCACAAGGCTTGTGAAGTTTCAAATTTTAGTTTGCGGAGCGGATGTTCTCATGGCCAGCGCTATTGCTTCGCCCACAAGAGCAACATTTGCCAATAAATAATGACTCTTACCAAACCAAGTTACTGTACTGCCAGCTATTTCTGCCGTTTTCAGGAATCCAAAGCTTCACAGTTGAACTATACTCACCATTATATTGGCTGCCATGAAACAGGTACCTGGTACCTGTTTCATGCAACACTTTTCTCAAGAGAAGGAATACTAAAGCGACATTTTTTTTAATTATTCATCACTATATCCCAGTATGTCGCCCGTACTTTGTGTTGATGTTAACTGCTGCAAAGGTACATGATGTGTTTCATTCTTAAAAAGACATAAAAACGATGGTGTTTTGCTCGTTAATTCTTACCTTTGCACAAGTAATATAGCAAACAAAGAATTTGTGATATCATGGTTAGAAAAGCAGAAAAAAGAGACCTTCAGGCTATTGTAGCGCTGTTGCATCAAGTTGACATGGTGCATCATGTGATACGCCCCGATTTATTCAAGCCCTACACCACCAAGTATAATGAGCAGGAGCTTGAAGTTCTGCTCGACGACGACAGCAAGCCCATCTTTGTCTATGACGACGGGAAGGTGTTGGGCCATGCTTTCTGTCAGGTTACTGAGGTAAAGGACGATAAGCTGCTCCAGGACATCAAGACCCTGTATATTGATGACATCTGCGTGGATGAAGAAGCACGGGGCAAACACGTCGGTACGGCATTGTACGAATACGTCCGCGACTATGCGAAGTCCATAGGCTGTAACAACATAACCCTGAACGTGTGGGAAGGAAACGAACCTGCCCTGCATTTCTATCGCAACATGGGAATGCAAGTTCAGAAAACAACTATGGAGGTCATATTATAAAAGGAAACCAAAAGAGTCACATCCCTGACATTCTTAAAGTTACCTAAGCTTCTGGCCACGGCTCGAACTCCAATTCAAGTTCTACCCAACGGGGATCATCGTGAACGGTAGAAACTTTTTGGTTAGCCACTCCCAACCCCAGCAGACGGATGGGATGCGAATGATATTCAACGTCGGCCATCAGTTGTTTGGCCAGCGGCAGAATCTCGTCTTTCGTTCGGAGTATATGGTCGACCGTTATGCTGCGCGTGATTTGCTGGAAATCTAAGAATTTTACCTTCAGCGTCAATGTACGCCCTTCAAAGTCTGTCTTCTCAATGCGGCGTACCAGTTCCAGAACGGTGTTATACAGATGAATGGTGACAGCAGCGTTGTCGTAGATGTCCTTTTCAAAGGTCTGTTCGCAGCTGACAGATTTGCGCTCCCATTCAGAAATGACGGGACGCTCGTCAATGCCGTTGGCAAAGTCGTGGAACACGCTGCCCATCTTACCAAATTCCTGCGTCAAGCGAGTCAATGACACCTTTCTCAAGTCAGCACCAGTAAAGATTCCCATACGGTGCATCTTCTCTGCCGTCTTGTTGCCAATACCCCATATCTTTTCCACCTTCAGCTGAGCGATGAAGTCCAAGGCCCGGTCAGGATGGATAACAGTCAATCCATCCGGTTTACGCCAGTCAGATGCTATCTTTGCCAGGAACTTGCAGTAGCTTACTCCCGCTGAGGCCGTCAGTCCAGTGGTCTCCAATATGCGCTGCTTGATTTCCCGTGCAATCTCAACACCCAGTTTCATATCTTTCTTGTTCTGCGTCACGTCCAGGAACGCCTCGTCAAGAGAGATAGGCTCTATCAAGTCCGTATAGTCGTGAAAGATTTCGTGCAACTGCGCAGACACCTCCTTATACCGCTGGAAATGCGGCTCTACGATGATAAGCTGCGGACAGAGACGTTTGGCCACCTGTATGGACTGTGCAGAATGAACACCGAAACGACGTGCCTCATAGCTGGCCGTAGACACCACGCCACGCTCTGCGTCGTGTCCTACAGCTATCGGTTTACCTTTCAGTTCTGGATTGTCACGCTGTTCTACAGCCGCAAAGAACTGGTCCATGTCAACATGAATAATCTTCACTTCATCTCTTTCTCCTCAAGGATTTTCTGATTTTCTCCAGCATCGCTTGACACCATGCCTGTGTGCCAGGCTTCTGATAGCGGTGGTTGCCTGTAGCCGACGGTGTAAAAATGGTTCCGGCATTAGGTGTAAGAGTGACAATGCCACGCTCTGAGAGTGTGAACAGCTCGTCGCCCTCTACGGCCTGAATCACGACCATCGGATCCCACATCCTCTGTCCAGTGTCGCAGTCGTATTTCATGTAGACCTGCTTGATGGGGTGAATGTCCGTCCAACTGATATCGCTGATGACGGTCTCTGGCTTGTATTCGATTTCGTTGCCCACCTCCATCGGCGAGAATACGACATCAACGCTACGAGGCCAAAGTTCAAAGAGCAACTTTGCATACGTCGGGTCTTGAAGGAAATTATAGTCCGGTTCGTCAGAAGACGTGAACACACCGGCCATGAGGTACAGGCATTTCACCTTCTGACTCACGAGTTCTACACCCGAGAGCGGCGAGATGTCGTCAGGCTCTGATGCCAACAGTTGAACCAGAGACGAGACAAAGCCCGTAGAGCAGATGCTCACCGAATGGTCGGGCTGTGCCGCCAGCAAGCGTCGATAGAGTTCCCATCCGTTAGGCAGCTGGGAATAGTTGCTGATGGTACGCTTGAACATCAGTTCCCCTTTTTCGGTAGTGTGTTTATAGAGCTCTCTGTAATCGATAAACACCGCCGGATTTATGACGCCGCCGCGCTCCACACCAATGGGTGTGCTACCATAACCGAAGTACGTGTTCATCACGTCAGCCAGAACAGCATAGTCATCTCCCATACGATCCGCCACGACACCGAGCAGTTTGCAGCGTCCCTCGTCCATGTAGTGATAAAGCATCTCCATAGCGAAAAGGTCGTCGGTCGACGAGCCAATATCCGTATCGAGGATCACAAGGGGTACACCATCATATTCCTTCTTGTTAGGTGTATCGTCATTGTCTGACGAACATGATGTCAGCATAGAAAAACCACATACAACGATGGCCACAACCATTATCAAACGCAACATTTTCTCCATATTTTTCCTTCGTTCTTATTCCTTACAAAGATATGGCAGGGACCAAGTCCTTGTCATACGCGCTGCAAAGTTACGAATAAGTGAGCGAAATGCCAAATCATTTTTGAGTTTTTAGGTTGAATGTCACTCACCCGTCCCCATGACATTAATTTTTATTGTTTTTACCTCATCGATGACATAGACTACGCGGAGCGCCACCCATACGGATGACGCTCTCCTCCTACAGAAGCCGATTGATGGTACTCAAAAAGTTAGAAATCAGGTATGTGAATACCCTACCTCTTTCTCATCGCGTCTTCGGCCCACTTCGTTCTGAGGAGAGCCTTGTCGCGAGCTTCCTTTGCCCAACGGAGACGGAGCTGGGCCTTCGACATGGCATCATTAGCCCAATTGGTATACAAGCGGGACTGATTATAGTCCTTCTTCTGGGCATATTTCTCAGCTTGACGGGTATAGTTATTGGCCTTTTCCATCAACTGCTGTGCCTCCCGTTCATACTTCTCTGCTTGTTCATTGTAACGTTGTGCCTCGCGCAGATACTGCTGTGCCTTGTCGTTCTGTGCACACACTGATACTACCAAAGGCTGATACCCTCCAAGACATAGAATCAATAATACGATGGTCTTAATAACAGTGTTCATAGTCTATAGTACATTATTCTTTACTGAGCAATTTGTTGCAGGGCAGCACTCAGGAGCGGCTCGTCAATTTTTCCTATGTCGCCAACAAACGTCTTAGAGCCTCCTGACACCAAGAAGTCCGGGGTGAAGCCTTCATCCGGCGTGGTTTCCATTACACCGTTATAATACCTCATAGTAATTGGGTGAAGTTCATAAAAATATCGAGACTCCTTAACAGTGAATGAACCAACACCTTTACCAACAGTTTGCTCACCAATAATGATTGTTTTTGTGAACGGCCTTAAACACACAATAAAGGCTTCACTAGCTGATGCAGTCCGATTGGAGGTTAAGACATATACACGTTGCATGTTTAGAGGATATACGGGGGTACCCAATAATCCTTCATAAGAAAGTGGTGGATACTCGTAGTTTTCCGACTCTTTGTCCTTTCCCGTCTTTCTCAAGAGGTCAGCAGTTACGACATCATTATACACCTTATGCTGAAAGACCTGTCCATAGGCCTCCTTATCTATCACGCAGTTACAAAGATACCGACAAACAGAGACGTAACCGCCAGGATTAAAGCGCAGGTCTACAATCAATTCATCGATTTTTTCCTCCCAAAACCTCTTCATAACAGGCACCAGTTCAACAGCATTGGAAAATTTCAGATAGCACAAGTAGCCTATTTTCTTGTCGGCAATATGGTATATGGAGTCCAACAATACGGAACGTTCATCGTCACTACGGGTTATAGAAGTATATGGAGTATCACCCCCATCGTCAAACACAATAGCAGTAGGACCAGAGTAACTAGTATTATGTGTGCAATAGGAGAAACGGTCTTTAGGCGACAACAGGCTTTTAAAGAACTCCGAGGGTTCCAGAGAATAGTCACACTTCAACGAGTCTGGCAATTCGGAACGCCACAAATAGTAATGATTCATCTGCTGATAAATCCACCGACATTCAGCAGCATTCAACTCTGCACTTTTATCAACATTAGGATATTCCTCTCCCTGAGAATCATCAGGGGAGGAACATCCTAAAAGGAATATAGCAGTAACAATCGATAGTGAATATCGAAACCGCATCTATTTACAGTTTTTCCAATAAGTCTAGCACTCTCATGCTCTTAACTGGAGTACTTGGAGCGGCAAGCTGTGGACTTGGAGTTGAGACATTTGTCTTTGCAGGAGCGTTTCGTCTGGCACTTGATGTGCCATTAATCTTACCATAATCATAAGTGACCCCGTTATCATTATCCTCGTCGCACAGATTCAAAATGAATACATATTCATCTCCTGCATTCAACGAATAAATTGTAAGGTCAGGGGTAATAGCTTGATTGGTTACGCTACTAGTTGAATAAACATACCTATAGCTAACGTTATTCATGGGGAAAGAGAACGAATACCTATAAGTGGAATTTATACTTGCAAAGCTACTTTCCTGCGGATTAATATAAGTGAGTCGCCAGTTATATTGATTGTTTTTATTCTCAGGAGTTGTTATATACTGACCAGTACTATTGAACGCAAGGAAATCACAAGCTCTATTCGCCTGGACTTTGTATTCAGTTACATTTGAGAATTGATGGATATTGAGATACTCTATCAAAAGCAATGCGCCCGCAGCCTGGGGATTCAACGTAAATGCTTCTGAACCAGAACTGACAGATACATTTTTCGAGGTTACACCGAGTATTTTGTTCTTTCCGCCAATATATCCCGCATCTGACAGTTTTAAAGTGTTGATATTGTCTTCACCGGTCATTGTCCAATACTCTAGACTCGGGGTTGCATTTTTGTATTCAACCACATCCGTAATAGCTATCAACGTATATTTACCTGCCGGTACATACAAGGTGGAATTCATTATCGATGCATAATTAGTCAAGTAATCCGTAGCATCTGCAGCAAGGAGTCCTTGGTCATTGTAGGCCAAAACTCTTGTACGCAACTTATAAGAAGTACCGAACGACTCCAACTCGCCAGCTCTAATCTCAAACGTAAAAGGAGCAATCACATTAGAAGGATCGACTTTTACTGCGATGCCTTGTGAGACCTCCACTTCGTCATTGGAACACGACGTAAATACTGCCGCAATAGCTATAGCGGATAATAATATATACTTTTTCATAAACGATACAAATTAAAGGTTAGAACTTGAAGATATTAAACTTATAGCCAACAGTGACGTTGATGGCACTAACCTTGCAAGGGAAGTTCTTTGCCAAGTCGCTTGTACCTAAGTTATAACGAAGGCTGGCAAACAGTCCAGTCTTTGTTTCAAAGCTGGCACCAACACATAGCTTGACATCAAGACCCTTCAGGTCTCCAGTAGCTATTCGGGAGTTTTCTGCATAGAGGTAGTCTGGCTTGGACGAGAGTGAAGCACAGAAATTCGGACCCACCTCAATATTGAAAGTAGGAGTCAGGTAGAATTTCGCCAATACGGGAACCTCAAGATAGGAGAGTTTGATATCCTCACTGTTCGTGCCAATAGTGTGCTGTACAAAGGCAGGCTCTATCTGAACGCCAAACAAACCTGTACCTGGGTCACTGCCTAGTGTACGCTTGCCGAAACGTGCAGCAATAACAAGACCACCTTCAAAGCCGATGCCGCCCTTGAGACCCAAGTCTGCATCGTCGTACTTACTCATGAACGAGTAGTTTCCTCCGGCCTTGACACCAAGAGAGACAACGTTCTTGCGGTTGTCGGGGCCAATTCCATCAACGTCATCATCGTCACCAAACGCTTGTGCGCTTGCTGAAATCGCCATCAATAGGGTGGCAGCAAATAAAAATAGTTTTTTCATAGAACAGTTTTTAGTGAATACTAGAATAAATTATCTAAATCTCTTTAATAGAATGGGATGATAGGTATTGTCACCTCCTGACTGGACTTGCCGTCGCTAAGCGTAGCACGCATCTTGGCATAGCGTTCCTTCTTGACATTCGTAGCAGCAGCAAAGGTGGTCTTCGCGTTACTGCGGCCCCTGACATTCACACGCTGGGTGCCTACGTTCTTTCCATCGACAACCAATGACACACTGGCAACGCCCGTCTTGTCGCCACTATTGCTGACCGTCACAGTGACATAGAAGGTATTGTTGACACCTGCTCGTTTACTGGGAGCCTCAGGTCGTGACAAGGCAAAGGAGGCTATCTTCATCTTCGACACAGCATCCGACGGACTGCTCTTGGTATGTGCAGCCGTCACCTTCACCGTTTCACCTACAGCAACAGGTTTGACGACAGTATAACTCACCACTCCCCTATCCTTCCAGATGAGCAGATTACCACTCCACAACTCCAACTGATAGCTGACGCTCTCACTCTTCGTAGGCACTATGGCAGGCAGGAACGAGAAGCTGCGATGCGCTCCCTGTGTACTGTTTGCCACGACGGCCATCTCACGTCCCTGGTTGTCAACCATACGCAAGCGCACAGCAGCGTCATCGTAGGACTCTGGCAGATTCAGCTGCAGGAAACCTTTGTCAACCTCCTTGCCCACAACTTCCATTTTGCTGCTTTCCAACTGATGCGAGAAAGAGCCTTCCAGGAACTGCAACACACCGTTCTGGCCTTTATACTGCACATTGGCATATTCTCCGCGCACGGGTTCAGCCTTGTCCAACTGGGCAGGAAGCACAACGGCACCATTCTTCTTATAGCCATACAAACCATCCTCCTGATAGACCTCGTAGCTATTGTCCACAGCAGCCTGTTGCACTTGTTGCATATAGAGCTGAGACTTGTCGCCCACGGAGTGGTCTTCCTTGTTGATTTTCAGGTCGGCCGCCTTCACCTTGTACTGGCGCAGAATACGGCCCTTTCTGTTGATGACATATCCCTTGGGTGTATAGCTGTCGCCACTATAGACGACGGCCTCCTGACCAGAGAACGTGGAAGCGAACACCAGGTTGCCATAACCAGCCTCCACAGAAAGGTAGTCCATGAATCGGTTGATATAATAGGCTTTATCGTTGAGTTTTACTGAGGCATAGCCTTCACTGAAGGGGTATGCGGTCTGAAACTGACAGGGTATGGCCATATTGCCATCGGTACCCAGATAGCCCCAGCCGCCAGTACCCTTCACGGGCATCTTGCCGTCGCTGAACCACATATAGCGGGTGGCATAGACGGTCTCAGTGGGTACCAGCATCTCGTTGTCTCCTTCTGACAGCAAACCCTCAATGCGCAACTGGTTGCCGACCTTGTTCATGACGAGAGCAAAACCATCGCGAAAAGGAGAAATACTATCATAGGCCACTGGAACGATTTCCTGCCCGTTCATATTCACCAGTCCACACTTACCACCTTTCTTAACCTTCAGCAGACTGCCATAGTTCTCTATCTGAGCAGAGGTAGGACGGACGGCCCACTGGACAGTTTGTGCAGACAGCACACCTGCCGACAGTGTTCCCAGCAACAACAATATGACATTTCTTCTCAACATATCACTTGTATTTTTCTATTTGATTATTTATTCTGTTGACATAGTCAGCATCGTTTTGCTTCTGAGCATACTTCAGGGCCTGCTGAAAGTACTGATCTGCTTTTTCAATATTACGATTCACGGCTTCAGTACGCATCTCGCCACCCAAGAAATCACAGCCCAGTTCATACAGTGCACAATAGTTCTCAGGATTGACCTTTACCGTCTGTAACAACAACTCATGAGCCTTCTTGTTATCTATCTGAATATTACTGCCCAGCGCCCTCTGCATCGTCAATACTGAGTCGGGAGTCACATCACTGGAACTATTGCTCCTGAAATACAGCCTACTCAACAGGAAGACAGCGGCGGCATCCTGCTTCTCGGCCATCTGCTCCAACTGCTGCAGACCTGCCTGGGCCGTCTCCGGAGTCTTCATCATATCGGCCACCTTTGCTATTCCTTTCAACTGCGGTTTCTTCTGGACGATGACTTTCTTCTCGACAACCTTGGTCTCAGGAGTGATGGCAAAGAAATAGATGCTCACGCCCACCAGCAGTACGACGGCAGCGGCAACACCAGCGATGATCTTCTTCGTATTGTCCGTCAGACCAACAGGCTTGCTATTCATGGTTTCCAAGGCCACACGCATCTGGGCCGATGTCTGATAGCGCAGTGCCTGCCGCTTCTCGCACGCAGTGGCAATAATGGCACGTAGCGCTTTGTTCTTGATCACGCCCAAAGGCAGCTTGTCCTTCAGCTGGTGCTCCAATATTTCGTGACGCGCACCGTCAAAGGGCGTATGTCCCACGATGCACTGATACAGCAGGATGCCCATGGCATAGATATCGGTCGTCTGGTCTTGGTGCTGAATGTCGCCCAGCACCAGTTCAGGAGCAGCATACTCTGGTTTTCCCATGAACTTACCAGCCACTGTCAGACCCTTATCATTGGTCGTCAGGGTCTTCATCTGCTTGGCAATACCGAAGTCTATCAGCTTGATATGACCATCGGTGGTCACCATGATGTTCGACGGGTCAATGTCACGATGGATATATCCTGCATCGTGCAGCGCCATCAGTCCGGAGAGAACATTCATCACGATGGTACGGGCAAAGTGTTCGGAGTCGTTCTTGTACAACTGCAACAACTTCTCAGCAAAGGCTACACTGTCGCCATCGCGGTCGGTGGTCTTGCCTTCCATCAGGTCTGACAACGACACACCCGTCAGCAGCTCACTGACAACATGGTAGTGCATCTTCACGTCGCCGTAGGGCGTACGCTCAGGAATCTCTATGAAACCGAGCATCTCTACCAGGTTGTCGTTACGCAACTGGATAGAGGCCTCTCTGCGGGCACGCTCAATGGCATGTGGCGGCAGGTCGTCAAACATGAACTTGATGGCAACAGGACGGGTAGCGCCATTGCGCTCATTCACACAAACGCCCTTAAAGACCTGTCCCATACCACCTACACCAATGGGACTGTCATTAGAGTCCAACTGGTAGTAGATGCCTTTCCTCTTTTCAGTTTCTCCTTGTAATCTTATGACTGACATTGCTATTATAATTGTTTCTTGATTTCCTTTACTTTATCCGATATCTTCCGGATTGTCTTCATAGCTTCTTTAGTAGAGATAAATTCTTTCTTGTTCTTCGGATTGGCATCGACTTTATCCGTCAAAGGCGAAGAACTCTTCAGCTCGCGGTTGATAACGTCTATCTTCGACGAGAATTTACCATTGGTCTTCTTGTCAAGCATCGACAACTGCTCCACAATTCTCATCCGATAGTCGGCTTTTCGCTTGGCGGCTTCCTGCCAGGTAGCGCCCTTGGCGCTCTCCATCTCAGCCAGCAGATTCAGGATGCGCTGCGACAACTCCTGGGCAGTAGCTCCCGATGCGGTAGGTTGCGGCTTGGCGCCCCCACCACGAGCTGATTTCTGCTGCAGGGAGGCAACGACCTTCTCCAAAGAGTCAATCTTCGAAATCAGTGCCTCCTGCAACCGTTCCAGACTTTCCTTCTCAGACTGCAGAATCTCTACTCTCGTAATCAACTCCTTGATGTCGCCATCCTTCACGTCCTGGGTCAAAACCATGCTGGATTCCGTCTGCTGCATAATCTGTATCTTCTCTTCCAGCTCTGCAACACTATCCGACAAGCTACGCTGTTTCATCGAACCGGCAATGTTCATCACCATGCTGACAACCAACAGGGCAGCAACTACGGCAAACGCTATTTTCAATATTTTACTCATTTTATCCTTCAATATAGAGTCCGTATTCATTTCAATGGCTGCCAAGGTGTGATTGTCGTGGTGGCCGTTAGTGGAAAAACCAATCTGGTCTATTTCCGCCGACAAATTATCGACCAATGCCTGTAAGGTCTGGTGCGACGTCAAGCGCTTCACCAATTGCTCGTGAGGCATGATACCCCACACACCATCTGTACACAACACAAAGAGGTCGCCCTTCTGGTAAGGAACCTCCACAATCTCTGGCGCATGGTTACTGGTATTTCCCAGTCCACGCATAATCACGTTCGACTGTGGCGACGTGCGAGCCTGCTCTTCCGTCAGCGCCTTGTTACGCACCAACTCTCCTACCAGTGAATGATCATCCGTACGATAGGCCACTCGCCCATGACTAATCCTGTAACAACGGCTATCGCCAAGATGGGTAATGATGGCTGACTGTTGACTAATCAGAACAACCACCAGCGTAGATCCCATACCTCTCAGTTGAGGCACTTCGTCCATTTTCTGATAGAGCGCATCATTAGCCCTGCTAACGGCCATCTTCATTGCATCTATTCGTGATGCCTGTGGACTGCACTCCATCAAGGCCCCTATCAGCACGTTCTTAGCAATATACGATGCTGTCTTGCCGCCAGGACCACCGCCCATGCCGTCACACACCACCAGAAGGAAGCCCAAGGGTGTGTCCACGAATCCCCAGTCATCCTGATTCTCAGGACGACCTCCCTGCATGGAGTTTGCTACTCCCTGAAGCGGGACGATACGGGATGTGATAGATACTGACATGGAACTTAAAGAATGTGTCTCTACTTGATAGTAAACGGAATAGCTTTCTTGCTCTTCGCATCATATAATGCAAAGATACCCTGACCGCCTACGATATACTCAGCCTTGGTCGTATGGTTCACACTGGTTTCCAGACTGACAGGACGCACGGTGGCATTCACCAAGTCACGATAGCTGAAGTAGTAGAAGGTCTCCTTGCCCTTCTTGTCAGTATGCTTAGATACTCTTACCAGCTGATAGGTCTCAATGTTCGTGCCACCAGCATTGCGGTATTCCACCGTCACCTTCGTATTGTTGTTGGCATCCTTGGCAATCACAACCTTACTGCCGATACTGTCAAGTACCAGGTTCTCTTCCTTCTCCTTCACATCCACCATCAGGATTTCCTGACGATTGATGACGACATCACCTTCTTTCAGCAAAATGTCAAACTTCGGATCAAACTTCGGATTCTCCTCTTTGCGTGTCTCAGCAATCTCCGAAACCTTGATGCTCTGGATGGCTCCAGACTGCTGCTGCACTAGGAAGTAGTTTTCTGCATCCTTGTTGCTAGTGTAGTTCTGCTCAATGATGATACCCTTCGTCTCAGCACCGTTCTTCGACATCACAACATCAAGCAGCTCACTCTGCGCAAAGATGTCTTGATTGGGATTAATAGGACGGAAGGTGTATTTCACCACGTCGTTAATCTTGAACGACTGGCGCACGCGATTACCTAGATACAGCGTCAGCATCGAGTCGTTCTCCTCAGCATACTGGCCCTCAAACTCCATGCCAGACTTCAACTGGTAGATACGGTTAATACCAGACAAAGCCGTTTTCGAACGGGGCTCGCCCTTGATAGACACCACCTCCTTCCAAGGAATCAGATAAGTATTCGGAGTCATCTCCAAATACTTTACGACCTCACCACGCTCCAAGATCTTCACGCGGGCTACAGACTTCGTCTTTGACGTGACATCAGCAAGAAAGAGTGTTCGGTTGTCACCGATTCCTTCAAATTCCTCATTCTTCTCTGCCCAGTCCACCCAGGCCTTACCCAAGTCCTTGATGCTGTAGTTTTTCTCATTGCTGATAGTGGCATCCTTGCTCTTCAGACAAATCTCGGCATTATCGGAGTGGAACGTCAGATTGCCATTGCCATCCTGCTTCTGGATATAGCCACTCAGCACAGAACCATCCTTAAGGTATATCTTCTGTACGATAACAGCTTCAGCACTGCCTGCAAAAGCCAGTGCAAACACTACTAATGATAATATCTTTTTCATAATTAATCTACTTTATGTGGTGATTCCATGATTTTCTTAACTAGACTTGCCTTAACAGCGTAATTATAGCCTTGTGTTGACACCTGAGAGAGGCCTGCATGATGAACACCCACCAGCATTCCATACTTATTAAACACTGGTGAACCGCTAGCACCACCTGTCGTTGGAGCATTGTATCCAAACTCATATTCTGAGTCTTGCTGGATAATATTACCTCCTTGAGCAATAACCTGAATGCCCTTTTCATTATTAGACTTCTGAAGAAGGGGATTCTGGCCTTGAGGGAATCCGATAGTGTAAACATGCTGTCCTACCTCTAGAGCATTGGCAGTAATATCCATAGAATCCGTAACATTGATGAAACGAGCGCCATTTGGCAATTCACCCTTCTCAGACTGGATAAGTGCGACATCCTCTTCATAGTTATTACCTGCTGAAAGGACGCGACAACTAACCGCATTCTCTGCAGAATAATACTTACCCTGAGGGACAAACAGAAGTTTGTCGAGAACGCCTTCGACCTTTATTTGAGAGATATAAGCAGCATCACCTGTAAGGGCACTGTAAACACCTTTCGTCTTATAATCTCGAATAGACAGTCGCTGCGCAAAAATCTGTTTGAACACAGACTCTGCTTGTTCTATGACATTTCCATAGAGCCATGGTTTGACAACATGTAGGTTTGTTATCATCTTACCATCTTTGGATACGAAGAAAGCAGTGCCGCTATAGAAAGGCATATTCCTTACATCAACCGTCTGTAGGGCATACATCTTGCCCTCATGAACAAAGAAGTTGACAGGCAAGCCATATTGTTCAAGTTTCTCTTCCGGTACACCTGTAACATGGAAATGATAAGTTCCTTCAAGGTATACAACAGAATTATTGTACATAGCATAGAGTTCACCATCCTCAAAATCACCCTTGCGAGTTGATATCAGTTTATACACACCAAATCCGATACCTACCAGAATAAGTACTGACGCAGCTGCCATCAGGATGGTCTTCCATGCTTCACTAGGCCACTGAATAGGCGTTGTCTTCAGGTTAACAGGGACGCCGCCACAGACAACGGCACTGCTTTTCTTGATGCGATAGGGATTGTGGGGCGTTATCTTCTGACCATCGACAGTTGTACCATTCTTACTGTGGTCTATAATATACACCTTGTTGTCCTTGCCAACCTTAATGGTAGCATGATAACGACTAACTGTACCACCCGAAATCTGGATATCGTTGTTGAAGTGTGAACCGATGCCATAGATAGCTCTGTAGGCCGAGTTGTCCTCAGGCATAGGAACCTGACTCCACTGCAGTTCAACATCAGCAAAACGGATGGCATCGCCACGACGTATATTAACGGGCTTGCCTGGTTTGATGGCTTGATTCTGGATGAATGTTCCATTGTGGCTGCCCTTATCTTCCAACAGAATATCGCCACTGTTCATCAGGGTTATCTCCGCGTGCAGCGAACTGACTTTATCACTACGCAAAACGATGTCACAAGAAGCATCGCGTCCAATCTTTAAAAGTCTCATAATATTGATCGTTTTTAGTTATTATTCTCGGTTTTAACCACGAACGCGTTTCGTCGTAGGCTCTTCCTTCTTAGGTTCTTCCTTCTTGGGCTCAGCCTTCTTGGCATCACCTTTCTTCGGTGCCGGACGAGCATTCTGCTTCACCTTGTTCAGAGAGTCTTGGACGTGTTTCTTGATAGAGTCTTGCTTCTGTTTCTCCAACTCCTCAATCTTCTCCTTTTCCTTCTTCAGTTCAGCAGAATCGACTACCACGGGAGTAGGTTGACTGCCATCAGAAGACTCGCTGCCAGAGAACGTACTGAAGCCCCATATACCACCTATAACCAACAAAACAGCTACCACACCTATCACAACCCAGCGCACAATAGTGGCACCAGTATTAGGTATCATATTCCAGTCAAGTCTTGCCACATGGGCAAAAGAAACATTGTCCTTACGGGTTACGGGAACAGGAACGTTCTGAGCAATTCTGATACCATTGACATAAGTACCGTTATGGCTCAGGTCCACAATGGTCATCTTTCCTGAAGGTGTCACATTCAGCGTGGCATGTCTGCGACTGATTACATCACTATTATCATTGATGATAATATCGCAACCGATTTCTCTACCGATGGAGTAAACTTTCATATGCTTAATTGTTTGTTTGTTGTTTCTTTATTTTATTATTCAGTAAATCTATCTCAGCTTTTAATTGCTTGATGGCTTCTGCTTGCTGATTGATAACAGTATCCTTTTGGGCTATGACAGTACTATCTGCTTGTGCAGCAACTTCCGCTGACTTGCCACTTCCTACTGCCTGCCAGATATTGCAGATGAAGCTGATAATACAGCATGCTGTCAATACCATCAATATGTTCTTTACTTGTTTCGACATAGTTTCTCTGAGTTTTGAGTTTATCTTTGTTTCTACGATTGCCAGCGTCAGGTTGTCATGGCCGCCACCATTGGAGCGTCCCATATTATCAACATAGGTTGCAATATCGTCCAGCACGGCACCAAGGGCCGTCTTCCTGTTTGCAGCCATTTTCAGCAGTTCCTTTTCTGGCATACTGCCATGGATGCCATCAGAACACAGCACAAAACGGTCACCCTTCTCGTATGGTCGTTCCACAACATCCACTTGCAAGTCGGGCTGCATGCCTAAGGCTCTCGTAATGATATTCGACTGTGCCGACAGACGGGCCTGCTCTTCAGTAATCACTTTCTGCTTGACCAGTTCGAAGACCATGGAATGGTCAAAGGTACGGAATATTTTCTTTCCACTGCGAATCTGGTAAACGCGGCTATCTCCTACATGTGCCACAAACGCAGACTTATCGGAAAGCAACAGCACCGTCGCAGTTGATCCCATTCCCTTCAGACTGGGATTCTCATTTCCCGCCTCTAAAATGGCCATATTGGCACGGCGCACGGCTTTGATGATGATATTCGACAATTCCTCCTCATCATTGGCCTCGTCAATGCCCGCAATGATTTCCTGAACGGCAATGCTGGAGGCTGTTTTTCCTCCAGGACCACCTCCCATGCCATCACATACCGTCAACAGGAAGCCAAAATGAGTTTCCTTGAAACCATAGGAATCCTGGTTCTCCGGTCTGCCTCCTATCCTTGACTCAGCAAAGCCGACGAATATGTCATTGTCATTATTATGCAGTGTCTTTAACTCCATACGAATACCTTACATTAATAATAGAATGATAACAAATATGATTGCAGCAATGCCTACTGAACCAAGTATCACCAGCAGTACATGCTCCTGTATCCAGTCGGAGATGCGCTCTGACAGCGGAGGATCGGGTATCAAGGCATTCTGAATGGCCTGCTTGAAGTCCAAGGCCGTCTGGTAACGCTTGCTCTGGTCCTTCTCAGTGGCCTTCCAAATGACTTGCATCAGCTTATCAGGAATCTTGTCACTGGCAGGCAGCTTTTCCTTCATCTGCTTGGTTAGTGTCTCGGCTTCCGACTGGCAAGACATCGGGTTATTTCCTGCAAGCAATTCATAGAAGGTAATGCCCAACTCATAAATATCCGTAGTGGCATTGATTTGCACATTAGCACCATTCTGCTCGCGCAACATCTGCTCTGGAGCCGAATATTCAGGAGTACCGATAAAGCCGTAAGAAGAGAACTTATTGCCACCATTCATACGCGCTATTCCCAAGTCCATCAGACGAACATTCGAACCGTTCTCTATCATGATGTTCGAAGGTTTGATGTCGCGATGAATAACACCACGGGAGTGGACATAGTCAAGTGCATCGAGCACCGAACAGATAGCATTGCATATCTTCTCCACACGCAATGGGGAGTTCTCGAAACTCTTGGCATACTTATCGATGTCCTCGCCTTGAACGAAATGACTTAAAATAAAGATCGGACCTGTATTAGGAGCATATTCGCAGTAACCCACCATCTCCACCAGATTGGGATGACGGAATGCCAACGATGCTTCCTGACGGGCACGTTCGCGTATCATCCTGTTGTTGGCATAGGCATCCTTTACCTTCTTGATGGCTACCGGTGCGCCATTACTACAGCGAAATCCACGATATACGTCACCCATGGCACCACTGCCCAACGGAGCCTCCATTGGGTTGTAGCAGTACCACTCGCCCATTACATATAAATATAGGTATGGGTCATTGGGACGTTGAACAACTGTCTGCATCCTAAACTTCTTGAATTCTCGACTTCTTGACTACATGCCAATAGTACCACCCTTGTTGCTGTCAGAACCAGAACCGTCAAAGCCTACCGTTCCGCCAGGATTGAAGCCAAAGGGAGGAGGCGTGGGACCACCATAGGGTTGGAAACCATCACCAGGACGAGTATAACCGCCGTCCGGCCCCTGCTGGTCATCATAGTACTGCTCCTCTGTCTCCACGGCGATGAAGTTCTCTGATACCGAGAGACCCAGCGTGGGTGCATCGACCAAAATGAGATACAACTCGTAATTATCACCTACAGTGATGATATCGCCATTCTTACACTCTACTGCGGAGAAACCAAGACTCTCGCCATTAATCATCGTTCCATTGGTGGATCTTGCATCACTGATGGAGGCAATCACCTTCTCAGGATTTTTCATCTTTCTAACCACCAGCACAGCATGCTCTGAGGAAACAGTACCTTCTGCAAGAGGAATATCGCAGGAGGGATTCTGTCCAATGGTATTCTGTCCGATATGCAATGGCCAGAACTCACCAGCAGCAGTACGGGATACTGAATACAAGAAACCTACAACAGGTTTCCCCGATACCGACGCTTTCTGCTGAGGTTGCTGAACGGGTTGTTTAACGCGCTGCTCATTACCTCCAGCAAAGTTACCTGACATTCCAGGAACAACAGTACCACGAGAAGTCTGACCACCTCCTCTTGAATAGAAACTCTGTCCTGCACCACCAGACTGGTTAGGACTATCCGCGGGTTCCAAGCCCTGAATAACGGTTTTGTTCTGTGACATAATACTTATATTTTATTCTAATAGTTATTGTTGTTTCTTGCCTATAACAGGCCTTTATGCATGCACTTGGTATTTGCAAATTTAAACATTTATCGTCCACTATCCAAATTTTCGTATTACTTTTTCACAGCGCAATAGGCAGAAAGAATGAAAAGAATATCGTCTTATGCAACAAAAACAACCTCTTATCAACACGACGGTCGCTTTATGTGAAAAAACTTCTACCTCCATAAACAAAAGCAGTGTATTTTTGTCAATTTCTTGAAAAAGAACTACCTTTGCAACACAAAAAAGAAACATGATCATCTTGTCGAAAGCAAAGCGAAACATCTTCAGTCTATTTGTCGGCTTGGCAAGTAGTGCTGCGTTATTCTCATGTGGAGGAAGCCGACTATCCACAGTCACACCTATGCAACAGACGATGGATTCTCTGAAAATGTGGTACACACAGATGGAAGGCGACTCGATGGAGGCGAAAAGCAGGCGGATAAAGGATTATTTGGACCAGCATCAGAATGATAAGAGTGAAGCATTGCGCAGACTGCGGGCAGAATGGTTGAAAGCACAGGGAGTATACTACACAGCACTCAAAGGACAGCCTGACAGTGGTCTGATTTACACAGAACTGGCATTGGAAGAGATGCAAGACTTGCAAGGTGTCGACGAGTCACGTGTACTTGCATTGGCTAACAGAGCCGACTTCTATCGCCAGCTTGGCCAACTTGACAGGAGTGCAGACGGATATTTGCAAGCCCTTCAAACTGCGGACTCAGCAGGAATAGGTGACTCACTGAAGATACCACTCATGCTTGGCATCAGCACGGCCTACACTTTCATGGGGGACTATCTCAACAGCCATCGATGGTGGGAACGGCTTGGCACGTTGCTACCTATCATGAAAAGGAACGACCAGTTTATCTATTATAACAACCTAGGCAACGACCACTACTTCCAAGCCAACTATCAGGAGGCACGCGACTGTTTTCTGAAAGCTGCCGAACTGGTCAAGGGAGATGAAGCCAAACTGTGGGACTACTATACTGCGTTGGGAAATCTGGGTGAGATATACACTTGCCTGCATAAAGCAGACTCAGCCCAAAGGATGGTTCAGCAGGCTGACTCTTTCTTCCGCAAAGTCAACTTTCCTCCTCTTATCTATTATTTGGCCACGACACGCATCAACCTGAAGTTGATGGAGGGTGACATCCAAGGGGCACAAGCCATTGCCGCGACAAGTCCTAAAGACGAAGTCAGCATTCCTGCAGCAAAGGTACTCAGACTGAAAGCACTGGAGCAGCTGATGAAGAAGACTGGACGTTGGCAAGAGGCCATGAGTATCCACGAAGAGTTCCATCAGCTAAACGACTCCATACAAACAGCTCAAACGGCCATTAGAATGAGTGCCCAGCTGTTGCAATACCAACACGACAAGCAACTGATGGTGCAGCAGCAGGAGATTGACCGTCAACAGATGAGAGCGCAACAGGCATGGGCGTTGTTTGCCGTAGCTGTTCTGATCGTCGTCGTGCTGATCGTGCTCTATCAATTACGTCGTCGTAAGCACCGTCTGCAGGAGATGACCACACAACAGCAGATGATTATCCTCCGTATGGAGAATATCCGCAACCGCATTACCCCTCATTTCATCTATAATGCGCTAAGCCACGAAATGCTTGAGCAGATGGAAGGAAGAACTGTTGACCTAAACGCTCTGACCCAACTGCTGCGAAGAGGAGTCGACCAAGCAGACATGCTGAAGACATCGTTGAGCGAGGAGTTGCGATTTGTAGACTATTACGTAGAGATTGAGAGCAAACAAATGCGCAATCAGCTAGTCTACCAGAAAGAGATTGCACAAGACGTTGATCCAGACATCATCAGCCTGCCAGCAATGACTATACAGATTTTCGTAGAAAACGCTATCAAGCATGGACTTCAGCGCCAGGGAGGAGAGATTACCATCCGTGTCAGTCGTCAAGACAAGCGCACGCTGATAGAGGTCATCGACAACGGGCAAGGACTCCAGAGGTCTGCACCTATGGAGCATACAGGATTAAAAGTGGTGCGTCAAACCATTCAGATACTCAACGAGCACAATCGCCAACAAATCACATTTGGCATTGGCAACTGGCAACCCACAGGTTGTAGAGCATGGATGCTCGTACCGCACGACTATAATTATCAGATATTCAAGACTAATTAATAATTTTGAAAATACACACAAGATGAATAAACAAAAACTGACCAAGGCATTTATCGTAGATGACAACCAAGATGCGGTAGCACTGTTACAACGCCTGTTGGAGAATAATTATTCAGTAGACGTAGTAGGTACAGCCGCTGACGCAGAAACGGCTGTAGAGCTGATCATCAAGACAGAACCAGATATCATTTTCTTGGACATTGAACTACCGACCATGTCTGGACTGGAGTTCTGTTCGCTTATTCGTCAGGAAATCAAGCCAGGTACTAAGGTCGTCTTCTATACAGGGCACGACAAATACATGTTGGAAGCCATTCGTCGCCAAGCGTTTGATTACCTGCTGAAACCACCCACGGAGCAGGATCTTAGCCAGATTATGACACGTTATTATGAGAACAAACTGGCAGGGATACCATCTGTAGAACACACCACAGGACAGCTTCCCATCATTCTTGTTGTCAACTCCCTGAACGAACATACCACACTTCGTATCACTGATATAGCCTACTTCCGCTATAATCAGGAACGAAAGATATGGGAAGCTGTCTGCATGAATAACGACGTCTATCTGTTAAGGCACCGAACTACTGCTGATGTCATTATCAACTACTCAGCAGATTTCATACAGATACACAAGCGTTTCATCGTGAACATCAACCAGATTAAGATGATACAGGAGTCAACCTGCATCCTGATGGAGCCAATGGAACATGTAAACGAGCTCCACATCAGCAAGAACTATCGTGCGGGGCTGATGAAAGCATTCTATTCACTTTAACACAACCTTCCGTCCGTTTCGGATGTAAATGCCTTTAGCTTTTAGCTGATGGCCATTAGTTTTTCTGCGTCCTTATCAGCTTGGGTGACAAGGTACCAGGTACAACGTCACTCTTTGTCGTGAACGAACACTTTACACTGTCTCATACGTCAATGGCTTTATTCTCAAGTCCATCTGCAGACCAAGTGTATCAAGAATGGTCAGCAGCGTGGCGAGTTGGGGATTTCCCTCTCCACGCTCAATGGCTACAAGCGTATTAATGCCAACACCTGCCAAATCGGCTAGCGTCTGCTGGTTGACACCTAGATGTTTGCGCCGTTCCTTGATGACTGTTCCTATTTCTTTTTGATTCATCCTATTTCACATTATATTGTGATTTCGCTGCAAAGATAGGTAAAAGTTCTGAAACTGCCAAACAAATTCACAATAAATTGCGAATTTCCATGTCTCGTGACACAATAACAGAACAGTCCCCGAACCGTTGGCGATTCGGGGACTGTTACTATCTGGGCTGCAGATCTGCGTATTCTGCAGCGAGGTTCGGGATGCAGGGGCAGTCCTTGTGGGGGTTGAGGTCGTGGTGACCGACAATCAGCGCGTGGGGGTAGCGCTGATGGAGGTCTTCCAGGAGCCTGCGAAGGGATGCCTTCTGCTCTGCCGTACGGGTGTCGGCGGGTTGACCGCGGATGTCGAGGCCGCCCTCATAGCATACGCCAATGGAGTGGCTGTTGTGGTTCACGCAGTGGGCGCCGACCATCCATTCCGGTCTGCCAGGCTCTATCTCTCCGTTACGACGGATGACGTAGTGGTAGCCGATACCGAACTTCCAGCCCCGGTCTCTGTGCCACGTGTCTATCTGGGCAGCAGAACTCTCCTGGTTGGGCGTCACTGCGGAACAATGAATGACTATTAAAGAAATCTTTCTCATCTTCTTGAACAGAAATTAAGTCTTTTGTTTTGAACAGAAATTGCAAGAGTCTTTATCGGGAAAGAAATTACCAAAAATTATCCAAAATTTTCATTTTGATAGTATTTGAACAACGGATGTCTGCTTACTAAAGAATTTCTGATTAATTAATGATAATTTCTTTCTATGTATTCGTTAAACCCTGCAGCTCTGTACAAGGAATGTGGAGCTAATGGCTGTCAGTATCGTTATCACGATCTGAACAATTCGTTTCAATGTCTCTCTCTTCATCTCAACGCTCAATGATTATTTCTTCATGATTAATTGTTATCGCCCGTGTTGTTCCCCCCGCCATTATTATCGCCACTGCCGCCGTTACCGCCGTTGTCGCCGCCTCCAGTGCTCGGTGTTACGGTGCCTGTGCCACCGCTATTGCCACCTGTCGATGTGTTCGAACCACTACCATTACTGCCTGACGATGCATTTGAATTGTTGCCGCCTGCACCGTACTGGTTCTCGTGCAGTTCCTCGAAGGTGACGTCCTTCACCAGCGTCTTGGTGTTGACATACTTCTGCACCACCTTGCCGTTCTTCTCGCCAGAACCGGTAACGATGCGCTCGGTCTCGGGCTGGAACAGGATACGGCGCGAGGTGATGGTCGATGCCGTGCAGTCCTCTGCCTTCGACACGCCGATGCTGGAGAAGCCAACCTTGAAGATGCCGATGCCTGCCAGGCGGATCTTCTGCCCCATGCCCAGGAAGTGCTTCATGGCAGCACCCAGCTCGTCGAGGGCAGCCTTGATGTCACTGCGCTTCAGCGTGGCCTGTGTCTGGATGAAGTCCGCAATCTCGTCGGTCTCGACGAACTTCTCGTCATAGACGGGCTTGGCGTAATACTTACCATACGTCTTCGCGTTGTGCGAATTGTTGTTCTTTGATTTGATGTACTTCTGACTCATAATACTAATTTACAATTTGACAATTTACTATTTTTGTCTTGGCTTGTGAAAGGTATGTCACTTTCGGGTCGTCCGGGACGTTTCTTTCACCCGAAGGTGCGTCACTTTGCGGTCGTAGATGCGATACTTTACCCCCCTAAAGTATCATCGGAACGGGTCGTAGATGACGTCGGAACGGATGGAAACAAACATCGGAACGGGTCATAGATGACGTCCCTTCGGCTCACTTGCCTTAACACTTGCAAAATTACAACAATCACGAAAGGTGTTTTCCCATTCTTTCCCATTCTTTCCCAAATTTTCCCATTCTTTCCCATCGAAAAAGGGTAATTAACAGAGAAAATCCCTTTCTGGACCTATGGGCACTATTTTTCTTGCCCATTTATTTGGTTATTTGGAAGTAATTTCGTATCTTTGCAACAAATAATATATGATGTATAAAACAGAATATCGAAGATTTACGCATAATATATGATGCAGAACAAGTTTGTCTTTGACCCCTATCCGCTGGCGGTTACTATGCAACGATTAGCGGAAAATCTGAAGGCCAGACGGCTGGAGAAGAAACTGTCGACCAAGAGTCTGGCAGAGATAAGTGGTGTGCCAGCTTCCAGCATTCAGCGCTTTGAACTGAAACATGCCATATCACTAGAGTCGTATGTCAAGCTGGCTAAGGCTTTAGGCTATACGGAAGAGATCATGCAACTGCTGGCAGAACCGAAATACGACACGATGGAGGAACTGCTAGAGATCAATAAGAATCGTAAAAGGAAGCGTGGCGTATGATTCTGGATGTGAATGCGGTGAGCGTGATGTACCACGGACGCAAGGTCGGCACATTGTCTGTAGCAGGACGTGGCATCTGTCAGTTTGAGTACGACAAGGAATGGCTGGCAAACGGCTTTTCTATTTCTCCGCTCCAGCTACCCTTGAAGGCTGGTCTTTTTACAGCCGACTACGTACCCTTTGGTGGTAATTTCGGTGTTTTCGAAGACAGTCTTCCTGGTGGTTATGGTGAGTATCTGTTGCTGAAAGTCCTCAGAAAGGCAGGAATAGACTATCAGTCTCTCTCGCCTGTCCAGCGTTTGAGTGTTATTGGCAGCTCAGGCATGGGGGCATTATGCTATGTGCCAGAGAATAGCGTGTTGCAAGATAACACTGAAGCATCGTTGGACGAGATGCAGCAGATGGCGCTTGACGTGTTGTCAGAGAGAACGGACGAGTATGCTGACACCTTGTATTTTAAAAGCGGGAACTCTGGCGGCGCTCGTCCAAAAGTCATTATACACGATGCTGATGGGCATTGGTTGGTGAAGTTCCGCCACACCTATGATCCGAAAGACATCGGACTGCAGGAATACCACTATAATAAGGTTGCGAGAGCATGCGGTATTGAGGTTCCTGATTTCAAACTGATGGAAGGCAAGTATTTCGCTGTGCGTCGCTTTGATATAGAAGACGGTGCACGCCTGCATGTAGCTACAGCAAGTGGTCTGCTGAACGAGCCCATTACGCCTCCCAAAATGGACTACCACAGTCTATTGCAACTAACAGGCTACCTGACGCAGTCCGTTAATGCTGTGGAGCAGCAGTTCAGACGCATGGTTTTCAACGTGTGCTCCCACAATTTCGACGACCATGCCCGCAATTTCAGCTTTATCTGCCGCGATGGTGAATGGTCGTTGGCACCTGCCTACGATCTGACTTATGACAATACGCTGGGTGAGCATGCTACGACTGTCAACTTCCATGGGTTACCCAGCGATGAGGATATGATAACGGTAGGAACTAATGCCCATCTCAAACCTCAGCGCTGTCGTGAGGTGATTGAAGAAGTCAGAGAGACAACACGTCAGTCATCTATTCTAATCCCATAGTTCACTGAGAGCCACTCAACAGCACTTGGTGGTACAATATGGTTGGGGCGCACACCTAATGACTCGAGTTCTTCCTTATGAAATTCGAAGTAATTAAACAGTGTTCTGCGGTCTACACCGGCCCTGTCGGCCAGTTCTTGTCTTGTCATTGATCTCATATTATTTTCTCTTTATTGGTTTTCTTTTTTTATTGGGTGGAGTGGGTGGAGAGGTGGAGTAATTTTTTAATAGTTATCGCGTACCGCATGCGTGCGCGGTACGCGAGGGGAGTGCTAAACCTACTCCACCTCTCCACCCTCTCCACCCATTTCTTGCAAATGGCGGTGCAGTTCTTTCTCCGCTTCTGTACGACGTACGACACGATAGCGACGAACACCATGTACCAACTTAGACTCAAAGCCCATAGCCGTAAGGGCACGCCCCAACACAGCCGTAGACAGCTCTCGCATGTTGACACCACCCACCAACTGCAGGATGACTGATGCTGGCATGAAGTCGCCACCCTCAATGCCTACAGGCTTGCGGAAGTGCTCATCAATGAGTTCATTGGCTGACTGTGAGGTTTCAAATTGGCGGTTATGCTGCGTCAGTTGCTGTATTTCCTCAGACGAGAACCAGTACTGGAAGCCCTGCTGGTAGAGGGCATAGGCCTGCGCATAGATGCCATCGTAGTCGAAAGGGGTGGTCAGGGGCGACTCGATCGACTCCACCTCGAAGGGCAGCCAACGGCGCGTTCCCGTCGTGTCCGATAGGAACTGCAGGTTGTTGCCCGTACCACAGAACGACGCCACATGCGGACGGTTCTTAAGGTAACGCTCAAACGGCGCACGCACATTGATGCTGGGCATGGTCATCGCCGCCTTCAACTTGTTCAGCTCCTTGGGTTGCATACTGTCCAGCTCCTCCCAGCACACTAGACCGTACTGCGCCAGCACCAGCAGGTCATCCTTTGATATCATGTCACTGTTGGTCTTCGTATAGAAGTACTCCCTGATCTGCGGAGGCAGCAGGTGCGAGAACCACGTGGTCTTATACGCACCCTGCTTGCCTATCAGCACCAGCATCTCGTGGTTGATGACCTTCGGGGCGAGCCACGAAGCCACCATCGCCACCAGCCACTTCTTCAGACACCGGTAGAACAGGATCTGCTCGTCGCTGCCCCCTTTCACATTCACCGTCAGCGACAGTCCCATGATGGCGTCACCATCCTCCTCCTTCCAAGGCGGCAGGTGTTCCAGATAGTGACGGAAGGGGTGGTAGCTCGGCACAAAGTCTGAGTTGATGACATCCTGCAGGAAGCTCTTGGTGAGCGGTTTCTCCTTATAGAGTTTATCCCACAATGTGTTGATGTCACGGTCCGTCAGGGTCGTATAGCCATCAGTGACCCCACCCTCCTCGCCGAAGATGCTGAGCAATCCCTGTTCATCTTCCTGGATGACCGGACCTTCTGACAGCCAGTGTACCTCCGTCAGTCCACGCACCTCGTTATAGCGCAGCAGCACATGATTGCTGACCATTGCCTTGATCTCCTCAGGCGTAGCAAACGTCTCCTGCCACGGTTTCTTATGCTCACGTGGAGCCTCGTCTGTTTTCGTTTTGGTTTTCGTTTCCATGATGCAAAAATAAACATAATACTTCAATAGTGTTTCAAAAAGATGTAAACTCTTGTAAACTCAGACATGTATCATCTGCTTATAGCGGTAGAAAAGTGTCTTGACGCTACTCTCACTACCCAGATTAGTGAAGTTTGCCAGAAAACTGATAAGTTCATCATTACTTACATCTATACCGTCAGCGGCATAGATATCGAGAAAAGCATGATAGACATCTTTCTTACGGATACGTTTGAAGTTAAAGCACAACTTCTCGCAGGGTCTTACAAGACCCTCGGTCATTACTTGTGGCTCGCTATTGGCCACGACTACCAAGCCTAAAGCCTCTAAGGCTTTGGCCAAATTCTTTTGCTCCACCGTATCGGCGGACTCCGTTATTATCCTCATTTTGTTCACTTTTTTGAGGTTTGGAGTACTATGGCGCCGATGCTCTTATGCAAAATGTAGCTACGATGACATATTTGCATCACAAGTGCCAACTCCTGTGGCAAATTGCATTGCAAAGGTAATCAAATATCGTATAATAAAATTACTCAAAACAAAAATGATTAGTTAACTTTTGTAAACATATTTCCACCCGTCTATACATTTACACAAAACAGCTTTTGTAAAACAAAAAGCGTCACATCTCAATGAAGTACCCCGCCTTTTTTTCTGACACGTTCGTACATTTTTTTGAGTTGCAAAGAACAACGTAATGATTTATTTATTATCTTTGCATCAGAAATGATTGTTTAACTAAAACGGAAGCAATATGAAAGTAGGAATTCCAAAGGAGATTAAGAACAATGAGAACCGCGTGGGAATGACTCCTGCGGGAGTGGCTGAACTGGTGCGTCGCGGCCATGAGGTCAGCGTACAGCATACGGCTGGCGAGGGCAGCGGATTCGCTGACGACGACTATGTAGAGGCTGGCGCTCGCATCCTGCCGACGATAGAGGCGGTATATCGCGAGTGTGACATGATAGTGAAGGTAAAGGAGCCCATCGAGCCTGAGTATGAACTGGTGCGCAAAGGGCAGCTACTCTTTACCTATTTCCATTTCGCGTGCGAGAAGGAGTTGACGGATGCCATGCTGAAGAGTGGCGCCGTCTGTCTGGCCTACGAGACGGTACAGCTGCCCAACGGTACCCTACCCTTGTTGCAGCCCATGAGCGAGGTGGCAGGACGCATTGCGGCGCTGAATGGCACCTACTATCTGCAGAAGACGCAGGGCGGCAAGGGCAAGCTGATCAGTGGTGTGCCTGGTGTCAGTCCGGCAAAGGTGCTGGTGCTGGGCGGTGGCGTCGTTGGTGAGGCTGCCGCACGCATGGCCGCAGGTCTTGGTGCTGACGTCACAATAACGGACATCTCCCTACCCCGTCTGCGTCAGCTCGACATCGAGACGCCTGCTAACGTACACACCCTTTACTCCTCGGAGCATAACATCCGTCAGATGCTGCCAACAGTAGATATTGTGGTAGGCAGCGTGCTGGTGCCTGGCGACAAGACGCCACATCTGATTACTCGCGACATGCTGGGGCTGATGGAGCCTGGCACGGTGTTGGTGGATGTAGCTATCGACCAGGGCGGCTGCTTTGAGACGTCCCGTCCCACCACCCATAGCGCCCCCGTCTACACGGAACAGGGCATCGTACACTATTGTGTGGCCAACATCCCTGGGGCTGTTCCCAACACCTCGACGCTGGCACTAACCAACGCCACGCTGCGCTATGCCATCGCACTGGCAGACAAGGGCTGGCAGCAGGCTTGCAAGGACGACCCAGCACTAGCCAAGGGTCTGAACATCGTGGAAGGTCGCGTCACCTACAAGGCTGTCGCCGACGTCTTCGGCCTGCCCTACTCGCCATTTGAGTAAAGTAATGCCAAACAAATATGATGAGGGCGCTTCATTTCGTTTGAAGCGCCCTCATACTAATCTCTGTTGTCATTCTTTATATTACTTGTTGTCATAATCATTCTATTTATTTACTATTTTCCCCCAAACCATATCGCTTGGGCATCATCATTACTCCTTCTATCATGCACTCGTTACCGAAACAATTCATGCCAAAACGATTCATATTCGTTCTACCGCCGATTGCTGCTGCACAGTTCATAGCATAACGGTCATGCGGATGTGCTACTATACGTTTCAGACAAGACAGATAACACATCTTTCTGAATTCATTGTAATACTGATTGGGGATGGCAGAGTCTCTTGAGGCACCATAATATATGCATTGACAAATACTACGCCATGTAATCCAAATACGATACAGTATTGGACTGTATTTACCGCTTTTCATCAGAGCGATTCCCACACCCACAAGCCATTCGTCTTCTATGTCAGACTTGTTACAATTAGCCCAGTTTCTCCATAGTGAGCATTGTTCATCAAAGTTCTGGCATGCAGCCAGCTCCCCAAGGATCACTTTAAGCTGCACCTCTTCACTGGCATCAAGGTAATGCTGGAATCTATCCATGGCCATTCCTTCAGCAATATCAACAACACTGTCAAGTGAATTGACAAATGTTTCCTCGTCATCATAGAACTTATAGGCATTGCGCTCAACGACGTCACCAAAAGATACCACATAGTTCATCGCATCGACATCTTCTTTCCATTGGTCTGGCGTTTTTTCCATCAAAAATAGTAGTGAATCCTTAAAAAGCCGAGCCGCATTACGCACATCCTTGTTATGAATGACATCAATGCTCATATTTTTGATGCTCTGTATGACATCATTATCGTCACGAAGCAAATCTGAAGTATGTCCCCGATACCATACCTCGTAATTGCTATATATGTTCCATGACAGACAACAGCTGTTATAGAAGTCCTCAGCATTGGCAAGGAACGGTTGCTTGGATGCGGCATATTCAGGAACACGTAACACGAAAGAGGTGTCTTCAAACAGGTAGATATCATCCTCTGGCAGTCCCGGAGCAATCTTCTCCGTCAGAATGTTATCCTTATCATCCTCTTCATAATTCTGTTGCCATTCATAGGCCTGCAGGATGTACGACAGATCCACTGGTTTACTATAATCAAACAAGTCTGCGTGCTCCTTATTGGCACAGCTGAGCAATGATAATGCTAACAACAAAGTGATTAAACAGTATTTCATAAATATCATTTATTGATTCTATATCTTACTCTGTTCCTAAAGTGTCAACCTCTATGATTTCATCCGACCCTTCTATTACACGCTCACCAGCCAACATCTGCAGGCGCTCGATGTCTCTTTTGGATAACGACATATCAATAAACTGACGGTTGCTTAACAGCCATCTTGCACCTTTTTTACCTAAAAATGCTTTCTCGTCTGCTTTCAGATAATAATGGGCAGCAAGGTGCTCGTTTCTTTCTCTTTTCGCATAGAATTTCGCAAGGATGGCATTGGCCAAAGGCATTTTGTCAGACAATTCCTTCAGCCTTTTTATGTTAGGTGTATTATGCGTATTCCATTCTGAGAAGAACAATATTAGTTCTGCAAAGGTACTCCCTTGCGCAGCAGCCTGTTCCATCAAACGGCGTCCTTCGAGTGTATCTCCACGTTCTATGGCCATAATACCTTGTACTGTATACCCGTCTGGAGAGCCTTGGGCAATTAGTTGTTCAGCCATCAAGTTAGCCTCATCAGTCTGCTTTTTCTCAAACTTATCAATAGCATCGAAAACCATTCTGAAATCAGAGTCTTCCGGCATCTTCTTCAGATAATCCTCCATGCTATCGATTCCCCCATACTCACTGGCTTGCACCAGCATACTGATCATTCCAACAAAATCCTTCTCCACACCATTGCCGTCACGATAACAGTCTGCCAGCTTTAGGAAAGCTTGTCCATCACCCCAACGTGCTTGTTCAATGAGCGTATTAATCTCGTTGTTACCGTTTTGCTGGTGAAAGTCTGCCAATGCATCACCCAGAAATTGTTGATCAGTACATCCCATGAAGACCGTTACACTCACAATCCATAATAAAAGATACTTTTTCATATGATACGTTTATTTGTTCTATTATTTTACAATTTCTCCCTTACCATTAACAATTACCTTGTCGTAGTTCGTCGATGTGCAGAGGTACAGGTCGGGACCAATTGCCTCGATATCCTTGAATTGTGGCATCATAACCACGTGACCGTCTGCCGTCATCAGACCCTCGAAGCCAGCACCGGCAACGTAGGCGCGCAGACGGGCAACAGCCTTCGGATGATATGAGTCCACGAACGGTACGGCATACTCGTCACCATCCTCATCGTGCGTCCGGGTCCTATACAGGAGCTCGTCCTTCTCATACTCCAGCATGCGGAGGCCGGTAATATAGAAGTCGTTGATCAGCGTTCCCTGCAGATCATATTTGCGAATGGTGTGGTCGGGCATCGTTGCATCAATGGTACCCTCATCGATATAAAGGCTGCATTCCATGAGCGGAAGAATCGTCTTCAGGTCTTTGTCCAGAACAGCCATCTCCTTGCCTTTTTCCAACATCCAGAAGCCATATTCGTCGACAAGACTGATTGCATTGTACTCCATGGGTAGCACCATCCGTCCTGTCTTATCCATCAGACCACACAACTTCTCATCATCCGTGCGGACCACACAATAGCCTTTCTCAAACACATACCCATCCCTATACGGACGATAGGCCAGTTGCTTGTCGATGACCACCTTTCCCGTGGCATCGATAAACTTGATGTAGCCATTCTCCACCACACTGGCCAGTCCCTCGGAGAAAACCCATGCATGTTCGTATTTCGGTTCCACGACTACCCTACCCGTATTCATATTGAAGTAGCCACGTTTGCCGTTGTTAAAGCACACCAGCGAGTCTCTCCCCTTGGGTTTGGCTATCCACTTCACATCCTTAATGGTCTTCTCACGCGTCAGACTGTTGAACACATACCCTTTCCCGTCGCCACGATCATGGTAATACACGTTGGGCCCCACGTATTCAGCATGCAGGCACGTCTCATCATAGCAGTGTTCCTCCTTGAAGCGTCGCTCATAGACATGTTCGCCCACCGACCACACCAGCACCACAGCCGCCAGCGTCACAATGACCGCTGCGCTGGTAGCAAATAATCCCCATACACACTTGGCAAACTTGCCGTCACGCTTGTAGCCAAACAGTCCAAAGAACCATCCCACTACCTGACACACTCCGCTCCACAACACTGTGAAGAACACACTTGCTGATACCTTTTTCATCTTTCTTCGTTTTTAAGTTACTTATTACGACACTTTACCTGTTTATGATAAAAGAGCAACACAAGTAACCAATTTCTATCACAAAAATAAAGATGCCCCTCAATTTTTCATGAGAGGCACCATCGTCTGTCATATGTAAAGACTATGCTATTCCATCTCAATAATAATGGCTGTATAATTATCACCTGCTTTCTCCGCACAGATAGCACGATATTTCTCTGCCACCTGCTCCACGTCTTTGGCACATTGCAAGGTGTGAAGCAGCGTCTCATCGTCAATAGCATTATACAAGCCGTCCGTACAGAGCAAGATACGGTCAAGAGGCTGAAGTTCCACAATCTTAATCTCAGGCACAGCTTCTTCCGGATGACCTGTAAAGAACGCCCTGTTGATATAGGGAAGACTGATCGAACTGGATGCTATATGGTCGATGGTACGGTACTTGACATTCCCCTTGATGTCAATAACATAGCATCGGCTGTCACCAGCATGGGCAATATGCGCAGTCTGTCCCTCGATACTTGCCATCACAAGCGTTGTGCCCATGTGGTAATAGCCGGACACTTCATCGATTGCCTGACTTGCAACTTTTGCAGCATCCTCTATCTTCTGTACGGAGTCAATGCTGTCTGGATGCTCTTGCCAATAAGCGGAGAACGAATTGCACACGGTCTTACTGGCAACCTCTCCACAGGAGTGCCCACCCATACCATCACAGACTACGAACAAAGTTCGCTTATCTGCCACCTCGATGATATTGAGACAATCCTCGTTGTTCATCCGGGGACCTTTTTCTGAGAAATGTATGTACTTCATCCTATCATCATTTTATTTAACAGTCACTTTGTATGCATATATCTTATTATCAGATGCTTTCCTTACCAATATATATGTAGAACCTTGGTTGAGTCCTCGTAGTTTGTTCTCTTCTGCTTTCACAATTACCCCATCTGCAAAGACAATAGAGTCGCCATCTGTAAAACCTATGTATAACTCAGATGTGGACATTTGTAAAACCTCTGATTGTAATTTGTAGTATGTATATGCTCCCATTTTGGTCATTACCTCTAAAGCATTACTTGTGAGTCCAACAATGAACCAATTATATATCCGTTGATAACCGAAGCCGTTGGACTGCAGGGTAAGCATATTGCCGTACCATGTAAACCATCCATAGGTCATCGTGTCGAAACCATACGTAAAGTAGTTGTCATATCCCGTATATGTATGGTCATCGCTGAAAGTGAGCAATTCATAATACCCAGCATCCTTATTCCCCCATAACCAACTGCCTATCAGTGAAACGTTTTCTTCCGATACTCCCTTGTCGACAAATGTTATACTGTCAATCTGTGAGATGGAGATGTCTTGCTCTGTGCCGTCTTTGTAATGTACCCTCATGGTATTCTGTGCCATAAGGGTAATACTACAGATCAGCGTGGCAACCAATGTACTATACCTTATCATGTTCTTGCAAATATTCATAATACCTGTCTGATGACCATTCCTTGTTTTTGCAAAAATATCTTCCATCATTCTTCCTTGTATCTATTGTTAATGAAATAAGAGAGCAGGAAGTAACCGCAAAATCTATCAAATTACTGTTTGAGAGAAATAATATTCTGTCATCATTTTCCCTGGCCATATTTCATAAAGCCCAAGAGAAATGACTTTCAAGGAGAAAGGAGTAAAGCTCTTTGAGAGATTATTCTTAATGCGCTCAATCTTTCTGTGATCCTTGCTTATGCAAATAGTTACATGAAGCGTATTGTTCCCTGGCAGGTATTTGTCGTTACCTATTAATCCATACAACTTCATTTGCAATAAATCCATTTTTGCAGAAGGTGCAACCTTATAATAGAGTACCTTACTACCGTCTCTACCATTCATGATGCCAAGTCCGGTTATCATGATGTCAAACGGCGAGAATCCGAATCCATCCATCATATTCATCAAATGCCCTAGACTTTCCTTTGATGAGGATACCGTGAGGTGATAAGGCAGAGTATCCACCAGATAGCGTCGTCCGTCTTCTACCCTGCCATACGGAACACGACAAATTGTTTCATCAGCTATTACTGAAAGGTAAGAATATAGTTTCTTATACCCTTCCGCATTAAAATGTGTTATGATCGTATATCCCATATTTCTTTCTTTTATAGAGTTTACATAAATTCATCGGCAAATGGCTTGAAATTGCCTTCTGGGTTATGACTCTGGTGTGCATTGTGGTCGTCGAGGATTGCAAACACTATCTTGCAATACTTGCCCTTAAACTCTGGCTCCATGCGAGCCAGCAAGGTTACTGCCAAACACAAAGATCTCGTTCGACTTCATTTCCGAAATTCTATCGGGGGTATATTCTCTGTTGTACATAATTTCCTTCGTTTGGTTACTAATAAGCCAATATCATTGATGTGCTTTCATCCTCATAATATACCATTGGACGCAGATCTGCAGGCAAGTCATTATTGACCAGACAAAAGTTGCTCCTTCCTCGCAGTTGTTCCATGTTCTTGGCTTTCTTATCTGCTTCCTGCTTTGAATGGCAAATGAGGAAGTTCCTATAGAATCGCCGTTCTGTGGCATAGTCTTCTGCATCAAAGCATGGGAACAGCCGACTGCGATCTATGATATACGGCTGTGAGTCGTCTGTCTGATTACGCCAGTAGTCCATGAGTGCTTCTATTCCCTCGAAAACGACACCACCGATGGAGAGGGTGCAGCCCCATGGTATTCGACGCAAATCCATCTGCACCTTATCAGGTACTATCAGCGATTGGATAGCGCATGTTCCCATATCACCAATCAGTATTTTCATCCCGCGACCATCATCAGCAGTCAGTTCCTTTATGCGTTTCTCCGTTTCTTTCCTAAACTCCTCAGAAGAAACAGTATCAGCAAAGAATCCGAACAATCCTGCCATATAATTGTTAAGCACATACTTGTCATCATATACTGTGTAGAGTTGTAATATTGCCCTACCCAACTGTCTGCCAAACTCTGATTGAGGCAGGTTCAGCATGATTACCACAGTGAACTCCTCCCCTCGGCTATTGCTCCAGGTTTCTTCTGCCAGAGGCTGCGGAACAGCTATCTGACCTTCGGTTTCCAGCTGTTCAGCCAATTCTCTGGCTTTCACCTTGGCCTGTTCAATCAGGCTGTCTACAATTTTCTTTACTAACTCTTCCATAAGCTAATCCAATAATTACAATGTCAATGGTCTGTTCCTTCACTTCAGGCGTTCAATATCCATTGTCCTGGCTACAAAGGTACAAAATAAAAATTATATTCACCAGTATTTCTTCATTTTTTCATCAGCCACTTTGTCAATGGGGGAACGACGTCTTTGAATGCTGCCGGCGTAACATCCGTCGAGTGCTTTTCTGCCACAACGCAAAGGGTATAGCGCGGATTTTCTACAGAGAACATGCCTGCAAACTGGATCTGCTTTCCGACAGGTTCTTTCCGTTCTTTGTCCTTATTATCGTACATATCATCAGTGGTGGCATAGCCATACCACTCCGTCTCAGCAGTCAGCCAAGACAACGCTGAGGAGTCTGTCGGGTTCACCCTCAGCCTCTCTTTGATGTTCACCATATCAGTTTCTGTATAAACGCTCTCTTCGACATTCACACTATCACCCTTCATCGTTGGAATAATCAAGGCACCATGGTGGGCAAGGCCATTATAGCCTACCGCCATCATGAACGGACTGGTGGCATCCAACAGCTTATTCTTCGGTGGTCGTCCATCACGGAAAGGAGTCGTCAGTGAGGCACTGCATGAATGGGCCAGCAACATCCCTGCCCCATCCTTCTTCATGTCAGCATCCATGGCCACCCATGTTTTCAGCCGCCCCGTCTGTGCATCCAGTATCACCAGTTGTGCATTGTCCATCTGCTGAGACTTCACGAATCTCTTCAGGAGCTTCTTCGTCCGTTTCTCCATTCTCTTGTCTATGGTGGTACATTCGTCCAACGAATAGATCTCCCCAGGGTCATTCGCCCAGATAGAAAAGATGGTATTGTCTTCCGTAAAGACACAGATGATAGCCCGTTGGTAACCCTTCTTGCCATAGAACCAGCAAGACTCCAGACTATCCCCCTCATTCTCCAGCTTGTTGAATCGCAAGTCACGATACTCCAACTCTGTGATGTTCTGATGCAGATACATGTCATAGAGTCCTTTCCTCCCGTTCTTTGTCACGATGACATACTGCGGCGTATGGCAGAAGTCCACCCTATCGAACTCGTCAAAGTCGTACTGCGTCACCATCAGCGAGTCTTTACCGATGCTATCCACATCCACCACATCACCCTGTGCCAGCATCAATGTTGGCATCAACAATAATACGACCAGTGCATGGCACTTACTCAACAATGCTCGTTTCATCATAACCTATAATTATTCGTTTTTATCTTCGTTTTTCTGTTTATGATAAGAGAGCATCGCAAGTAACCAATTCTATCAACAAAAAAATCGAGTAGGAGGAAAACGAAGTAGTTTTCTTCCTACTTTCGTTTTCCGACCTCTCACACCACCGTACGTGCGGTTCCGCATACGGCGGTTCTTCGTTTACGATACCAATACATAATAATCCATCAGACAGCGATAGCCTGCGCGATAAAGGTTCTTGTTGCTCATCGCATAAGTGCAATCCCACATGCCTGCAGCTCGCCAATAACCTTTAATCCAACCATGCTTGTATGCTCGCCATTTAGGTACGCCACATTTGATAAGATTGGCTATCCGAGTCCTCGGATTCTTCCAAATCTTCCATATACACATACGGATACGTCTGCGTAACCATTGGTCTATGGTTTCAAGAGTTGTCTTCATCCGAGCCAATTTGTAGTATTCCACCCAGCCCCGTATGAAGAAATCCAACGTTTCCTTGCGTTGCTTGTAACCCATGCCATTGCTACGACCTGTCAGCTCTTTCAATTTGGCTTTCAGTTTCATGATGGTCTTGGGATGCAATCGCAACTGGCACTTGCCCTCTTTATCAAAGTAGAACGAGTGACCAAGAAACTTCTTCCCGCATACCGAGCCTGTACCCGTCTTATCACGGTTCACTTTCAGGAAAAGCTTGCCCTCAATAAACTTCGAGATGCTCTCCAATATACGTTCAGCGGCACGCTCACTCTTGCAAAATATCATGCAGTCATCAGCGTAGCGTACAAAAGGATGACCGCGACTGGTCAGTTCTTTATCTAACTCATTGAGCATGATGTTGCTCAATAATGGGCTTAGAGGTCCTCCTTGCGGCACACCTTTCTTTGTTTCCTCATACTTGCCTGCAACCAGTACACCAGCATTGAGATATTTATGGATGAGAGATACTACCCTCCCATCCTTTACCGTCCTGCTAATTACCTCTATCAGCTTCGAGTGGTTCACGTTGTCAAAGAACTGCTCCAAGTCCAGGTCGATGCAGAAGCGGTTGCCATCATTGATGATGGACTGCGCGCATCGCAGGGCTTGGTGGGCGCCTCGATGAGGACGGAAGCCAAAACTGTTATTACTGAACTGAGGTTCGTACAGCGGTTGCAAGACTT